>Ga0116229_10015706_pt1 | contig 10269 bp, 4 predicted proteins | sample S1TSphgellanicum_3_FD_87313 | JGI IMG/M metagenome (GOLD analysis project Ga0116229, IMG submission 87313) | Host-associated microbial communities from peat moss isolated from Minnesota, USA - S1T2_Fc - Sphagnum magellanicum MG | ecosystem: Host-associated > Plants > Peat moss > Unclassified...
AGTCGCATGTGACAATATGTATACAATGGAGTCAAAGGATGAAATGTATTTGTTGACTTTTTTTTTCATACAATACTCCTTGTCATTTGCGACTAGTTTTCATATGCGACTTGTCTTAGGCGACTAAAAGGATTTTAGTTGCAAAATGTTTCTTGCGACTAAAATTTAGTCGCAAATAGTAATCGAAAATACATGTTTTTCTTCTAGTGAATTAGTCCTTATTCATTGGGGTTTGACCAGTTTCACCATGGTAAAAATGTCCAAATTCACTCAAAATCTAACGAAACTTAAAGTGAACTAAGACACATTTTGGTGTAGTGATATTTGTGATAAAATCTTATAGATGATGTTAGATCATAAAAAGGTTGAATTTAAATGTGTAGTCACATGAAGATCAGACTTTCACTTTCAAAAAACCTTTATGATGAATTGTTTAAACAAACATGTACATTATTACAAATCAATATTATTTTTTAATAATTTTCATGATTGATTTTAGTTATATTTTTAGTCAAAATAGATAATGGACAAAAATGGCTTTAATTATAACAAATCAATTATTTTTTACAAAAAAAATTTGAGTACATTCTAATTAAATACCTATTAATTGTTTATTTTGACTCAAATGTTTATTAATGCATGTAGGTGTCCATGTTGAGAAACTTGACTAATTGTTTAGCTATCATGGTTGTTAAATGACATGTCTATTGTGATTAACTTTGATTAACATGTATGTGGACATGGTTGCCGAATAATAGTTATATTGTCATTGATTTGATTAACATCTATGCTAATATGGTTACCAAATGGCATGTTTGTTATGATTAACTTGATTGACATGTGTGTTGACATGGTTGCCAAATAATATGTTTATTACGACTGACTTGATTAACATGTGTCTTGACATGGCTACCAATGCCATGTTTGTCATTACTACAATTCATGGTTTTTAAGTTATCTAAGTCAATTACCTTTTCCACCTTGATTAATGAACGTATTCATTTTGATTAGAATTTTAGGGCCTAAATGACATGTGTTTTTAAAAAAATTAATTTGATTAAAATGATCTATTTGATTATATATCAAATTGAAAATTTAGTCAAGTTAAACCAAAAATTGACCACCTTGGTCAAAATTGCCAATGGGTATTAGTTAAGTGAAACATTTAATCAAGTTTGACAAAACATAATAACATGTTTTAGTCAAAATGATCGATAGGTTTTAGTCAAATTGGACATCTTATGCTAGTCTATAAACCAAATTAACTAGATATTATTTTGGCTAAGTAAGTAGCTTAGGTTTACTTACCTATCCACTTATTTACGTTACATAGGGAAACTTAAAGTAGGTACGTAACCTAGGCCTATTTACCTATGTAAGCCTACCTAATTACCTACCTACACAAGGCTAAGTAAGTAGCTTAGACATATGTACCTATGTAGGCCTACCTACCTACCTACTACTTAGGTTAAGTAGTTAGTAGCCTAGGTCTACCTACCTACCTATCTAGTTACTACCTAGGTTTGATACATAAGTAGGAAAGTAGCCTAGGCCAATCTACCTACTTAGGCCTACATAATTACCTAGATACTACCTAGGTTAGGTAGGCAACTTATGTTTACTTACCCACCTACTTACCTAGGTCTACATATTTTATACCCAAGTTCACTTACCTACCTAGGGGCTTGCATAGGTCTACCTAGGTCTATGTACCTTATAACTAGGTCAACTTAGTTAATTATGTACCCATACCTACCTACTTACATGCTACCTCCTACATATTTGTGTACTTATTTTTTACCTTTACTACCTATCTACCAACCAACCTTTAACCTACTTACTACTTACCTAACCTTTTTACTTACCTACATAAATAAAAATGTGAAATAAAAAACTTGACAAAACTTGTCACCTTTTGATGGTGGAATCCATTGGTAAAAACTTGGTATATATGATTGTTAAGGGAAGGGTTCAATTCCTTATACTTGAACCTATGTGCATGCTTAAAGGAGTAAGGTAGCTAAGTAAGTTAAATTAACATAACCAAGTAGGCTAGGTTAGGTAGGTTAGGTTAAGTAAGTTAATCTAGGTTACCACCTACTTGCCTTTTTATGACCTATTTAAACCTATTTCATATCTATTTACTTAAAAACATCATTTTTTATAGTAATCCAAAAAAAATGATTTAAATTTAAACAAAAATTCAACTAGTCAAATGGTTCGTTGTTTGTTTGTCAAAATAGCTAATTAAATAGTCTCTTATTTTGCTATTAAAAAATAACATCCTAGCCACAATGGGCAGTCAAAATTAAATTGTCTAAATTGACTTGTCTAGATTAACAAGGTGACTTTTTGACACTTATCATTTTGGGTGTTTTTTTATTAGACTTTTGTTCAAACAATACATGGTTTTTTAGTATTTTGTCATCATTAACTTCACTAACATGTTTGAATTGACATGGTTGCGAAATGACGAGTATATTGGGGTAAATCTACAATATAATGAGCGATTGCAAGTGTAACCACTCCTGAATAACACACTTGTTAGTTTTTAACTTCACTTAGGATTGAATTTTTTTCATGTAATTTACATAATGTGATGTAATATACATTCAAATATGACATATAAAAATATGAGTCAATTATATTAACATTTGAGGGTGAAAAAGGACTAATTAAACACTTGTAACCACTCTTGAGGTCCTTAGTAAGTCACATAAGAATTATCAAAATTAATTTAGATTTGTTTGGAAAATTTTCATATTCATATAGACTGAATAATTATTAGACTTGACATGGTTTTGGATCATTGTTGGAATTGATATATAAATAAATTGTAAAATTTAGAATATGCAATTTTCCTTCCAATAACTTTTGGATAAATATAAAGATAAGTTGTAAAATTCAAAAAAATAAAATTTTATTATAAGAATATATTGTACAAATCAAATATGCGATTAAACCATAAATTTTGTACAATGTTTCCATGTCATCGCAATTTCCAATTTCAAGTCTTTACCTTTTTGAAAAGGACAAAAGAGTTGGGTTTGGTTCGTTTTATTGTGGATGTTGTGACTTTACTAACATTTTTGTTGACATGATTGCCAAATGACATGTCTATTGTGATTGATTTGGCTAACATGTGTGCTCACATGACTATCAAATAACAACTATATAGAGATTGATTTGACTAACATTTGTGTTAACATGGTTGCCAAATGGCATGTCAATTTTGACTAACTTGACAAATGTGTGCCAATGTTTGGGTGACACATTGCCCGCTAAGATATTTCACATGTTAATGCATTGTTTAGCTACATTACAAAAAAAAAAAATCCGGTTTCACCTTTTGCCCTTAGAAGACATTGCATTACATACTAATAGTCATGAATGCAAATGATCACTATCACACCAAAACACTATCAAGCACTCATTGATTATTTTGTTCAAGATTAGCATCCATTTCCTTGGCCCACGAAAATTTACTACCATTTGTTTAATGTTACAAATAAAGAATCAATTTGTATATGGGCATAAATTGGCTAGGTAGACAAGCAACCTAGAATGGAACCTATATAAAATAATATACAATGGGAACATCATGTGTTAAACTTGTGGAGGTGCCATATAAAATGCCAACAAACTTGCATGGTGCACCTACATCAATTCATGGGTTTGATTAAAAATAATACATTAATGTGTATCCATACATCACCCAAGTCAAATTTAATTTCTTCTATCAATATGAACTTTTGTTTCAAAAATCACTAATTTCCACATATACGTTTGTGTAATGTGCATGCCAAATGACCTAGTGGCAAGTGTTCACATTTAATTATGTGCCACAATCTCAACAATCGCCTTTTTATGCTCAAAGCTCATGGATTGAGAACATGTCCAAATAAGGTCAATGTTTATTACATTTTTTGTGCTAGAATTTGATCATTAAAATAAGAGTTCCATTTTAGAGAAAAAAAAGATGAATCCTACTTTTCTACACGAATGGAGTCAAGTAGATCTCGTCTTTTTACCATTTTATTTAAATAATTAGTTAAAATCACTTCAAACAAGGTCAATAGTATAACATCATATGAGCAACCACAAAATTCTATGGTGCCTTTCAATCTTCAAAATTAACTTGCAGCAACTATTCAAATATTAAAATTGATTTGAAATCAATAAAAAACAAGGGGATATTGACTTGGCTAACAAATGACCTACATGCTTAGGGAAGGGGACCTTATGTACATGCCTAGGGAGGCCTACAATTTACATCCATTGGGCAGTGGTATGCCAAAATCATCATATGACATATATACATTTTCATATTTTGCAATGCATGTGGTTATGGTGGACTTGGTTGAATTATGGTGACAAATTATTTAGTGTGTTTATATTTCACAAGTGCCAACATTTAATTAGTTTTTGTTAGTTATGTTCGGTAGTAAAAATGACAAAAATTAAAAATATGGCATTATACTAAAACAATGAAGGTATTGTGCTTCATAGCTTCATTCAAATTATTGGCATGGCATGTAGTTTTTTAAAAAACTTTGGGCAATAATAATTAATTTGTGCCTAAACATGCTAAGTATTATGATATGTACTAATGTTGTGCATCTAAATGGTTTAGGACTTACATTCCATGTAAATGTAAGTGTAAAATCATGTAAATCTATTTTATGTTGTGTAATAAGTGTAAAGGTAAAAATAAATACACATATATGGTTTTATGCACCATGTAAAATAGTGTAAGTGTAACACAATGTAAAAAATGTGATTTCTACTAGGGAACCTGGCGGAAATTTCATAATGTTTTTGGTGATGGGCCAACCAAATGGCCCATTGCCCAAAAAAAGTAATAATAATAATATCAAAACATTTGTGCTTTGCAATGCACGACAATGAATTAAAATTAATCCATATGAATCACAATAAGTACAATAAATATTTAAGCTCATGTAAAATCGACAATAAGTAGTACTCAATAGTAAAAGTTATTATTGAATATTACTGATAATAACAATAATAATAAGAAAAGTTGTACTCAAACAATGACATGAGGCAAAATGTGCATTCAGGATATTTCTTGGAATAACACCACCATAATCCCATATTGGTAGAAAATGCTAATTATGGGAATATCAAAATATCATGATATTTTGTGAAGGATCAATCAAATGGCCCATTGCAAAAAATAAAATGTAATTTTAGGATACACCCACAACTAACTAATATGGATTTGCAAGAAGGTATGTTTATTAAAGATATATAATATATACACGTAAAGTTACTCACCTCAAAACATTTACATGAGGCCATGTAAATGTAAAAAGTTCAGACATCTAAATGTAAATAATTTACAATTACATGAGATTTACATTCTATATATACAAATATTAACATTTACACACACAACATTGGTATGTACTATGTACCTCATATTGGACAAATTAAAGAACAAATTGAAAAACTTTCTTTAAGTTCATTTTGGATGAGGGTCTAGGGTCCAATTTCCTAGGAACCAATTTCCACTGATTGAAGCAAATTGAATCCTTGAGTTGGAGTGCACTGTGGTCCATAGCCTGAATCTTGGTTCTCTACATAAGGAGCTCTCCTTTTAGCACTGTTTTTTGGTCTGAATCAATTGATTTTCCCTCCAAAACAGGTGCCCTGTAGGTTTAGCCTCAATTTGCCACTTTTTGGTCTTGGACACTCGATGTTTAAAGGCCTTGGGACTAAATTAAAGCTTTCGGCCAATAAGATTGTTTAAATTTATCGATAGCTGGACCTTGGACCTTCCTCTAAAGTTGCCCTTAGTTGGACCTTGGACCTTCGTTTAAAGTTGCCATTAGTTGAAGGAGAATTGAGTTGGTTGTACAATGGGTACAGATTGTCTTTGTACGGGAATCGCGGTGTGGAATTTCTATCCCATCCTCGCTGCTTTTGAGCTTATTAAACATCGCACCTCTTTTCCTAGTGGGCACTGCAGAATGTCCGGTGCTATTTATAGGTAGAGGAATAGAATCCTTTGTCTCTTCCATGTGATGTCCTCTACGCGAGAAGTCTAAACGTTCGCCCGCTTCCTTGTGTTGGGCTTTCCTGTGCAACGAACACCAGCAGAACACGTCTAGTGTTCTGGGAGCACGTTATCTGATCTAATTGGAGTTTTTCCTCAGCAACAGGAATGGGCCTTACATTTATTCAGCAAAAAATGGAAAAACAATTCTGTCTGTCCCTTCACGTCAGGTAAAGACCCTTTGAGCAGGGTGTTCCTGGAATGGCCTGCTCCAGGGCTTAATCCTACTTACTGTTACTGTAGTATCTTTACCATTTAGGCAACAAACTGCCAAATAATTATTTAAATTTGAACTCTTAATTTCGGCATCTGGTTTTTTAATTCTGAAAATTTCGGCACATAATCAATATACAAAATAAACTGACTTCTGTCAATGTTATAGAGCAGTCTAGTTATGTAGACTGCTCTAGTTGTAAGGTGTGCAATTCAAATCCTGACAGTTGAACTTTTGAAATATATTAAGATTGTAGCACAAATAATGAATAATTAAAAAAAAGTTTCACAAAATGAAAAATAATTTAATTTATGCCGAAATGGTAAAGGTGCTATGATATTTTGCAGCCCATCTTGATCAGAAAGGATTTAGTCAAGGGTCTTTTTTAGGTGAAAGTTTGCCATTGCAGGGATATTTTTTTGAACTGTGACAATAAAGTGTTTTCCAGGTGTTCTTGTAGCCACATTTTCATAACCTCTTTTTGGAAAATTGTCAGATTTCTGTACTAAGTTCCAATAGGATAGCAAATAATATGGAAAGCTGTTTTTTTTTTGTTAAATTTCATTTTCTAATGCCAGATTTGGGTTAATTTTCTTATGGAAGATTGCTACCTCAGCTACATTACAAAATTGAAAAAACTGAAATAGTTTTAGCGTGCTCTTTTGTGCACCACATTTTAATTTTTGGAATCATGTTTGAAGGTCACATGTGAACCAATACCCACAATTGTACTTTCACCTTTTTGCAAGGGTCTCTTAGTAATGATGTTTTGAGCAAACTTTTGCAATTCTTAACATGAAAAATATGATTTCAGCACATACAAAAGACTTTTGTCAAAAGATGGCCATAATGTACCCAAATTTGGCTAAATCTTCTTCTGGACAATCACCAGTTTAGCTGCATAACAAAATTGGAAAAGAAACTGCCTCTTAGTGGCTATAATATAAGTTTGTCTTGGAAAATGTTGAACATTTTATACTCAGAGACCCAGATATTGTCACAGGAGGGGGTACGTATTGTTGTTAACTAGCAACCCAAAACATTCGGGTGGTATGGTATCAGTGTGGTTGCTAGCTCACCCATTCCTACCTATCCATTTTTGACTTGGGGAACAAAATCATCAGGCCTGAAAACACTACATAACCCCTAATGACCACTGTCTGGGCGCTAGCACAATGTCTTGCATGGTTTTGCACATGGTTTGAATAATGTTTTGCAAAAATTGAAGAAATATAATTAGGATCCTGTTGTTGTAAATGGTAGCAAGCAGTGTATTTTTTTGTGGCGAATTTTCCCACTGTGGCAACCAATTTGGATTTTTTAGTAAAAGTGGCCATATTTTGAGGAAAAGAAAGTCATATGCTCACCATATTTAGACAATGAGTTCCCACTGGTCGCCAGAAATGGGCAAGAATCTTTATTTATTTATTTAAATTGTCTGACCTTAGCCAAATGTCACCCATTTCTTTTGTGGATGATCGCCAGTTCACCTGCTTGACAAAATTGGAAAATAATTCCTAAGGGGTAAGCTATTGGTAGGAACTACTTCCTGCTTCCACAAAGTGGTGGGTTGAAACTAAAGCGAGGAGCTGTAGAACAACATAAGACACTGGAATTTTTTTTGAAAATTATAAATAATTCACATTCCTATTGTGTAGTTGCAAGTAAAATTTGTGACTAAAATCTTGAAAATCTTGATAATTGCATACAATAATTTTTTTTGTGACCTTATTCACAAATGACATTGACATCATCCAATATTAGATGAAATATATGACAAAGACAGATAGTCTCATTTTTTGTCCAAAGGTCATACTTGTAGTATCTTCATGGTGGTCATTTACGACTAGGCCAGTGGATGAACACTTCAGAAGTAAAAGCCAGTCAAATCCTCACGCATTGTTCCTCTGCTTATGCTGAAAGAACATGTGTAGCCCTCCACATAGGGTAGGTAGGCTGGTGTCTCAACACTTAAGGCAAGGTTTGCTCACCGATTGTGCAGAAGGGCCCCATTGTTTATGCTGTCCAAAGAGTAGCTAGAGGCCTCTTCTTGAGGCATCTGGGGCACTAAAAATTGACAAAAACGCATCAAAGTGGAGAAAGTTATGATCATTCAAAGTAAGGGGGATCGTTTTTACAGGAAATTTTCAATCAAACAGCTCATAGCTTATTTTCAAAACCCTCAAACAATTCTTAAATATTATTCTGTTGCCTTTAGAGTTATGAGATGATTTGTAGAGCTTAGGATGACAGTTTCAGAGCAGTTTAAATCACTCAATTTGAACAAAAAAATGAGAAAGTTATGCATTAATGAAATAGGAGGGGTCAAAATGAAGAAAAATGAAAAAAAATAAAATTTTGCAATTTGAAAAAATGTAGTTTCTTTACTACTTCTTTGGCTTTGCATTTCAAAGATGATTTGTAAAGTTTGAGAAGGCAATTGGGAAAGTGTTTGGTGATAGCCTAATGTTAGATGATAGGCATATTTATCTTAGTGCTTCTAGTGCCACAAAAATTGCCTAAATTCAATAAAAGAATGGGGGAAGATATGGGGTGTTTAAGGGATTCAATGTTTGAAGATGGATGACTTAAAACAGATTAGAATTTTGAGGTTAAAATTTTGGATCATTACATTTTTACCTTTGGAATAGAAAGAAGTTTGGTAAAGCCCTTGATGGTGTACCCAAGGGGGATGACAAGTCCTTTCTCGCTTGTCACCTTGTTTTTCAAGAGCCTCATCAAGCTTCTCTTGGGTTGACTCTTTTAGCTTCTAGCTACCTGTGCATCTCACAACACACTTGATTAGTCCCAAAGCCATTTAGAGTGAATTCAAATTCTCTACTTAGATTCACTCGACTTTGCTCTCGAAACTAAGTCCTCATCTAACCTAGAGCTAGCCACAGGCTTGACATTTGAGCCGGCCCAAATGGCCTTAAAGCTGAGCCAACCCTAGGTTGACTCAGCGGCCTCATAGTACCAACATTTGAAGTTGATCCAATGAAGATTTCAACTGGAACAACCCGAGTTGTTTCAAGGCCAACCCTCTTCTGATGGCTTTGAAACTTTAGAAGGACACCTTCTATTTGCCTCAAGTGCTTTAACAAGCCAATCCCTTTGGGTTGGCCCATGACAACACTTAATCGTCCATTCAAGGTTTTAAGAAAACAGTGCCTCACATTATAATTTTGAGGACAACCCTCAATCATCTTTTTGACCGATGAGAGCCCAAGAGCCCAAGCTCCTGCGTTAACCCATCCGGACCCTTAAGTTTGAATGTCTCCCAACTCCTAGAGGAGTCAAACCTCACTGAGCCATTTCTAGCCTAACTCTCATATCACCTTAACGTCCCACCAAGGCGATATAGACACTTCTTAAGTGGAAGGGCATGTCAGGGGTACTTGTGATAGCTTCTTGAATATTTGAAAATATTTATTTTCCAAATAATTCTGTTTATATCTAAGTTGTTGAATTTCATGGACCAATATGTTTAGACATGCGCATGATTGTTTGTTTGGATGTTCACAGATCCACCGGCCAGTTGGAAACCACATGGCAACTAAACCAAGTCTTGCCATGTGGCACAATATGAATATTTGGAAAATAATGTCTTGTAAAACTTAAAATATATTTAGGTCATCCAAATAGATGACATGTGACATGTGAACACTTGATCTAGGTTTTTCAAATCTCGTGCCCAATGATCGCCCACATTTTGATTATTATTAATGAATCAAATCATGTCACAAGGCACAATAAATTATTTTGTTAAAATTTTTATGAAAGTCAAAATATATTTAAGTTGCTTGTGAAGCACTCCAAGAAATTTCCTAATGTATTTTGCAGGGTACCATAAATCTTTGAATATCCTTCCTAAAAAAGAGGAGGCATATTATTATACTTACTCTCTAAGAATGAGATGGATCTTATGCTTAGAAGTAGTTGTAAAATCTGTCCCACTCTTAAAGAGTAGGTGTAA
>Ga0116229_10015708_pt1 | contig 10269 bp, 7 predicted proteins | sample S1TSphgellanicum_3_FD_87313 | JGI IMG/M metagenome (GOLD analysis project Ga0116229, IMG submission 87313) | Host-associated microbial communities from peat moss isolated from Minnesota, USA - S1T2_Fc - Sphagnum magellanicum MG | ecosystem: Host-associated > Plants > Peat moss > Unclassified...
ACCCCATTAGAGAATCAACCTTCTTTACTGGAGGATAGGCTTGAGGTCTCACAACACAATCTGAAATTCCAGAGTGCCATGTGGCATCATTTCAAACACTTTGAAAGTAAAGAGTTTTTTCTTGTTGCCTTTTTATCACGGCACTTGAATTATTTTGTCATAATTATATATAAAATCCTTAATTACATTGGGCAATAACAATATTAATACCTTTCATAATATTGGGCATTAGGCCTACCTCCACTCCAGGTCCCAAAAGGGATCATCTAGTTTCTGGATCATCCATGACACAAAAAGAAAGGAAGGTAGAAAACTTATTTGATTTGCAAATGGCACATGAAAAATAGATTGCCAAAACTTTGAAAAAAGACCAAGTTGAAATTTTAAAATAACTTACACATATAGAACACAACCAACACATAAAACAACATCAACATAAATAAACCAAATCATGTTTGAAATACTAGTTAAAGGTAGGAACAAGAAAAGTAACAACAATAATAGAAAAAAAATGTTGCAACAAAGAAGAGAAAGAAAAGAGGGAAAATTAACCTTTGATGTTTATAGTAAAAAACGACCACTCGTAAGAGGCCAAGCAGCACCATAAAGCACGCAAAGACAACCAAGAAAAAGTTGCAACAATGAAGATAGGGGCTCAAGAAAGAACTTCCCTTGAAGGGGGACAAACCTTCCATAAGAGGATGATGATCACCACGCACAAAGAGAAAGCTACAAAGCAAGGAAAAGCACGGAAAAGTGAAACATGTAGAGATATTAAAAAAACAACCCAATGATGTTGATAAAGCATGATGGAATTTGAAGATGCAAATCACAATAGAACGCAACAACAATGTGAAGATGTAAAAATAAGATAGACTACAAGGAAGTGTAACGACATGAAGATGCAAAGGCAAGATAATGCAAGATGTACATAGGATTATAGAGCAATGGAAAAAAAAACACCATTGTGTGTGTATGTAGGATTGTGAAATGCTGAAAAAAAGAATGTTGAAACTAAAAATGTTTTTTGCACAAAACAAGGATGATGGGAACAAAATGCACATGATGGGGACATAAGTACATTGTCACCATCATGACACCAAGTGTGAACCTTCGGGGATGAAGGTACATTGCCACCAAGTCTTTCTAGCATCAATGTTTTCATTCTATGTGAATAAATAATGTATTTAGTTAATTCCGAACTTTTGAAAAGATCTAAATTAACAAATGACCATTTGGAGATTGGAAATTTTGAAAGAAACTTTGATTTGGGCACCATATGATGCGACAATAGATATTAATAATGTTTTGTCTCACTAAATGATTCAACAAAGAAATACTTTCAATGTTTTGTTTTAAAAACTTGATCCTAACCACCAAATTTGAAAAGTTCAAAATTAATAGTTTAGTCCAAAATTAATTGAATACATGTTATAAGTGGCAAAAGAAAAAGATGTTATCATGCATAGTGGTAGCCCACTTGTCAACATGATGGAATTAGAATGGTGCTAGGAATGCAACCACTAACTACCCTACCACCAAATGTGAATCTATTTTTTGTGTGGTGCATTTCAATTGTCAAATGAAGATCATTGGTATGTATGTGAGCCTTATTTATTATGTTAAGTAAAACTTTCATTAGGAGCGTTTTAATTGTCAAAAGTTGTTCATCAATATGTACAGGAACTTTGTTTATTACATTATGTAAAGCCTTGATAGCAAGCATGGCATTTACACCATGGACCTTGGAGCCCACCCTTAGGTATATCCTAGCGTAAATGTTGTGTTGTTTCCCAAGGGTTTTACCCTGAACTTTTTACTTTTTTTTAAATTTTGAAGGGAATTCATGTATTGTTACCTATAGTTGTTGTTTTTCTCTTACATAAAAAAGATGGGCACAAAGAGAGAATCCAAAATAGAACAAAAGAAAAGAAGAAAGTTGTTATAGTGAGGTGTCATCTAATTTTATTGATTGATGTTTTATGGTTAAATTTCATCCTTGCACGGATGCCTACTTGAACAAGATGTTTGAGCATGTGTCTGTCTAATGGGACTTGCAAGGCATTAAAATGTTATATATATATATATATATATATATATGTATGTATGTATGTATGTATATATATGTGTTTTTAGCCATGGAGCAACATAGGGGGGACACTAAGTGTAAAAGTTTTACACCATTTGTGTCAAACAAAATATTTTTACAGGATATTAAGTGAGGAAATTGATTTTCTCAACCCTATTAATATTTTAATATGCACATGTTTAATCCATCATAAATTTTATTATAATTTTTTGATTGCATTGAATTTTGATACCTTATATTTATCTAGATTTTTAGTTTTAGTACTTTCAATCATGAAAAAAGATTCTTAAAGTGTTTTTATATAGATTTGGAGAATATTGTGGCACAATATTTATAACTTTAGCATACAAATGAAGACAACACTATCCAAAAAAAAATTGTAAATTTTCATTGGTTCACACCTTTTGCAAAAAAAAACACCCAATATGTGATTTCATATTGAATTAAAGCTTCATACCATAGGTGCATAATCTACATTCTCCCTTCAAATTTATAATGAATATATGAAGGATATTTAAAATTGGTGACTCATTAAACATGGGTGTTCATTTCATGAAAATAATTTAGATGCATTGTATGGTCACATTGCACAAATGAGATGTCTTTTATTGATTCAAACAAATATTGCACAACAAATGAACATAGGAGTTGACAAACTATGAACAAGACTTAGCAACAAATATTCCCTAATGAACAAAATCTAATCTCATTTCATATAATTTTTTTCACAAACAATTATCACTAAATATTACAAAGAAAATTACTAAAGATGTTAAGCACAAAAGTTTGCCAACATCCAAAGGTGTTATTTTAGTTTGGAATCTATGGTGGTGCTCAAAAGGAACACCTTGAATCACACATGATAGTTTTAGTGCATGAACTTTCAACATAATTTCCCTTCATCCATTTTGCAAAATAATGAATTAATAGCAACTTGTAACTAACACATAAATATCTTAATGGATGGATAAAGTTATCTAAAACACTAATCAACAAAAGTTATCCCATGTTTATATAATAATTTTGATTTTATGTTAAATTCTTTTATAAACTTATTGGTAATTGAATTGAATTCGCTGATACTATTAGTTGAACAAATTATTAGTATTGGTTCATTTAATAACTTATTAATTGAAACTACTAACAATTAATATTTAAAATATTTATGAATTTCCCCCTAATATTGAAGGATTAAAAAAATATTTTACATCAATCATGAATTTATTTTGAATCATCAAAATAAAAATAAACCCAATTATAAAATTAATTAAATTATGATTTTTATACCACGACTAATATATGACACCTTATTTTTTGCTCACATACTTTTTAGATTCAAAGAAGAGTGACCCTCCCCCCCTCCCCCCTCAAGGTGAAAAACAAGAGAAGAAAATATGCTAAGAATTGGATCTGATGCTAAAAATGATGGGCTTGACAAAAATCTTCTTGATAGCAAACATGTTGTGAATTGATATTCTGGGTAGAACAAATAGAAAAGAGCTCATGGTAAAATGATTTTCAACTACATTGGGCTTACTAAAATTGATCAGCAGTGTATGATTTCTATAATTAAACTTCCAAAATGCATGTGTGTGTGTATTATATTGGAGAGTAACTTAGAAGTCTAGCTACTTGATCTCAAGAAGCTTGCACTGAAATGCATCCACTTCATGGTTCAAGGATTTAAAGGACTTTAGGCTCAAAGGTTGAAAGTGGGACCCATAAACATGTTTATAGCCTTGTTTCTGTTTGATGTCTAGAATGTAATCGTCCTTTCAATAGCCATGAGTTCTATGATTTTAGTGCTACTTGTTTCATGACCATTGATGGTATCTGGCTCCTTTAGTTGGGCTTATCACTAAGGTTCTCAATGACTTGGTTGCAAATAGAAAGATTCAAACAATATATTGTAGCAAGTTATTTCCAATTTTTAAAAAACTGATGTGGAAAAGAATATAAGGTGCAACTAATGAAAAAAAATTCAATTTATAATTCATTCAATGAAAATAAGGTATCAAGAATTGAATTATGAGAGTATATTTAATAATTCTTAATTTTAGTGAAATATATTAAATATTTTATTATTTCATAGCATTTTGAAAAATACCCTTTTTTTCATGTACTCATAAAATATACAAAGAATACCCTCTTGAGACAATATATCTGTAACTCATTGGATTACCAAAAAACACCATGAGTAATATTGATGACAATTGGTGCAAGTTAGACATGTATAATCTGTGGGGAATAGAAGCGATTGTGATTATGGTGCTAGCTAGAGTGAACCAATAGCCATTAGTGCACTAGTTCAAGATGAGACCGTTGAAGCCATTTTGGGGATGAACCAAAAACACATCCTTTTCCCCTGCCTAGGGATTTTTCAACTCCCTTTTCTATCCCAAAATTTTCCCCTCCTACCTCCTTCACCTCATTTCCCACCCATTCCATCTCTAGAGCTTAGGAGAGTTCACAAGCTTGAGTAGCACAAAACTTCAAGGAGACATGAAACACAAGGCTTGAAAAAGGTGGAGAGCTCAATGTTGAAGGAATGTGAAGAGGAGAATGTTATAGGAGTAATTCATCCCAAATGTAAAAGCGAAAGAAGAAAGGTAAGCTCCCTCCCTTCTTTGCATTTTTTTTCCTTCTATATGATTATTTTTCTATTATTTTTCTTGAGAAGAAGAAGATGCCATCCATTTTTTCTTTTGTTTTTTTTGTTTCTGTTTGAAGCAAAGAAGGTGACGGCGTAAGTGTGTCATCACCTTTTTTTTTTCTGTTTTTTGTTGCGAACAAGGCAATGACAACAAGCTTGCTACCATTGCCCAATTTTTCCTTCTTTTTACTTGAAGCAAAGAAGAGGATGGCATCAAGCTTGTTATCATCACATTTCTTTTTCTTTTCTTGTTGTTAGTGTGAACAAAGCAACAACAGTAAGCTTGCTACTATCACCCATTTTTTTCTTCCTTTGCTTGAAGCAAAAATGGGTGATGGCAACAACCTTGTTGTTGTTGCCTTTTTTTTCTGTTGGTGTTGCTACAAAGAAGGTAACATCAACTATGGTCGCCTTTTTTTAATGTTTTGTTGCAAAAAAAACAATGGTTTGTTAAACCGTAAACCTTTTTTTTTCTGGTCCTTTTGCTACAAAGAATTGTTAATTGTTCATTAAAATTGACAATTAATAATGATCTAGTGGTTTTTAAAAATGTTTAGGGTTATAATGGCTAAAGGAAGGAGATTGAAAAAAGTTGGTGCTAATTTGGAAGCTTAGAAACAAAATATTATTTCATTAGAACCAACAATTAAGGAGCAAAACATTGCTCTATGAAAAATAGGAATTGATGAATCAAACAATCCATGTGGCTTAGAGTTGGCAATGGTGGTTATTTGTAATTCAAATGATGAGATCCCTTGTAATACAAATTGGGAATTTTGATTAAGAAATGGTGGGTTAGATTGTTTTTAAATCTACATACATTGATCAAATGTACAAAAATTTTTTAATTTAATTATACATGCACCTTCTATCACTTGATGGAAGGTGTGGGATTTTTTTTTCAAATTTTTTAATTTGCAATACTTGAAAAATGTTAAAATTTGTAGTTAGTGCATTTGATTATGTGAACTTATGTTTTGCAATACCTAAATTCAGTTGTGTGATTTTTTTTATGTTTAAGGTTTTGAGGTTAAGGTTTTTTTACTACAAAATTTTTTTTTTTTTATATGGTTTTTGGTTTAGGTCCAGAGCTTGAAATTGACCAGCCTTTTAACACCAACACCCCCTTGTCCATTTAATATGGCTCAGAAGGACAAAACATGGATGAAGGTTGGGTCAAAATGGAAGTGTAAAATTGGCACTTACATTGTTGCATATTTTGCCAAATGGTTGTTAACCAAACATTTGAAGGAGGTGCGCATGGTTTAGTGGTAGAAAAGGCCAAACCTAAGAAACTGTCAACTTTCGAAGGAGGTCCTTGACATCAAGACCATGCTAAAATGAATGTTCGCATTTTTGGAGATGCCATGGCCATGAAGAGGTGAAATGATCAAAAGGTTGTTTATTATGTTCGTGCCAAAACCTAGTGTGAATGGGATAAGATGGTAATTGTTGCAAAATAATGTCCAACATTACCAAAATGTCAAATTAGCTTCAAAGAAAATATTGCAAGTGTTGAGTTTTAATTTTTAGGGCATGGGAAGCGTGTTTCAAAATGCAGCATCATAAATGGAGAAGGATGAAGATTTATAATAGATGATTCAATCCATTTGTTTTACATATGCACGATGAATGAAAATGGCATGGGATGTCAAAAATTGGAATTGAAAGTCCACTAAAGCGAGTTAGACACAAAAATTGACAATTGTATTGAATTTCCATGAATCTAAAATGATTCATGGAAAATAAAAAATAATAATAATCAAGGTTTGTTGTTTTTTTATAATGTTGTTTCATCCAAGGTGTGTTAGGGTTTAATTTGGTGGTTTTTGGGTGTTTATAGGGTTTAGGGCAAAACAAAGGAAAGGTTTGTTGTAAATGCAATTCATGTTGCGATGTAATGTCGCCATCTATACATTACTTGTCATGTAATAAAGGCTACAAATGCTACAATTACTACAATTGCTTACTGAGTTAAAGATGACATTACAAATAGTGCATGATTTTAGGTTTCCACTTTATATAGTTATCTAGTTCATTTTTTGGACTACCCACCTTTTGAACTTTGGTCCTTTGATATATTATAGAGAATTTTTTTTTATTGGGTTTTTTAGCATTTTTTGATCCACCCATTGTTGAACATCTTTTATCAATATAATATTTTATTCTAGTCACATTTGTTTGACAAGTATATGGTTAATCATATATGTATTTTTTTTATCATCTTTTTAATGTTTTAGATGTAATAATCAAAATTAAAATAGTCCCATATGCATAATTTATAATTAATTTGTGTAAGGTTTACAAAGATCAAAATGAATATTGTGCAATACTTACATTTAATGTATTAGGACTCACTTCATTTCAAGATTTTTAAAACAATATCCACATTTTAATTAACTTATTGGCATTGTCATGAAACCAAACATGCAATACCTACATCCTTTTTATGCTAATTTCTATAAGGCCATTTCAAATATAATACTCGCATATAAGTCTTGTAAATAGTAGTTGATTTTTTTAACATCCATTACAATACCTATATATAGGTCTATAAATAATTATTGATTTTAAACATCTTTTGCAATACCCGCATATAGGTCTCCATTGCAATATTTATGGGATTCATATAAATTAATAATCTAGTTTAAATATCAACAAATGATGTCATAATTAAGGAATTACTAAAAAAATACTTCAAATAATGTAAATGATTGATTGTCATATTTAGACAATCATTTATTTCTTAAGATTAATTGATTGATTATTTAGTTGAACCTTAATTATTTAGATAATTAAAATTTAGATCTAAAAATAAAATTGATAATTGGATATTTAATTTATTATCTTAATTTTAAAAAAATTATGTTGATAAGTTATTCAAATCTTATTTTAGATAATTATTTATGATAATTAATTATCATAAATTTAATTTAGATATATAAAAAGACATATTTTGAGTACCCAAACAAATTATGGTTATTTTGAAGTGACCTTACATGTGGATATTGCATTTAAGGTTGATTCTTCACTTAAGGTTGTCGAAATCACCTATGGATTATTTGATTATTTTGGAATGAACTTGTATGCAGGTATTGCATATAGGCCGTGGTCTTCATTCAAAGGCCACCCAAACTACATATTGGTTATTTTGAAATGACCCTACATGTGGGTATTGCATTTAAGGTTAGGTTTGTAACTCAAGTTACTTAAATCACCTATGGGTTATATCGAAATGAAATGGAATATGGGTATTACATTTAGGGTTAAGTATTCATATAATTTCGCAATACTTGCACACATATTTATTTTCACCAACCACAAATTTGGCCTTAAGTTTTTGAAAAATTAAATAAAATTTGTAACAAAACACAAAAAAAGATATGTTTCTTACCATTTGGTAATATCTTCAAGTTGAGTTCTTTCACTTTTAAAAAATAAAAATATAATGACATTGCATTGTTTTACATATGCTTAAGCCTTAAAAATTCCACCCAAAATGCCTCTAGATTTATTTTAATTATTATAGAATTGTAAAATAAATGTTAATTAATTTATATGTCCCAAATTCTAAACCTAAACCATAATTTTAACATTAAGTAGTAAATTTTATATTAAACCTTAAACCCATGTATCAATGTGACCAATTTTGCATTAAGTTCATTTTTGTATATGTTAAATCATACTATAAGGAAAACAAATAATTTTGAAAAACATGAATTTCATGATGTATTGGTGGGGAATCAAATATTTAAAAAATATTTTTATGTTTCATGGTTAATGGATTATCCCAATATGATACGGGTATTGCAATTAAACAAAAGTGGATAAAGTAATATTGAACTTTAACAATTATGGAAAATATGGAAACAAAAGATATTCATAATTATGCTATAGATCTAAACAAGTGATAAAATAAAAAACTAATACAATGAGTAAAGTTTAAAGTATAAACCTTAAGCCCTCATATATATGAACCAAATTTTTAAACATTAAATCATAATGCTAAAAATCCAAATGATATTTTGCCATAAGCCTTATTACAACCCTAACTATACAAACCTTAACAAAAAAGTTTTAATGATATATGCCCTAAACCCAAGAAACTATGTAAAACATATAAATTATATAATGCAATTTTTTTATAAAAAACATAATAAATAATTAAAAAACCAAATTTAAAAGCTTTTAAACCACAAACATTTAATGACAAAAAAAAGGCCTTTAATCTTTAAAAAAATCAAATAAATTTTGTAAAAAACCAAAAGAGAAGATATGTCTCTTACATTTGTGTGATCTTTCCAAGCTATATTTTTTCCCTTCTTTTTGAAAAAGGTATAAAATGAAATTGTATTACATCACATATGTTTAAACCTTAAAAAATTCCTTCCAAATTTAGCCTAGTTTAGGTTAATTATTATAAATTTATGAAAAACTTGCTAATTAATTTATGTATCCTAACTTTAAACTTAAACCATAATCCAATAGTACATGCTTATAATAATTATATGAAAAGATGTATTATAATATCTATTCCATAAACTTAAGTAAAAAAAACTAGGTAAAAAAATTAAATACAAAAATTTAATAAAATATGCATTAATTAAACCAAAATGGCTGCAATTATGACATTGTTTCCACTATAATTTTTTTGTAATACTTACATATGGGGACTTATGTTCATCATCCATGAACTAAGGCAAATTTAATAAATTGATAGGTAAGATGGGGGGGGGGAGGTGAGAAAAGTGAGTAGGTAATTAATTAGGTATTTGGCTATGTAAAAAGCATAGGTGGGTAGGTAAGCATAGTGGTAGGTAAGAAGGTGGGTGCATAGGTAGATAAGTAGGTATATAGGTAAGTAATTAGGTTAGTAAATAAAAAAGAAAATTCAAAGAGCAAGGTAGATAGGTTACTAAGGTAGGTAGGCATGTGGGTAAGCAAGTTAGTAGATAGGAAAAAAATTATTCTAGCAAGGTAGCAAGGTAAAGGTAGCAAGGTGGATAAGTTAGTACATAGGAAATAAGTTACCTTCTCAAGGTGGCTAAGTTTGTACAATACTTATGTCAATAGCGTAGTTGTGTATATAGGATTATTAAATAATAAAGTAGCTAGGTCAATAGAATAACTAGTTATTAGGGTAGCTATGTGTGAGGTCAGGTTCAGGAATAAAGCGATAAAAAACAAACCAAAAATTATATATATATATAGTGATCAGCAGTGAAAGGCAATGGATTGTGCTGAACCCCATTTGGCACTGAATGAAAAAAAGTAGCCCATCCAGTGGACAGAACAGCCAACTGGTGCATTGGTGACTGCTGGTTCACTCTGGCCGTCCTGACTACGGTCCTGACTGGTACAGTAGTGTGCTTAATGTTGTGTGCACTCAGTATCCGGAGCCGGATGGTTTGATCAGACCAGGGACATCAGACAGAAGCAACTTCACTTCCACCCACAACATAACCTTTTGAAGGGGTGGATGCCATTTTGTTCGAAGGATGCATGGAGATTATGTTTCAAAATTTAA
>Ga0116229_10015709_pt1 | contig 10268 bp, 3 predicted proteins | sample S1TSphgellanicum_3_FD_87313 | JGI IMG/M metagenome (GOLD analysis project Ga0116229, IMG submission 87313) | Host-associated microbial communities from peat moss isolated from Minnesota, USA - S1T2_Fc - Sphagnum magellanicum MG | ecosystem: Host-associated > Plants > Peat moss > Unclassified...
CCACCAATATAATAACTATCAATAGCCATTAATAGCCACCAATAAAATAATTATCAATAGCCATTAATAGCCACCAATAAAATAATTATCAATAGCCATTAATAGCCACCAATAAAATAATTATTAATAGCCATTAATAGCCACCAATAAAATAATTATCAATAACCATTAATAACCACTAATAAAATAATTATCAATATCCATTAATAGCCACCAATATAATAACAACTAATAACCACCAATAAAATAACCATTAATAACCACTAATAGAATAACCACTAATAGCCATTGACAGAATAACTAATAATATCCACCATTATAATAACCACAAATAGCCTATGGTAATATAATTTAGAATAACCAATAATAACATAAGGTGAAATAACCTTCAATAGCCAAAAATAACCAACATTAACCTCACATAATTAAAAATAATCTAAAATGAAATATCTTAGAATAACAAAAAATAATTTATTATAATTGTAAATAACCTAAAATGAAATAGCCTACAATAGCAAAAAAAACATAAATTCACCAAAAAAACTTATTATGGTAAAAAATAACCTGAGGTGAAATAGTTTAAAATAGCCAAAAGTAACATAAAATAACCAAAAGTAACTTTGAGTAATCGAAATTAACCTAAGGTGAAATAACTAAAATTAACCATAAATAGTTATAAATAATGTAGGGTGAAATAATTTAAAATAATGAAAAATAACCTTAAAATAATTGAAAATAACTTAACATAAGTAGCATTATTATATTAGCAAAAAAATTATTCATTTATTAAACATTTATTTTTTAAAAAGACTAGTCATTGAAATGTCGTTGAATAATGATATTAAAAAAAATTTGTTCGAATGATTTTACACTTTCAAAAGGAAATAAATGTAATTATGTACATTATTAAAAAATCTTTGAAATTAAACTTTAATCATTTCATTTGAACAAACTTTCAATAAAATATGAATTTTCAAAATGGCTTGTGATGGTTTGATGGTAGAGTGTTTGCTTCCATTCTAGAGGTCAAGGGATTAAACCTCACAAATGGTGTGTTTGTGGTTAATAGTAATAAGTTGATTGAATATTCTTTTATGTGGTTCCTTAGAGTAGGTGCCTACTTATGTTGATTACATGCCCTATGTACCTATGTTATGTTTTTAACTTATCATAGGTAATGGACATATGGCAATAATTCATAGGCTGAAAATCAGGAAATGATTAATAATATTAAATATTACATTAAATATTAAATAATTTAAAATTAATTGATTTCCATGTTGCTTAATTAATTAATTAACAAGAAAAATTTCTTGGTAAATTTATATTTCATTAAGTACTAATGGACCAATTCACTATCTATAACAATTAGTTCTCATTCACCAAGGGGTTGACCAATTTCACCATGGTAAAAATGTTCAAACTCATTCAAAATTTATTGCAACCCATAATGAATTAGGATGCATTTTTGTGTAGTGAGGGTTGGATGGAGGAGGAACAAAAAATTTATAAAACCAACTTGGAATGAAAAACCCATATTAGCAAAATAACAACAATAGTTGTAGTTGAACTTCAAAAATTATATTCTTAATGGAAATAATTTATCAACTTTGAAGTTTGATTGCTATTGTCGGTGGCTTTGCATTGCTGAATGTTTTTGCACATGAAGACATGTATAAACATTTTTTAGGAAGAAAAATGTTTTTAGATCTAATGGAATATGAAGATCCCTTTTAAATGTTTCTTCATAAAGATTTAAAGATATCATATTTAGTTAAGTTATGTCTATATACATCAAGGAGGATTTTATATTTTATACAAACAAATCTACATACAATATTTTTACAAGAAATGAGGTTTCTCTCTTGAAGGCTCTAAGGTCATCTCTTGGAGCTTGGCAATATAAATGTGGATTAAGTTGCTTCATCTCATTATCACTAATGTCTCATGAAATACATTACTATAATTACCATTTTTTCTTATTTTGTGTTGTTATAGTTTATATATATTTTCCCCCTTTTTGTCAAGCTTGGGTTGGTGTTGCAACCAACAAAAGGTTGTGCACTTTTTAGGTTTGGAACCTTTAGGAGTATGATAGGAAATATTAGGGGCAAGAAAAAAGAATGAATAAGTTGCTAATGGAATTTTCATGCATTTTAGGGTTTGTGGATGCCATCATTTAGCATGAGAAAAAATGAGGGACAAAAGAAAGGAGATGACTAATGTTGGTAAGAAAATTTCTTTTGAGATTTGAGATTATGGATATGCATGTAAAACAAAAGGATTTTCTCTTGGAGTTTATGTGTCTCCTCCACTTTGTTATCATCCAAATAACATGTCATTGCCAAAGTTTCGTGTAAGGTCATGACAAGGAGATGTTTTGAATGTAGGGAAAGAATGAAATGAATTCATATTCTTTGTGTCATTTTCATCTAGTGTTTTCTAATTCTATATTAGAGGCCAAAAAGGAGGAAAATGATGTCACAAAACTCCAAATTGGTGTCAAGGTGGGTTGCAATGGGTTTGGGGGAAGGCCATGTTATTTTGTTGAAATATTGTTGTTCAATTGTTGGATCCGACAATTCAGCAACATTTAAAAAATAAAAGAGTTCTTATAGGTGGTGGTAACCTCACCATTCTAAAATTGAAGTAATCAACTTGGTAAGAGATCATCAATCTCGGATTTCATGACATTGAATTTGTTTAGGTAGTTTTTATCTCTATTTAAAACCTCTAAATAGGTTGATCATGAAAGGAATTTGATAAGCAAATTTTGATTTAGGGTTTTTATTACAATCTTTGGTATATGTAGTTCAAACCAAAGACATATCATGTGCAAACACATAAGGGAGACTAAGTGAAGGTGTACATTTTAAAGATGTCAAAGTACACATTATGGCTTCACACCAACTTTAAACAACTATTGTGATGGTCTATTTGTTCTTGTCAAGACCTTGTGATATTCATGGTAGAACACATGGTCCGTTATTTTCATTAATACTAAAAAGCTGATGTCCATTTTTTTAGTGGTGAAGTCAAGATTGGATATCTTTTTTTGGGTTCAACACATCTAGCAGACTTCATTTGTAAGTTTAAATGCCACAACAATTCAATTGCAGGTATGTTATTATAGATGTAAAGGGTGTTTACATGAGTAGGTGGTGGTAGAAGTGAATTTAATTCCTACAAAATTATTCCACACTATTATAAAAACATATTTGCACTACAATATGCACACATCCATAATTTTTTGCCTGGATTCTAACACACCTAACCTTGTAGTTTATTAAAACACCAGATTCATGGTTATTTTATATAACCATAGTCTACTTTTCAAAATATAATGTAAAAAATTCTAGAAATAAGATTTCAATTCATTTCATTATATTTTGATGCTACAGAAAATTCACACAACAATATGAACATAGAATTCACTGTAAAAATCTATACTTTTCTATTTACCAAAAATTGAATCAAAATTATAGCATAATTCCATGTTTTGTTGAAATGAAATCCAAAACAACAAAATAAAATATATGGTATGTCAAAACAAAATTTGTGGTTTTCTCCTACAAAAATACCCATAGTTGTATTCACTCTCCCAAAATTGTGTGTCTAAGAATGAAATATTTTCCCCAAGATCTCCCATCTTTGGGCAGTCTTAAATCACATCATCATGATTTAAAACCAATAATAATTCAAAATTCAAACCTACAATGTTCCATAAACAATCCCTACTCTAAATGCCTTGTTCATGCAAACCATCTAATCATCCTACCCCCTAGGTAGTTAATAGGTAGTTTCACATTACATAGAGGGACCAACTAATTAAAAGTGAATGGGACATCTCAAAATAAGGATTTTGGGGTTTTCAAAAACTATAACAAATTTGTTGTTAAATATAATGTTGCAAAAACTATGGGAATGGAGGTGGAAATCAACATTTTGGTCTCCCTAACAAGATCCCTTTATCATCAAGTTGCTAAAGAAGCAAAAGGCAACCTTTGGAACTTGTTTTTGGGCAAAACCATAAAATGTGTTTTCAATTTTTGTTTGCAATGATGCATACTTTTGTGTCACCTACAACTTAAATAACTTAAAATTTTTATGGCATTCTAAGAAGTTTTGGGTGACATTGTTAATTATTGTCAACACATATTACATATTCGTAAGGTGCCATAGATGGATTTCAACACAACACATAGGAAAATTCATTTTTATTGCATCGAATGTTATATGTGACTAATAGGCATAATATCCTTCATGCACATCATTAGCATAGTAAATATGTTTAGAATGGATGGAGTGAATTAGTTGAGCTTCTATTGACATCTTCCTAGTGACATCGAATTAGTTGAGCTTCTATTAACATCTTCCTAGTGACACCTCAATAATACATCTACTATGCACTCAAAACTTTCATGTCCAATGAATCTTTCTCAAGAATCTTCATTTTCTACTACACAATAATTGTCTACTCATTAACCAAATGGCACCCAAATTAAATTCACATATGAACATACAACAATGCAAATTAATTGTGATGAGACATGGCCTTTTGGGTGTTGCTGACTTTGTTTTTTTTTAATATCTACAGTAATAATACAATTTCACAAGATCCATTATCAAGCATAGACATCATACCATGAGATACCTCATTCCTACTAACACACAAATAAAGAAAATAATGAATAGGCATATGCCAACATGTGTTAGTGAATCTTGATAGAAAGACATGCTTGGAAATCTTTTGATCATACATTCAAATTATATGTTAGTTGCATGTAATATGTAAACATGCATGTAGTTGAAAACTTAGCGTGTCAACCAATGAAAAAAATTTAATGTTGGAAACTATATAAAAGTATAAAATGCACTTTTGGGTTTAGTATTATAATATATACATTATAATTGTTCCAAAAGTATGGTACATTTAATTTTGGGTATCAATTTTGGTTTTTGGGTCCTACAATTATTATTTTTACAAAACTCATGCTATGTAATATTATTTTTAAATAATAATAAGTTTCAATACTTATATTGAAGGATCCATGAATATATTTATAATATATATTGGTATAATAGGGCCATTGTTTTGTTTGACTACACTAACTTTAAGGCTTCATTAATCATTGAAATAATCAATTTTAAGGTAATAAAAAATGGCCCATTTAGTTATGCTTGTCATCTTCCATGTGAATGTGATTAGTATTTTTCAAATTTTTATTTAACACACATTTATCACATCTTTGTTTAAAAAAATCATTTTTTGAGATGAAAAATTTCAAATTAATCACATGGTATCCAAACATGGTTCAAACTATGTGAAATGACATGATTCAATATACCTTCAACTTTCATAAAGATTAAAAATCATTTAAATAATTTTGGGAATATATTATTGTTTTTTAATACACATGTACACTACATTTGTTTTTACAAATATACTTCAATCTCCCACTTTATAAAATGAATTGAAATGATTTATTTTTTAATATCTTTTTTAGATTGTATTTTAACATAATATGAAAAAAAAATTGTGAAATTCTTTCAAAAGTTTAAGGTGGGATACATTCAAACATGCACACCCCTAAAAAATAGTACAATGTGACACCCCAAAGGGGGTCATGTAATGTGCTTTCATTCTATTATATAATGCCAAGGTGCATAAAATTAATATGTATGTTAGATTTGTGAAGTGCAAATGGCGATTTAACATTAGTTATGAAGATATGTAGGATTGTTTGATTAAAATTATAACTATGTTTTTTCAATGAGTCTAAAGGGATGATGCATAAGTCATTATTTGAACAACATAAAGGAATGGCAAATCAAGGTACTAGAATTGATTAATAAAATTGTTTCCCCACATGAATGACATGTGGGCAATTTTATCCACTAGGAGATACAAAATTTATAATTTGCAATATGCCCAAACCCATGGTACCTACAATATTATTGACTTTTGAATTTAATTAATTAACTCCATATATAAATTTTATTCATAAGGCTATAGATGACCACCCATAATATATGCAGAACAATAGTGTAATCTATCAACCATGGCATTGTTGAAATAGCTATAACATTGCATATCCAAACCTCAAGTAACAAATTGTTGGTAAAATGTTCTTAATTTCGCTAATTGGGTTTTTGTTATTAACGATGCAAGGACAAATTGGAAGTGCATAGGAACTTCAAAGTATATTCTATTGAAAGCCTTGTAGAGAATGTTAGTTCTCCAAAAGGCATATTTTGATCCCTACAATAAAAAATTAAACTTGAATATATCAACAATTATCCAAAAACATGTCAAGACCATATAAAACTATGTGATCAAGAACCATTATCCAATGCCCAATGGTTAGTGCATTAGTCCATTGACAAAGAAAATTATAAAAGCTTATAACCCAATATTATCATTTGTGGCCATGAAGAGAAATGTGAATTATAAAATTGTTTTGTCTTTAAGTTAGCAAGGTGCACATAGAGTTTTTCTTATGGACACACAATGCATTAAATTTGCACAAAACATCAAGAGTGGAGAGGAAAACAATTAAAAGGGGATGTAGGTGACAACATGGTGGCCAATAGCAAATGGAAAGGTCATTGTAGTAGTTCATTTTGTTTCAAATAATTTGTTCATACCTTTTGGATTATGCTAAAAAACCTTTCACACAAGCATCAACTAGAAGATGTGTTTTACTTAAGATTCAAGACAACACTCTAACAACATTAAGTCTTCCAACTTGGATAAAGGCCTTGCCAAATGTTGTTGAAAAACAAAGGATTAGGTTTTAAATAACTGCATGGAGGATTTATTCCAATTTACTTGAAAAACATGATGGAAATACCAATAATGTCCTACATTGTAAAACATGCAACTTGATTTAAATTAATGATGCAAATTTCATAAAACATTTTGTTCATAAACAAATAATGGCATTTTAACCTAACTCCACTACCACAAGTCATTTTACACTTGTGCCATACTTTTCACTCCCATAAGCAATGAGGAGGCTCATATAACAAAAATCCATTAAGATTTTTTTTACATTATAACACATTTTTTTAGATATATTTTTAGGTGCAAAAGAAGTTCATTTAACACCACCTTGCTTGAAGATTATTCATGTCAATAAATATCCGCAAGTACCTATCTCCACACATACGACACAAGATTTAGGATGAAAATCAATTGAAATGTCTTCATTGCTTTCATATTCTCTTTATGGATAGCCACATTGAGAAGATCCACCTTTGCCACTTTTCACAATTTTTGAAATACATTTGGATCAAAAAGTTCATTAACAAAAATCTAAACATATTTTTATACAAGAATATACATTCTAGAACAATGGATTTGATTTCCTTCTTGGATGAAATAATTTTTTTTCAAGAGTTTTCCTTACAATATACCTCTTATATCACACCATAATTTGATAACAACACATAAAAATAATGATACCATATGAACATCGTGGTGATGTTGATGGAAATTTTTTAAAACTTCATGCCACAATTTTATCACATAACACCTTTGTTTGGTTGCATCTAACAATACCTAGTTCTGGAAACATCCTTAGATTTATTTAAAGATTAAATAACCTTAATACATGTTCCTTCACAAATACCCAAAAAGGGGGGATACATTCTTCCATAGAGAAAGGTCTTTTGTTTTATTGATTGCCAAAACCTTGCATCGATTTATTAACCACACACTAATAGATTTTTACATGAAAAAAAAATGCAAGTCCCAATTATAGGTACAAGTGCTTGTGGGATACTTCATAAACATTTTGCAATATCTCGAAAGCTTTATTTGCTTTGTTATTTGCACCATTTTTTTGTCAATATGACACAATATCACTTACTATGTCCTTTGTAATTTAAAATACCAGCCCATGATATCATTTAGTAGTAAAAAAATAACAAGTTAGTTGCAAATACAATTTAAGCCCCTTGTCACTTTCAAAAATGAATCATCATTTGACATATGCAATACAAAGATAAACCAAAATTGTTAGACATGTCCATTGTGGTTTGAAATTCAACTTATGGTGATATGTAAGGAACAAACAACATGGAAAATCTAATTGTAAATGGGGGGATTGTAAATGCACACCCCATTTAGCTCCATTTGAATGAGTCATTAAAATACTCAAATAGAGCAACATAGAGGTTATCAATCTTTGCATTGGATGAATATTGTGTATGAAATTCAAGGCTTGTTGCTGTCAAATCTATGGAAGTAACATCAAAGAAGTTGACGAGAAGTGTTGCACCTCCTTCTCATACTCTCATTTGAATATAAAGTGGTTAATTGTAAACAAATAGAAATTGTCCATAGATTCTTTGTGCATTTATTGCTTGTCACATCACATCTCCTTTTCCTCAAAGTATAAATGTACCAAATCACAACATTGCCACATGTGAAATTTGAAGTAGCAAATTGGAAAGCTTTTAACCACGAATTCAATATTAAAAGAAAACAAACATATCGAATGTTGCATTAGAGAAAAATGATAGAAAAAAACATTTGTAATGAATCGATAAGGCCTTCAACCACATGATAGGAGGATTAAAAAACAACTTCATCATGTTGATGCCTGGAATCACATTGATACCCATAGAACGATTTTGGGCATGTCAAAAAGGAAACACCTCTAACTAAAAATAGTTGATACCGTCATCCACAAATTACCATAAGCTAAACACCTTAATGTTAAAAATTACAATCAATGCAATAGTTAGAAAATAACCAAGCACCAACATGATTGTCATTGCCATTGTCTATGATTGTAATGAATTTTTAAGCTCTTCAATTCCTCCATTTTGAAAGGAAAATATCTAATACCTAGCCATAGACCACGCATGCATTGTGCTAGAAACATTGAAACAAATCTTGGATGGTAGTTTTAACAACAATCATGGATTATGGGGGTTTCATTTTTGCCAATTGTAAGCAAATAAACATGCACACTAGTTACAACATTGCAAACAAAAAAAATGCACACAACTGCATTTCCAACAAAGAAACATGTACATATCAAATTACATTAACAAGCACAAGCAAATGCATCAAGGTAAGTGATGTGAAAATCCTAATAAACAATATTGGGTGTAAAACCCTTCACACAATGTGCATGTACCTATACATGTAGGTTCCCCCCATCAATAGATCCTTCACATGCATCACCTCTAGATGTGCTTCAACAACATGCATTCAACTAATCGGTTCTAATATCTTCCATTACATCAATCCTTTTTAATTTCATTTTTATTACAAAATGTTTGGCATTGATTTGACTCTCACCTATCCTACAAAGGGTCGAATTGTCATCATGCCCTACTTTCTTTCCAATGGGTGTTTCACCATGTGCATACATGTGAATTCCACATTCTCAATGAAATGTTTTGCTTGAAACTGCAAAATTACATTGTGCCATTCTTATTTTTGGAAATTTGAAATTAAAAGAAGAGGGATTGGTTTAAGGTTATGAGAACAAGAAGAGGGAGAGGGTTCAAATCAAACATTTTACCTCTTCATGATTACTTGATTTGTATACATAACTAACGCATATTCCTTGGTTGTGAGCAGAAGTTCTTGATACACTACCCATCTTGACAACACTTGCGTCACCATTAGTCACAACAATATACCCAATGTTTAGTAGCATAATTCAAAACGAACCTGACGAAGTGTGGTAAGACACACATATAACTACTTTTGTAAGAACAAATATTTAGAAAACTTGATTTTTTTTTTCAAGACCATAGTTACAAAATAAAATAAATGTAGCACCTACCTTTAGTAGCATCCCCCTATTGCCAACAACTTACCTACCTAAAGAGTGAAAACACACAAAATTCCAACTGTGTTCATCACACACACACGCACGCACACACGCACACACAATTTTTTTCACATTCTAACAAATAAAATTATGTTCTTCACACCCCAATTTGTTTTCAACAAGTGGTTTCGCCACATCTTCAAGATCGTCTCCATCATGCACAACCTTGATGCCATTCAACACAAATGCCATACATGCGCGAACATAGATTTGGCCACAAGATCACCTGCATAGAAATGAAGGTGAGAATAATATAGACAACAAAATACAAATAAACAAAAAAAAAAAAAAAAAAGGAAAAAGAAAACACAAAAGGATATGAAAAAAAAAAAGTAAAAACCCTTTTTTAAAAAAGTGTGAGGATGAAACACACATTCCCAAATTTGGGCCTGGGGGATACCCTGGGCCTCC
>Ga0116229_10015710_pt1 | contig 10268 bp, 9 predicted proteins | sample S1TSphgellanicum_3_FD_87313 | JGI IMG/M metagenome (GOLD analysis project Ga0116229, IMG submission 87313) | Host-associated microbial communities from peat moss isolated from Minnesota, USA - S1T2_Fc - Sphagnum magellanicum MG | ecosystem: Host-associated > Plants > Peat moss > Unclassified...
CGCTAAAGCTGGGCGCTGGGGCGCGCCGCTACCCGGTCCCGCCAGGCCTGGATGTTTAGGAAACCGGCCTCGGCCGGACGGAATTTCATCAACCGCGCGAATTCTATGCCGCAGAAGGCGGTGATGTCCGCGATGGTGAAACGCGTGCCTGTCACGTAATCCTGAGAGGAGAGCACGGTATCAAGCCAATGTAGGTTTTCCTGAAATTTTTCAAACTGGCTGGCGCCGAAGGCTGGAAATTGCGGGGTTTCCAGAGGGGCGAGGCCGGGATGGGTATGGCGGATCCAGTTGGCGATGGGCCCGAGAATGTAGAATTCTATGCGGCGGTCCGCCATTTCGATGAAGGCGCGCTCAGTGGCGTCCGCGCCCATTAAATTCGGCGACGGCGCGATGCCTTCCAGATAAGTGCAGATGGCACGGGTTTCTCCCAGATTCCGCCCGTCATCCAATTCCAGCACCGGGATGCGCGCGAGCGGGCTTTTGGCGCGGAAGGTTGGTGATTTGTGTTCAAGCGCGTTCAGGTTCACGGCAATTTCCTCAATGCCGGTAATGCCTTTTTCCGCAATAAATATTTGCACGCGCCGCGGGTTGGGGGCGCGGGGCGACATATAGAGTTTCATTCTTTTGCTCCCCATTTTGCGGGAGCTTAGCCGGAAACCAGCTTGATGCCAAAACGCGCCTTCACGCCGAACCCTGGCGTTTCAGAAACACAGCTTCCAGATCACAATAACCCAAATTGGCAGAAGAATTGCGAGCCAGATGACCAGCCCGCGGAAAAACGACCCGGTGGCTTCCGGCGCGGGCGCGGGCAGCGGCGCGGTTTCCGGCGGCTTGCGTTCATCCTGAGCGGTCCGTTCGGAAGCGCGGCCTTGCATGGACGGAACGCCTTATCTCGGGTGAAGTTTTTTCGCACCCGGAAACTTAACGGGCTGACGATGTGGATATGGGTCAGCGGTTAAGCATGGTCAACCTTCGGCTAAAAATATCGTTCGTAAATCGTCACTACATCGCCAGGTTGCAGAATCGTCGCGCGATAGATTTTGCCTTCCATGGGGCCGCCCTTCGAATGTTCGCCGGTGCGCACATCATCGGCATAGCCCGTCACTGCGCGGTAGGTGAAACCGCCGCCCAAAGCCACCGCGTCCAGCATCGTCATGCCTGGTTCAAACGCGTATTGTCCGGGGTGGTTTACCTCGCCCAGAACCGAGATGGGGCGGTACTGCGTGACCTGAACGGAAACGCTCGGCCGGCTGATGAGTTTTTGCGCGCGCAACGCGTTCGTGAGGGCTGCCGCCAAATCATCCGGTGTCAGACCAGAAGCCGTAATGTCGCCAACCAGGGGAAAAGCGATTTTGCCGTCACTGCCCACCGTAAACGTGTCGCTGAGCTGCGTTTCGTCATAGGTGATCACACGCAGCTGATCGCCGGCGCCGAGATGGTACAGGTTTTCCGCCGCGGGCGGTAGGTTTGGCAAATTGCCGCCCTGCACGCAGGCCGTGAGGGAAAGTGTGGCCAGCAAGATCAAGACGCGTGGTTTTCGAAATACCGTTCTGGCGATAGGGCCAACAAAGCGGGGCGGCGGAGAAGAATCATTCAAAGAACGAAATCCCTATGATGATGGTGTTGTCGGTAAAACTGGAAAAGCCGGTGCGTGAGAGATTATTGGAAGGGCCGTTGGCCGTGCCGCTTTCATAGCTGTATGTCAGGCTCGCGCGCATGTTGCGGTTGAGATTCCAGAAGGCCACCAGGCCAAAATTTAGTTGGCGCTGCTGCTCTCTTGGCGCGCCGGCGCCGAAAATTTTCTCCTCCGTCAAACCATAGCCAATATCGGCGCGGAGAAAAAAATTTTGGCGCAGTTCGTGATCCAGTTGCAGCCGGCCTTGGGTGATTGTTTGGTTGAGGGCGAACGGCGTGGTTGGGTTGTCGAGGGAGCGGAAACCGGTCAGCGCCACCGTATCTAGCTCTGTCGGCGTCCATGCCGCGTCTAGCTCAAACACCGGTGTGTTGACAGACGTGTTGGCATTGCCAAAACGGCGGCTTTCGAAGCCACCCAGGGCGCGGTATTGCACCAGTTGGGCGCCGCGCGAATCCAGCCCGGCGAAAACGGTGTCATCGCTGTAGTTATTTATGGGTTGCAAACCAAAAAATGCGCGCGAGACCTGCAAGATAAGCACCGCGGCATCGCCCGGCGAAAATTCATACCGCGCCGCCAGAGATGCGTTCTCAATCTCATGGTTCAAGCCATCATCATTCACCGGCACCGCGCCGCGGCCTGGCCGAACGCGTAATTTTGGTAATCAAAAGCCGGTGTCAGGCTGAAGCGGCTGAATAGTTTAAGGTAGGAGGCTCGAATATCGTCCACCGCGTACGGCACTGGCGCGACCACCCCGGCGACGCCAAGATCGGTCGCGGTTAAATCCCGGACCATATGGGAATAGGCGAGCGTTGCGGTGTCATTGCCGAGAGTCAGGGCGCCGCCGAGGGCGGCATTCCAGCCGGTAAAACTCGCCACGGGCTTTTCGACATAGCGCGTGTCGTTGACACCTATGGAGGCACCGAGTGAGTCGCGGGACCAGTCCGAATTCACGCGAAATGATGCCGCGGTATTAGCCTCCGCGCTGCCGGAGCCCGGCGTGCCGAGGGTGCTGGAATTATAACCGTCACTTTCGGAAACCGAGAGCCGGAATAAAAAACTGTTGAATTCCACGCCCTGGTCCTCATCCTCCAGCAACATGCGGTTCACCACTGAGTCGGACAGCGTTGGCGCGTAGCCGGGAATGTCTGACGGGAATTCATTCTGGATCAGTTGCGCATGCGCGCATGGGGCGAGGCCAATCGCTATTGTTATGACCAGGAGGCTGCGCAACATGCGAGCCTTGCATACGCGCACCGCGCTTACAACGGGCGCTGTAGCGCGGCTGGGCCGCGCAAAACGCCGAATTTTTGGGCCGCCGCCAAAATTATGCGCTGGGCCAGGGGGTCCAGCTTGTAGGATAAGCCGGCAAAGGCTAGCCCGAACAAAATGGCAAGCGCCAGTGCCGCCGCGCCGCCCATGGGGAACAAGCGCGCGATTAAAAGTGCCGATGCCATGAGCAGAATTGCCGGCGCCATGCGCCATAGGTTTGCTGGCAGACAGCGGCTTAGCCAGAACAGAACGGCGGCGTTTATGGTGACGCGCAGACACCATGCGAGCGCGGCGCCGGGCAAACCCATCATCTCAATCATGAACCATAAAACCACGAAAAAAGGCAAAATCTCGATCAAGCCGAGCTTCGCGGTGATGTGCGGGTTGCCGCGCGCCTGGATGAAGCCGTAGGGCAGAAACGCGATTCCGTTGGCCCAGGCACCGAACATTAAAATTTGTGCAATCTCGGTCGATGCGCCGGCGAAATTCCGGCCCATCCAAAGGCGCAAGAACGAGCCCGCCAGCAAAATAGCCGGGCCGCATACCGCGCCAAAACCATAGGCCAAGGAAATTGCGGCGCGCCTGGTGTTTTCCAACGCTTCCTCATGAGAGCTGCGGGAACTCCATGGAAACATGGTCCGCGCCAGCGCAGTTGCAAGAATTTGTGAACGCATGGCGAGCGTCATGGGTACGGAATAGATGGCAACCGAGGCGGCGCCGAGCATGGCGCCGATGATCAACTGGCTAGACGTATCGAGCAATGGGTTGATTATACTGGAAACGGTAACCCAGGAGCCGTAGCCAAAAAGTTTGCGCATCCAGGCCCAGCTTATGTCCAAAAACCGCACGGGCCATTCCATGCGCAGCAAGACGGCGTAGCAGAGAGTTACGGCTGCCAGCCTGGTGAGCAAGGTTGCCGGAATGACCACGGTTAGGCTCGGCCCGATTGCATAGGCGCAGAGCAGCGGCACGATTTGGCCGGCCATGGTGCCGGCGGAACTTAAGCTGTTGGAGAGCAGAAATTTGTCCCGCGATTCCATGGCACCCGTTGAGACGCCGGCAAGCATGCCGAGGGGCAGCATGGCCGCCATCCATGGATAGGCCGCTTGTGTTTCGGCCATTAAACCGCCCGGGATTTTGACGACATGCAGAAGGATAATGTGGCCGGCCGCGTACAGAATGAACCCGCCCAGAATGCCGAGGCCGAGATTGCAGCAGAACGCGGTGACCAGCACTGGTGAACGCTCACGCGGGGAGGCTTGCCCAAGCTTAGCCAGCGCGTTGGCGGATGCGCGTGACAAGCCAAAATCTAAAAAGCCGAAATAGCCGAGGAGGACCCAGGTGATGGTTACAACGCCATAGCGCGCAAGGCCGATTTGGTGGATGTAGAATGGGACCGTGCCCAACGAGACGACCAGCGGCAGCAGGGCGCCGAAAATGTTATACGACAAATTCGCGGAGAATTTTTGGCGCCTCACGAACCATACAGCCGCGTGAGTAGTTGCCGTTCCCGCCTGCCATATTCGCTGTCGAATTGCAGCGCGGCATTTTGGTCCACCATCGTGACAACCACGCCGGCGACCTGCGCGCCGTAGGCCCGCAGCCGTTCCAGCGATGCTAGCACTGCTTGGCGAGAGGTACGTTGCCAGCGGCAGACAAAAATTGTCTGGTCGGCGATGCTGGCATGCACGAAGCCATCCGTCATTGCCAGCAGAGGCGGGCTGTCGATCACGATCATCTGGTAGTTTTGTTTCATGTTTTCAACAAGTGAACGCAACCGCGAAATCTCGTCTGGCCCAAAAGCACGGGAGGTGGTGGGGCCGGCGGCGATGAAATCAATGCCGGTTGAAGCGTCCCGCTGGATCAGCGAAGCCGCCGTTGCATGGTCCGCGATGTAGTCGGTAAGCCCTGGGTTCGACGGCGTGCCGGCCATGTGCTGCATCATGGTGCCGCGCCTATGGTCGCAATCTATCACCAGCACCGCGTGGCCGCCTTGCCGCATGGCCATGGCGAGCCACAGGGCCAGCGTGGTTTTGCCCTCGATGGCGCCGGCGGAGGAGACCAGAATCGCGCGCGGCGCGGCGTCATTCGCGGCGAGCAGCGACAGTTTTGCGGCCACACCCCTTACCGCCTCGCTGGTGCGGGAGAATGGTGCGTCCCGCACATGCTGGGCAATCGCGCCGCGATGGGCGCGGGCGATAAATGGCAGCGCCGCCAGTAAGGGTTCATCCACATTCGCGCGCAAATCCGCCGCTTGCTCAAAGCCTTCCGCGTAATAATCGCGCATAAACGCCGCCGCTGCCGCGGCGACGAAGGAAATTACCAAAATAGCCAGGCCTAGCTTGGTTTTGTTTGGAAAGGTCGGTAGGAGGGGAATGCCGGCATGGGAGACGAACATGACGGGCGGCTGCAGCAATGCGGCGCGGTCAACCAACGCATTCTCATCTTCCAAAAATGTTTCGTACACGGCGCGGGCACTTGCCGCCTCGTCATTGAGACTGCGATATTGCGCCTCTTGCGCGCTTTGCGCGGCGGCATCGGTTTTTAACGCATTCAAATTCGCCATTAGCTGGTCTACCGCCACCTGGCCCGATATTTTTGTTTCGGAAATGGAAGATAGGGCCGAGCCGGTCTGGCCGCCCATTACCGCGCGGGTTTTCGCGATCTGTTGATCCAGGGCCTGGATTTTTGGATAATCCGGGCCGAATTCGGCGGCGAGCTGGTTGCGCTGGCTTTCCAGTTGCATCAGCTGCGCCGCCGCCGCGACCAGGATCGGCTGCTCGGGCAGGGAGAGCAGGGCGCTGGCATCGCCATGCCGCGCGGCATCCGCAAGGGCCGCCGCCCGCGCATCCGCCACTGCGAGGCTGGCTTGGGCGGCACTCAAACTGGCCGCCATGTTGGCGATTTGGGTGTCGATGAGCGGGGATGGCCCGGCGCCTTGCTCGGCATTGGTTAGCCCATGCGCGACGCTGTAGGTGTTGGCGGCCGTGACTGCATCCAGCCAGTTTTGCCGTAGCTGGGCGGTCCGCGCATCCAGCCAGGACGCAACGCCGTTCACGTTCTGCGTCTGCGCGGCCAAGGCCAGGCGCTGATAGTTTTCAACCACCGCATCGGCGAGCAACGCGGCGCGCGCGCCATCCGCCGCCGTGACGCTGACATCAATCACCCGCGAATGCAGTTCCGGCAACACGCTGAGCGATTGCAAGAATGTGTCGACCGCTTCTTCGTGGCGGGAGGCTGGATCATTGGGGAGCGGCGCCGCGCAGATAAAGGCAATGCCGTGCGCGCACAAAAAATGGCGCGGGCTGAAACCGGGCATCGCCGGCAGAGGCGGGATTTGTACCAGCACCGCAGCCGCGACATCGCGGGAGGCCATTTGCGAAGCCTCGGTGGATGGCAATTCGTCATCCACGCCCAGCACCGGAGACTGGCCGGCCGGCGAGAGCGGGTTGGCGGTGGCCGGCGCAATCGCCACTGTCACCGTTGCCGTATAACTTGGCGTTAACAACATTAACACGCCGAAACCGGCCAGGGCGCAGAGCAAAAAAACCAAAAGCATCAGGCGCATATTTTGGCGCAGCACGCGCAAGACCGGCTTGGTGCCAAGGCCGCCATAAATCCGCATGTCCGCGCCCTTTGTCATGTCATGAGCCGCCAGCGCAAAACATACATGGCGAAGAGCGGCAACCCCAGCAGATAGCGCCGCCAGAGTCGCCGGGGCTCACGCGCCAGGCGTACCAGCCATTCGGCGCCGCATTTCGCCACCCAGGGCGGCGGCCGCCGCACGGCGCCCGCCGCATGGTCCACCAGCGCGCCCGCGGTAATCGCCACGCATGGCGGCAGCGCGTCGTAATTTTCCATCAGCCAGCGTTCCTGGCGCGGCATGCCCATATTCACCAGCAAAATTGTAGGTGCTGCCTGGTTGATCCGCGCAACAAGGTCCCGCGTTGCTTCGGAATTTTTTGCCTTATCAAAAAACCCATGCTGAATGCCGGCGGTTTGCACGCCGTAGCGCGATTCGAATTGCCGCGCCGCCGCCGCGACAATCTCGGGTTTCCCGCCGACCCAAAAGATTTTCGCACCGCTTCCAAGTTGCGACAATACCGCGCCTATCCACTCGGGCGGCGTGGTTCTGTGCAAAGCGCGGCCGCGCAAAAATTTAGCCGCCAATTGCACCCCGGCGCCGTCGCAAAACGCGATATCCGCGCGCCGGAAAAATGGCGGCAGCCAGGACAATGTTTGCGCCAGCACCATCATCTGTGCATTCGCATTCAGCACCAGCAAGCCCCGCCGCGCCCGCGCTGCCGCCACCACTTGCGCCGAAATTTCGTCGCGATGCAGATTATCAAGGCGCAACCCCATTAATTCGCCAGAGGCTTCAGTAGGCATGGCGGCTTACAATCTCGCGCAGCACCGTCAGCGCCATGATTTTTACGTCAAAACCAATTGACCAGCGCTGGATATATTCAAAATCAAGTTCCAGGCGGCGGCGTAGATCATCGGTTGTCACCAATTCGCCGCGCGCGCCATTCACCTGCGCCCAGCCGGTGATCCCAGGTTTTACGCGGTAGCGCAGAACGTAGTCGCCGATTGCATCGTTGAGCATTTTTCCTTCAACACTCGTATGCGGCGCGTGCGGGCGGGGGCCAACCAGAGACATCTCGCCACGCAGCACATTCAAAAGCTGCGGCAGTTCGTCAATGCTCAAGCGCCGCAGCCATTTGCCCGCGCGGGTGACGCGCTTATCGCCCCGGCTGGTTTGTTGCGCTGCCAGCAAGTCAGCGCTGTGTACATGCATCGACCGGAATTTAAAGACCATGAATTGCCGGTTGTTAAAGCCACGGCGCGGCTGACGGAACAGCACCGGGCCGGGCGATTCCAGCTTGATCGCCATCGCCACCAGCGCGAATAAAGGCAGCAGCACGATGAATGCAAACAGGCTCAGCGCAATATCAAGCGCGCGCTTTCGAACAATTTGCCATTCATCCAGCGGGCGGCGTTGCAGGACTATCACCGGCACATTGCCGACTTTTTGCATCGGCAAGGCAATTTCAGGCCCATGCATTAAGTATGGCATGGCAAACACATCCGTCATGGCGCCGCGCAATAACTGGCTTATCCGCGCCAGGGTTGGCTGGTCCGCATCCGGCGGCAAGGCGATAATAATCCCTTGCAGCCTGGTCTCATGCGTCAGCCCGATCAGGTCATCGAGCGAAGCCCGCTTCGCTGGCCGCGCGGGGCTGCCATCAAAAATGCCAATAACCTCAATACAGGGGCCGGATTTTGCGAGAAGCTCTTCCAGCATATAGGCATGTTTGCCGGAGCCGATGATGGCGTATTTGCGCGTCACCTTTTCGGTGACCGCCGGATGCGCCAGAACTTTTTCGCACGCGGCGCGGGCGGCCAGCAGGCCGGCGCCGCACGCGGCCACCCACAACATTGCTTGGCCGGCGGCGCGCCACTCATCAACGCCGAGAAACCAGAGGACCACGCTCAGCAGCAAGCCTGCCAGGACCAAGGATGCGCCACGCGCTTGCAATTGTTGCTGGACGATGAGCCAAAAGCCTGGCCGCGCGGCAGGTAGCGCATGGGAGGTCGCAAATAAAAATAACACTGCGACAATATCCGAAACCGCATTCGCCACGGCCTGATGATGCGTCACACCCAGCGCTTCCAGCACCGCCAGAACCAGTGTCCCCGCAAGAACGGCTGCAACGTCGGAAGCGCGGACAAGCCAGAGCGGCGTCAGCGGAACTTTGTGATGATCGTTGGAAAAATCTGGTGGGCCTTGCAATGGCCAGCCCAGCCCTTCGGCACCTGCCATCCGCGCGTCATTTTGCCTGGCATTGCCGTAAACCGCACCATCATTCATTTGGTCTCCGGACCATCATGGTTATGCACAAACGGTTTTACCGAAATTGGCTGCCGCGCCGGTTTTGCAATTGCGCATCAAAAAAGCGAACCGGATGGTGAACGCACGCGAAGAACCTTAGTTAAGAAAAAATATCCGCAACATCAATCCGAATTTTCAAGAAATACCGCAGTGCAGCATTAAATCACCGACACGCCTGAGCCACCTTCATTCAAGGCGGCTTGTGTTTCTTCTGCATTGGCAGTGTTGCCGAAAGGCGTTTGCGGAAACCATGAAAAAACGAATGAGATGCCCGTAACCATGGCGGCGCATGCGCGCGCGGCTTCAGTGCCCGCAGCGTCCGCCGGCATATGTCTCGTGCTTTGTGCCGGACTCTTCAATTTTTTCCTATGTTTTCTGGAAACCAGGCACTTGATGTCCGGCAGCAATATAATCGTCATTGCCTGCGAACTCGCCATCATGGGAGCTGGTTTTCTGGTCATTCGTCCCGTTATCGGCAATGCCGCCATCGCCATCAGCGCCGCCGTCATTCTCATCGTGTTTGCACTGAAGCTGATCAATCCAGGCCTTGATCTGAAAATTCTTCACGACATAGGTATTACCTATATTTTTTATAAACTCGGCACGCTGGCATCCCAGGAGGCGGGCGACCGGCTGCTATGGGCTTTGATGATGATTGTTCTTGTGCTTGGATTTTTCGAATTTCTTGCGCCTGGCCTCTACGCTCAGCTGTTCGACATCTGGTCCTACTATGTGGGCAAGGGCACGCTGAGCCAGACCACCGTGGATTACGCGCAAACCAATTTCTTTCTCAGCAGCGCGCGCGCAGGGGCTGAGAACCGGACATTGCTGCCAGGGCTGCTGGGGCCGCATCGCGCCTCTTCGATTTTTCTTGAACCCGTTTCCATGGGAAATTTCGCGGTCATCACTTTCGCCTGGTGCCTGTGTACCACGGCAAGCACGCCAATGCGGCGGCTGGGTTTAATTTTCTGCGCTTTCATCTGCGTGGTTCTCTCGGATTCCCGCTTCGGCATTGGCTGTTGCCTCCTCATGCTGCTGGCCTGGCTATTGCCGGTTTGCAAAGCCAGGCCGGTTGTCTTTCTGCTGCCGGTCCTCACGGTTCTGGCGCTGACAATCGCCGGGTCAATTCGTGAGCTTCAGGGCATCAAACCGTCAATCCTTGGCGATAATCTGCCGGGCCGTCTTTTGTTTTCCGGCCGCTTGCTGAATGACTGGACGTTACGGAACTGGCTTGGGTTTTGCGTATCGCCGGTTTATACCTCCGATACCGGCTTTGCATATATCATTAATAACCTTGGCTTGCCGCTTAGCCTTTTTTTGCTTGCCATCTTTGCCTTCCACCCGGTCCAGCGCCGGGAAGCCGCCGGCATGAAGATGATGGCCAGCATCTATTTGGCGGCATCTTTGTGCATCGGCGCGTCGGCATTTTCCATCAAAACCGCCGCTTTGCTCTGGTTTCTCTGCGGCGCC
>Ga0116229_10015711_pt1 | contig 10267 bp, 9 predicted proteins | sample S1TSphgellanicum_3_FD_87313 | JGI IMG/M metagenome (GOLD analysis project Ga0116229, IMG submission 87313) | Host-associated microbial communities from peat moss isolated from Minnesota, USA - S1T2_Fc - Sphagnum magellanicum MG | ecosystem: Host-associated > Plants > Peat moss > Unclassified...
AAGCTCATGAGCTCTTCTAAGCTTTGGAGATGGAGTGAGCAGGAAATGAGGTGAGGGAGGTAGGAGGGCGGAGGTAGGTAGGAGGGAGGGAAGTAGGTAGGAGGGGGGGGAGTAGGTAGGAGAGGAAAATTTTGGGGCAGAGAAGGGGGCTGAAAAATCCCTGGGCAAGACAAGAGGATGTGTTTTTGGTTCATCACCAAAACGGCTAGAACGGCCTCATCCTGAACTGGTGCATTAGTGGCTGTTGTTTCACTCCAGCCGCATCTTCCAACCCCCTCCACGTCTCCAGGTTTATTTAAGGCAAAGAGAATGACCACCATGATGACTCTTATGTGTCATGTTCTTCCCCGGAAAATTCAGGCACCCGAAATTTGGGTCTCAATCGGTAGCATTTTACATCTAAACATGATACATACGAATTCATGATTTTTCTTCAACTGGATATCATGGGTATATTCAAATCAATGATGTCATCATAAACATGGTACATACAAAATCAAGATTTCTCTTCAACTGGATATCATTAATATATTCAAATCAATGATGTCATCACAAGGTGAGATGAGATGGAAGGCTATATGCAATAACATGCATATAATTCATGTCAAAATGTTTTACTTATAAAGGAAGGTTCTAAACCTAGACCTTTTCATTACTTAAAGCTCAACAAAAAAAAAAATATAAATGTTTTAAAATTAACTTAAAGGAAAAAAAAAAACAACCTGAAAGAAAATTTCAAATTGTGGAAGTTCCCCGGACAACTTGGAGAGTAATAACTCTCATTTTTTTGAAGTTTCTACTCCAGGCTATAATTTCCTTAGGGCAAGTGAGGGACCAACAAAATACAACCAAAAAAAACAAACAAAAAAAAAGTTTCAGTGTTTTTACACGTGGAAAAAGAGACATGGCTTCTTTAATTATGTTGTCCTGCGACTAAATTAGAGTCTTCGAGACTAAATTAAATTCATCATGGGTTAAATATGGCCACTAAGTTGCCTCCCTCAAGAATGTAGGTGGTATATGAACAAGGGTAATAGAAAAGGGTCATTGGATTAGAGCAGCTTCATTCGTGCCCTTATTTGTCACTACAGTTGAGGTTAATTAATTCTTAAGATGGAAAGTTGAAGAAAAGAAAATTAATAATAAATATTGTTGGAATATGAAGTATCCATCTCTTGACCAGGGTGAATTCACACCTACACTGATACCTACACCTACACTGGTACCTTCACCTTCTCGAGTGAGGCATTTTAGTGACTATATCTAACCAAGAAATGTTAAATTTGGACTCAAAGATCCCCATTTACGGGCTCTTTACCATGGTTAGAAGTACCCTAAACAAATTCAGGGTCTTTACCATGATACTAGTGTAGGTGCCGATTCACCCAAGGCCCATCTCCCAGCCTTTTGCTGAGAATTGAGTGTCCTCGCCACTAGATTATCACTGTTTGTGTTAAAATATAAACATACCTTATATAGTTAAACTTATAAGTCTAAATTTTGAATGTTAAAAATAGGGTTGACAGACCCCTTTTGTTGAAAATTAAATATTTTAGCAAAAACTGTCAATTGTGATTATTATATTTTTGAAGTTCACCTTTCACTATGGGCAAATAATTGTTTTGAGATGGTGTCATGCGTGTAGTGTTGTGATGTATGGTGTCATAAGGGTGTAAATCCGTAGTAAATTCTGCTAAACAAAAAGACTAAAGCCAATCAAAGGTATAAACTAATCAACCAAAAAGAGATGCACGCACACATATATATATACAATGCACAAAAGGGGGCTGAGATGAAATTCTCGTGTATCCCCCCCAGACCTGAGCCGGGAAAAGCGTGGCATGGTCTGAATAGGAATCAAGGTGCTGTAAGAGAACATGATGGACAATACCAATTGCCGGCGAGAACTTGTGTGAGCTCCAACTTGAGGTAGAAGAGATGGTATCCACCATTATAATTGTCGCAAAACAACATCTAATTAGCATCATCTATCCTCTTACATACCTTACATGGATAATGAAGTGGAGGAATCCAAGTCAACATGATGATGGTAGGATCCAAGTTCGGCAGGTGGCAGGGCGCACAATTTTTGGAATGATCCCAAATTGTGCATTTGTCAGCTCCTTGCAACTCCAACACACCTAGAGGCTTCATTGCCTTAATCCTCAAGATAGTGCAACCGGAAGAAGTGTCTAGAGTATCATTGGGTTGCCATTGGAAATACACAAAATCACTAACATCAAATTGTTTCACCTTAGGTTTGTAACTACCACCTTGTGTGTGTGCATACCGTAAGGTGTCTCGATGTTGTGCAATGGACAGGTTTTCCATGGCCATGGGCATAACCCTCCTTAATAGAACAACCTTTTTTGTAATGACCCTAACCCAAGTGGTTAGGAAGTCCAAGTCCACAACCTAGTCCATTTGAGTAGCAATGGAAGAGGGTGGAATTGGATGTCTCCCAAAAAGTAAAAAGTAAGGAGAAAAATGAAATAAAGAGGCGTGTTTGGACATCATGTAACCCATGGTGATGTATGGGAGGGCTAGGTCCCATTCCTCTTTGTTCTTAGTGAGGCAAATCTTTCGAAGTCCCTTCTTGCACATTTGAACCATCCTTTCTACAAGGTCATCAACTTGGGGATGATCTTTTGAAGTTCAACGATGGTCAATGAGAACATGGTCAAGTAGGTCTTGGAATTCTCCCCTAAATTTTGATCCTTGATCAGTAAAGCACTTAACACAAGCCCCAAACCTACTTAGAACCTGTTATAAGAAAGCCTGGCTGGTGTTGTGTGATGATTTGTCTGGTAGCGCAACAAGCTCAACCCACTTTGAAAAATGCTCAATCATAATCATGATGTAAACATTACCCTTAAAGGTTTGTGGTAACTCTCCAACTAAATCACATGACCAACGATAGAACATGCCCTCAATAGGGAGTGGAAAAAGTGTGAGTTGTCAAAAGGAGAAAGAAGTTTTCACTCTATCACATTGTTCACACTTAACAATGATGTCTCAGACTTGAACATACATACCTCTCCAATGGTAATGAGGAGCGAGAAGGCTATAAATACGTTTAACTCCAAAATGTCCAAGCTCCGAGTGTATTTTTTGAATAAGACCAGGTCATTCATGTGGTGGTGGAACCACTTTGTTGCCTTGTGGTAAGCATCGGACGAGGTGATTGTCCCCTCCATGAGTAGCGTTTGAACCACTGTTGTATGCAATCCCGCTGACTTGATGTAATTTGGAGAGGTATTCCCCATGTTGAAGAAACCTTAGAGTGTCCAAATCTTCCCATATATCCATAATGGGATGCTCAACTAGGTTACATTGTAGTAGTGCAAGATAACTAAATGCCTCAGATACATGTATTGCTGGAATTTGGTCAAAATCTTGCCTGGCTTCTGAAAAATCTTCAAAGGTAGTGAGGGGTTTTCGCGACATGGTATCCACATTCTGATGTGTAATACTAGGTCGGTGAATAACCTTGAACTCATACTCTTGAAGTATAAGCGCCCAACGAGTTAACTTACTAATAAGCTTATCGTTGGTCATCAACCACTTGATAAGCTGGTGGTCGATATACAAAATGAAATCAGTGCCATAAATATAGGGCCTCAAATGTATGATGGCCCATATAACAGCAAGGCACTCCCCTTCGTATGAAAAGTAGTTGTTTTCAGCCTTGTTGTTACTTCGGGATGCATAGGCGATAACATATTCCTTGCCTTCCTCATCAAGTCAGCCAAGAATAGCTCCAATACCAAGAGCACTCTAGTCAGTGTGTAGAATGAAGATTTTGTTGAATTAGGTCTTCTTAGAATGGGGAACTCTGAAAGCTTTTCCTTGAATGTGTTGAAGGCTTCCTGAGCCTCATCACTCCATGTCCAAGCAACATCCTTCTTTAGCAATGCATAGAGAGGATGAGCAATAGTACTGAAGTCTTGGACATAAATTTTGTAATAATTACATAATCCGATGAAGCTCCTCAACGTGCGAACATTAGTAGGATTGGGCATCTCCAAAATGGCTACTACTTTGGCCTAATGAGCCATAATACCATTTGGCAAAATTTTATGTCCAAGGTAGATTATTGAGGTGACAACAAACTCACACTTTTTAGGATGGATCTTCATATTGACTTCGTGGAGCCTCTTGAATGACTCCTCAAAATGAGCCAAATGCAGTAGGAGTCCCCTACTATGCACTAGGACATCATCTATGTAGCACTTCAAGAAATCTGCCCCTTCGAAAACCTGGTCCATGACTTGCTGAAAGAAGAAAGGTGCATTCTTCAATCCAAAAGGCATCACAAGCCATTCCCATAACTTGTTGCTTCCATGGAATGTCGTTTTCTTGCGATCCTTTGCAGCAAGCACAATTTGGTTGAAACCTTGTCTTAGATCCACAATTGTGAAGATGTTTGAATTTCCAATGCTATTAAAAAATTCTTTAGGGATGGGCATGAGGTACCTATCATGAGGTGTAACTAGGTTCAAAGGCCTATAATCCCCGCACATCCTTTTCTTAGTCCATAATCCAACTGAATCTTTCTTTGCTGACATTACTGTAGCGGTTGCGAAATTAGAATTTGATGGTTGAATGAGACCAGCCTCATGGAACTCTTTGCATCTTTCATCTACCAGTTCCCACTCATGTTTGCTCAACCTATGCCTCCTTCGATAGACGGGTGTTTCATTTGTAAGGTCTATAGAGACCTACATGGTCTTACACCTACCTAAATCTTTCATTGAGAATGCGAACACATTCTCATATTTAATTAGCAAGTTTGTGACCTGGTCTCTCTCCTTCTTGGTGAGCTGGTTCCCCATAACGAAAGGGTAGTTGGAAATACATGGAATTGAGTTGGAAAGTGTGTTTGAAAAACCTAGTTTATTAGGTTCTCCACTATCCAACTGCGCAGATTTGTAGAAGGTTATAATTGTTTCTCTAGAAGCTGATGTACCTCCAGGTGTATTAGACACCACTTGAATCAAATTACATGGTACTTCCTCCCCCCCAACACTAAGAGTGAAATGTAGAGTGTTGAAAATAGGCAAGTGTATTTGGTCGGGGTGCCATGTGGTTGCATCGCTAGAACTACAAGTTGATTAAATCAGTGTTGGTGTTGTGTACATTTCAAAGAATACACAAGTTACCAACAACCATGTAAGGGACTTCAGGTCCATGCCTCTCCCTAGTGGAACGTTACGCTTCAATCTAGTCACCTTAGTGTGACTAATAGTGCCAGCTTGGAACCCCATAGCCCTTTCTCTTTCTTCTGGGCTTGGTTCATCCCAAGTGGCTGAAACATGACGATACACTAAGCATGGTCCATTTCCTTGAAAGGCATGTGTTCATGGGAAGGAGACAAAGGTGGGCCAAACACCTCTTGGTTTTCCTATTGTGTTCGCAAGAAACCAAGGAGGTTTTTCTTGCCTTGTAACTAGTTGGCAAGAATTTTGATAATCCAATATGTGATAAACATGCAAGTTGGGGTTTCTGATAATGTATTTCAGAGCTAGCTACAAAACTGAGAGTGGTGTTAAGTTGGTCCACCAGTTGCGCAACCGATGCGCATAGGAATCGCATTGTGCCGCATCAAGTAGGAGCGGCTCTCCAAGGTAACGTTTGACCAATGTGTAGTGCTCTTGGACTTTCTCCCTCTAATCAAGCTGATAAGGGGTGTTCTCAATTACATAACCAAGTGTAGGAGAAATGGATTGAGCCTAGGTGATCAATCGTATCATGTTCGTGAAAAGACCAGATCTTGTCACTCAAGTTTCTCCAAATCCAGTCGTAGAAAATCCTTGACACTCCCAACCTGAAATGATGAGGTTGACGGGGCCAAGTAATTCCATATGCTTCTTATGAAGTAGTTGTATGTTAGAGGGCAAAAATGTGAAACTAGCCTTCCATGCAGTGGTTGCAAACTGTTTTGGAAATCTTGTTATGAACTCCTTCATTTTCAATGTTGCCATTTGCCTTGCAATAGGATCAATGTCTACGTAGAAATACCTCCGAACCACCATCCTTGACTATGATAGGGCTTCGAGACCTATACCAAACCACCAAAGAGCTCTAGTAATGTAATCCCTTCCTTAGGTGGTGTCCATGTGATTAGTTGATGAAGTAATGGCTTAATCGGTTCGCCATGGCTCTCCATGTTCTTGTAACCATAAGGCCAATAACGTCGTCTTCCAAACCCTTGAGCTTCATGAAGGCATAGCACTTTGATGCCCAAGGACACGCATAAGATATATAAAGATGGTACCTCCCCTTCTCTGGAAGGAATTCAGCTCCAGGTTGTCTTGAGATGAATTGGCGGAACGAAGACTCCTTGATCTGAAACGCCCCATCAGTGGCATCATTTGAAGACCTACTTGACATAGCTCTCTCTCAATTGCAAAGAAAACACCACGCCCCAAACCTCCCTCTCTCTCTTGACCTACAACCCCAAGTCTCTTGAAAGATGTCACTCCCAAAATTATAAACTCGAAACTTGGCAGAAACTCCAAATTCAAAACAATAAAATCTCTCCAAATATGGGTAGAGAGAATTGAGCTTTGATGTTAGTAGGAATTGCAAGAAAGTGGTTTCTGTAAGTGATTGTTCTAGTTTATTTGTTTGGGCTAATACAGAGTCGAATGCGATTTTGCAACCGAAGAAATCGAAAAGCCGAGAATTGTTCGTGAACATGGCAGTAGGCTTCAAAGTTTATGCTGATCTTCTGGTCTTCTTCTTCTAGAAGGGCTAAGTGTGCGGCTTGAGGGAGTTAGTATGCAGCCACCTACCCTCCTCATGTCTCATACTCTTTTTACGGGCAAAAACACAGAGAGATTATTATTTTCAAAAAAATTGTCTGCTCGAGATGTTTTTCGCTGGAAGCAATTAGCGCGCATGTCACCGAAAGCTTAGGTTCCGATGCTCCTTTTTCGATCCCAAATCTCTGTAATTCCAAAGGATCTTCATTTTTTGTAACAACGCGTCAGAAGGCCCACAAAGTCCATAAAGTTGGAAGGTCAAGTTGTGCAAGAAATTCCTTCCTAGAAGGATGAACTAGTGGCAGGTCGCTACCAAAGAGTGAACCAATAATCACGAGCGCAGCACTACAAGGGATGGATGATGAGTGGACAGGAAACATTTTTCCATTGCCTTCCAATCCCCCAGCTAACCACGGTAATTAGCACAGTTTTTGCTTTTACTAGCTACAAACAAAAACAACCCACCAGCACTTTACCTACGTGCTAACCAGTGTATGGTAGGTATGACCTTACAGGTCAGAACCACTGTTTCCAGTGGTTTCCAAGTAGAAAGAACTAAGAACTGGAACTGGCTCTGATTTTCAAAAGTGGAACCAGAATCAGAATTTATTGGGCCCTGTTGCGTTGGATCCAACTTTTGGAAGTTTACCTTATCCGAACCAGTTTCACATTAGATGAACTGGGTGTTTTGGTGAAAGTGTTTAGACTGTGTAGATTGGAATGGATTGTTTTGGTGTTCAGAGTGCGGACACAGTAGGTAGATGTACAACATCTTATCTATTGGGAGGGCCAGGAGGGCCAGCTTGTTTGTGATGCCTTGTTTTTGAAGAACTGAACCCAAAATGGCGGTTCCTGGTTCTATTTATGTGTGAAATAAAAAATGGAACTATAACTGAATTACTTACATCTCTTTGATGAAAAGTGACTAGATCTAGGGTTAACCATCGGCATTACAGTTAATTGTCAGTTCCGGTTCAGCTTAGTAAGAACTGGACAGAAACAGGGTTTGATTCTCAGAACTGGAAATGGAACTGAATTTTTTTGAGCTGGACCAGAAATTGGATTCCCAGTTCCATTTATGTTCGGAACCAAAACAGAGATAATCATTTTTATATATTTTTTTAAGGAATTGGAATTTGATAGTCTTCATAAAAGTAAAGAACTGCCCAACATTGGTTTCGACCAGAGTTGCTGGACTTATAAATAATTTAAAGAAGCATCTCCCATTGGTCCTTTTTGGTTCTTTAACTTCTAGGGTGACTTGTGGTTCTTTGATTTTTGTTAATAACCATTGTTTCTGGTTTGTTTTTAAAACAAGCAAGTGTAATGCACTTTGGGCAACAAAGTTCCAAATTGAGTAAACTCTAGTTCATTTTTTAGAACTGGCATCAAATGTTCTTCATAAAAGTAAAGGACCCACCAACATCGGTGCTGACCAGAGTTGGGCGGTTCTTTGATTTTGTTAATAACCTCTGATTTTGGTTTTTCTGTAAAAACTAGTGCAATGCACTTCAGGCAACAAGGCTCCAAGCTGAGCAAACTCACTCCCTCCTCTTTCTCCCCTCTTTTTTTTTTCATTTTCTTCTCTTCTCACATGGTTCTCAATAGTTCCATCATTATTTATGCCAGATCACAAAATTGTAGATTTTTGAGAACCCCAATTAAGAGTCAGAACCCTTTCTATAATTTTTGAGAACCACCAGTGACGTGTCAGCTACTGCTTGTTTTGATCATAGACTGGAAGGCCTAAAGCTTCTGCTTTAAAACCACAATGCCTGTCAAAAGCCTTTGCTTAACTCTTTACTTAGAAACCAGATGGAATTGCTGAGAGAATGTCTGAAGTGAGACAGCAGAAAGTGGGATGGAAGCTTGCAAATGACTGCAGGATAAGTTTCACAAGGTAAGGCCTGACAGTCGCATCAGCTACAGTAGCTGATGTCAATCAGGAGCAGGAATGGACAGAAAGGATGTGAGTGACAAAGCGAAAAACCGTCTTTGAACAAAGTACCACACAATCATTTTGGCTCCACAGAAGCGTCTCAGAATAACACACATTTCTGTACAAATGTGCAGTACTACATAACTCCAAAGGTGAAGAGACATTCAGTGATTCAATTGTCGGTAACATTTTCATCTTTCTTTTGCAGAATATTTGAAACTTAGAGAACTCCTTTATTCTATAATCTGGTTTGCATGCCTGGACCACTCGGTTGAGTCACAGAACAAAACACATTGCTGATGGATCCCTGGATGCACTCCCATTTCCAGTTGATGATGAGACAACCAGCTTATTTATGTTCACAAATTGTTCTGCACACATTGATCATCCTGACTTGAAACGGTAACAGTCATGCTTTGTTGAAAAATCAATATTTGGACCGACAGGGACAATGCCATGAGGGTTGATTGATGGATGGCTTCTGTAGCAGTGCTGCTTTATGTGGAACATGTTGACTGTGTCAGCAATGCTGTCTGTCTGATATACATCTTTGGTGTAATTGAACAGATTCGGGTACTGATGGATCAACCGCTTGTCGCATTTGCAATGTACATAGTAGACCTAGTAGACCAAAATACAAAAACCAGATAAGAACCCAAAGAAAAGCTTGTGAAAAAAAAACACTTACCATGCCACTATACTTATGTGGGACATATCAAAACTATACAACAATTCAATTTATAGTAGTATTGTCTCTCAACCATGGAATTTATCCGACCCAGAAATTAGCACATCTTTGCTTTGACCAGTCATTAGTATCATGCACTGAGTTTCACTTATCTGGTAGAGAAGGTTACAATATCTGATTGTAGATTTGGATAGCTTTGGTTTGATCTAAAATTGATCCAAATATCACTCCCACAAGAGAAATAATGAAATTTCTTCATGAGCACATCAAATTTCTCTGTACCTATGATTTAAGTCAGCCTGAATGGAACTGGAAATGACCATATATTAGGTAATAGTGATTTCATATCTGACAACAACACAACAACAACTAAGCAAGCATGAAAAAGAGGGAAAACCAACCCAAGTAAGGGAAGGGAAAACAAAACTAAATTCCAGACAAAACACTGAGGAGCAGTCTGAGCATGCATGTTCAGGGGAATTCAACAGCAACATAAGTCATATGACTACCTACCACAACCTGAACCACAAAAAAACCCAACATCATGGGACTCAAACATAGTATTGAAAACTCTGTTCACTACAATCTTCATTCTAGCTTTCAAATCTGATAAGTGGATATGGGTATAAAGAGTTTAAGGAGTCAAAGGACTTTATCAGATGGGGAGAAGAATTGACAGCATTAGTTCTTAGAGCAATTCAAATGCTTGGCAACTTCAAATCCTCCCAAGGATTCTTCAACGACCCTACTAATCTCCGAGGGGACATCAGGTTCTTGCAACTTGGCAGTCCACAGGTCATGGAACTTCCAAGCCACACAAAGAGAAGGAAGACAAGGGCCACCCTAAATGCTTTAATCTTCACTCTAAGCAGC
>Ga0116229_10015713_pt1 | contig 10266 bp, 7 predicted proteins | sample S1TSphgellanicum_3_FD_87313 | JGI IMG/M metagenome (GOLD analysis project Ga0116229, IMG submission 87313) | Host-associated microbial communities from peat moss isolated from Minnesota, USA - S1T2_Fc - Sphagnum magellanicum MG | ecosystem: Host-associated > Plants > Peat moss > Unclassified...
GGAGTAATGAAAAACTAACAAGAAGAAAAATAAGCTTTCCAAGTTATAAAACGTTTTTTTTTTGTTTTTTTTCTTAGGACCCCTCCTACTTTCAAAGCTCATAACTTTCTTATTTTTTATTCATTTTAAACGATTTAAAATGCTATAGGAGCGCCATCTGAAGTCCTTAAAATCACATTGGAACTTTAATAGCAAAAAAACAACATAAAATGAACTTTCTGGGTGTTTAAAAACCGGCCTCAATAATTTCTTTTTTGAGTTTTTTGACCCCCTTTACTTTGGGGGGCCATAACTTTCTCATTTTTAATTTGTTTTCAACGATTCTTAGTGCGTTAGATGCGCCAAGAAGAGGGCTTCAAATTTTGTTTGGACACCAAAAGCAATAGAACCCTCCCCTGGCTATTACACTTTAATACAGTAGTTGCATCTAATGTGCAACTAGGTTGGTTCATGAGGTTTGCAATGGAATGTTTCAACCCATATCCTTTGGCTTCCAATTCTATTTGACTTAGTATACAACTAGGAGCAATAGTTATGTTGAAACCAAATATTAAGTGCCATTGGGGATGAGTGAATAAAAAAAACTTGACCTTTATGAAATGGTTAAACCTAAAAACAAAATCGGATTATTTTAAACCTCCTTATATAACCTAGGCCTAACTATTTTTCAACCTACTTACATACCTAAATAAACCTACTTATTTAATAAGGTTTAATTATTATCTATTTACCTAGGCACCACGTATCAACATCTTATTAACCATAAATTGGATGACTTAGATTTCATTAATTAATATTTAAAATTTTTAAAATAGATGGGCTTTGAGCCACGTGTCACCATATAATTGGTGTTAAAATATTGAACATGTGTCAAATGGTTAATGAACGTTCCATGGTGTGCCACGTGTCATCATCCTAATGGCAAAAACTTTAATGATTGAGATTAATCCAATGAATTTTTAATTTTAAAAACACAAAAAAGTTAAATAATGACACATGTCCACAAGCTAGTTATCTAATTTTTAAACATGTGTCATATTTTGATTAGTTGCATGTAGTTGCAAAGGTAGTTGCACATAAGGTGCAACTACCTTGGATTGGTATGTATGTATGAACATGTATACTAACACCATATATACATGTTGCATACATAATGTCGCATGCAACTGCATGTCATATGCAACTTGTCTTAGGCAACTACACAAATTTGCAATTGCATGTGTCACATGTAATTAAATTTTAGTTGCAAACGACAGTTGCAAAACCCAAAATTTTTAGTAGTGCAATGACCTACTCTATAAAAAGGTCTTATTGAATACGATAAGCTGAATGGGATCATTCCTATGAATTAAACCCACATTGAATTTGCACATCCAAGGTTAGTTGTTCAAAGAAAGTTGGTCATTGTTAAAAAAACTATTAAAGCAAATCATAATTGACAAAGTTAAAGAAAAAGCAGTTCGTGCCAATTAGGTGTGCAATCATGGCATTTTTTTGTGCCACAAATCCTTACAAAATTAATGAAGGACAACAACTTCTTGAAGATCTAATGTTATATCTTTTATAAAGGGCACATGGTCGTTTCCACTTGTGAAAATATTTAGCTATGGAGGTTGGTCTTACAACAATGCCCATGTGTTGTCTTTCCTTTTTCTCTATTTTGGCAAAATAAGTTTTTTTTGAACAACGGTCACAAAAACCATGAAATTGCATGTGTTGTTGCATTTGCTAAAGTAGCAAGCTTCAACAATTATGTCTACCAATTTTGATCTTTGGATGTCCAAAGGTGGTGCACATGTACACATTTGCCTTGGTACTCAATTATTTGAATGATTATTGAACCCCTGTGCATCTTATTATTGGTTTATTTGAAGTTCATTAGACCACAAGGCTTTCCATGGCTAAGCAGTTGCGTATTTTATTTGAAATGTATGATTTGATGCATCATGTGATTACTTTTATGAAAGGCACAAAATAACAACTTGATGCTTATGGTGACAACACTACATTCCACTATTGATTATCACCCTTTGAAACATCAACATGTTTATGACACTATGTGTTTTGGTCATATTACATCTAAAGGTTACTAATATGTTATAAATAATGAAAAGGTGATTGCAAGTTTAAAACATGTCAATGTCAAGGTTATCTAAAGCAATTTACAAAAAAAAAATCACATGGAAAAAAATTGAACACATATTTAATTAATTTCGGACTTTGAAAAAGTTTGAAAATAAGAACAATGAGTTTTGAGAATTTAAAAATAAATATAATAACATCTTCAACCTGGTGGGCACCAAACATAGTGTTGAAATGACAAATTTGCATAAGATATTTTTTTCACCGTGAGAGTAATTAACATTCATGACAATAGATAAACCTACTGGCCACCAAAATTTAAGAACTAGAAGACCATAAAAAGAAGGGTGCAGAACTAAAACATTGCATAACATCATCAAATAAACAATTCAGTGACAAAATCAAAAAACACAATTTGAATTATCTACTAAATTGTATGTCATTGAATTCTACAAAGTATCAACAAAAGAATTTACAATACCTAAAGTTATTATATCTCATAAACCATTGGTGGACCACTGAACATAAAAGCTCGTAGGGCATTGAACAATTGAAAAGAGTTAATTATTAAAAAATAAAATCATCTAATGGCCACCAATGGGTATAATAATCCTAGCTAGAAATGTACTAAGACATATAGATTCAACATGTAAATTTGAGTAAGAAAAATTTACTTATTATGAAATATGAATTTCACCCACTAGAACCGACAACCAAAGTAAACCTCAAGTGCACAAAAAATAATGATTATCAATTTATTGATTTCATACAAATACATTGAATATCAAAACCTATCTTGCCATCCATATAAGAATTCAAAATATGAGCTATTGAAACTAAAATTCAACTCTACAAACAACCAAAAATTGAGGAATTATCTAACCTTTTAGACCAAGAGTCAAATATGCAACTACATCTTTCGCCTCTCTAAAAAGAAAACCCAATTGACAACATGATTTTCTATTGGTTAGAACTACAAATGCCTTTGCGCAATCTATAAACAAAGACTAGAATCCATCACAAATAAAAATGAATAATTGAAAATTTCCCAAAATTACAATCATCAGACAAAATATAAAATAAAAACAAATAACTTGAAATGAAAGACATGGAAAACATAACTAAAATAAGGACGGGTTTAAGGTTTACTTAAGACGTCACCTAAAGGAAATTGTGATATCACTAGATCCTTGCTCAAACTTCCTTCAGACTATTTGAACCAAGAACAAAACGGATATTGAAAACTAAACAACTCCAAAAACTGCATAATGACTATGAAATGGGCGTAAACCATCTTTGCAAAGGGCAAACCCTTAGATGTATTGATCAAGATAATCCAAGACTTTTTAAAATGTTATTTGTGAAATGTAGTCAGACTTGCTAACCCACTTTTTGTAATAGTGCAAAATTGAAATTAAAACAAAAAGCACTTTATTAATTGTTCAATCTTCAAATTTTTCTTGTTTGAATATCTCAAAACTTTCCTTTTGATAAATTTTTTTAAAAAATTTAATTCTATTGCTTGAATCTTGATTGTTTTATTTTTCTTTAATGCATCTAATTTTGGCTTGGTGGGCCTTGGGTTCAACTTTGCACTCTCTCAACCATCTTATGGTTGCCAAGTGTTCTCCAACATGGTGTTCTCCCTTATTGACTTAGTGGCCACCAGGTGTTCTCCTTCACCTACCTAGTGGTTGCCAGTTCATGATATGTGTGTTTTCAGTCCATTTTCTTATTGAATTTCCGATCAAAATTATCCTTCCATATTTTGGATATGACTTAATTTTTGTATATTATGTGTTAGACTAACATCTCTTACGACAAGGATGGAGGCCCCTACTCATTCTTGAATTTCTCTTTGCTTTAACCTTTTTTCTTTTTGGTAGGTGCATGATGTTTTTCTTTCTAATGCAAAGATGCGAAATCGGACTTTTCGACCTCCATTTACCACAACTAAAAAGCTCTTCATTTTCAGTGTAATGGTATCCTTTGTTACTTTCCAAAGTGTGCCCTTCTTTAAAGGGATTAGCAAGATCGGGAAAAAATTAAATGTATCCAAGTTGGAAATTTGTGTTAGAGTACATGGTTTTCTTTCTCAAGCATTTTAACATTTTTACATTGCTATTTGGTCGTGTATGTTGTTAGAAGATGTCCTTGAAATTCTACCTTTGTTGATGCCCAAAACTTTCATCGATCAATTTGTGTTTGTTTGGGGACATGAATAATGCACTATAACAATGAGTCAACTCACACATTTAGTTTATTATTATTTGAAGGACTTGGATCGAGTTCACCTTGCTTGTAGAGGTCTATTTTATGGGGACAGGGATCAAACATTGCTCATTGATGATGGACCTAACAAGGCCCTTTGAAATCCAAAATGGAACGAACTTTTCCTTGAGCCATTTAGAGGACATGAGTTATCCAAAAAAAAGGTGTAATGGTTAGATCTTGCATCTCGGTTGTGATCCTACCAAAAATATTGTGTTCAACAAAGGTGGGAACACCATATCCGGACAAATGAAGATTTTCCAAGTAAGGGAAAATAGACACCAACAAATACATTTCCTCCCCATGATGGTCATCAATTGACTCCAAAAAATGGCATTATACAATCCATTAAACATGTTTTTGTATGGCGTATTATCTACAAGCAATGTGTTGCCAACATGAGTATAAAGTGGAAAATAAAATGTCAAGGTTCTTGTGGAAAATTGGCTTGTTAGGTTTATCTAACAGCAAATGTGGATTTTGTTTTTAAAATTCTTGATCAAGCACTTTGGAAGCATGTATAGAGATTTGTATTTTGTGCCAAATTTGATCCAAATAATTATAAATATTGTGACATTGGGCTATAGACCAAATATAGACTTGGAATTGCATAAAACATTTCTCCAAAATTCCTTCAATTTAGGACGAAGAATGATGGTGCAAGAACGTTTATTGAAGCATGTGGTAATTAAAACTCCATTTAGATAAAAAATCACATGAAATGGACTCAACTCCGATGCAAGCAAATGAAGCACTATAGAGTCGACACTCGAAGTTGATGGAATTTCATCCAAGTTGACTTCAACAACAACATGTGAATTTAATGACTCCACATATTCCACCTGAGGCATTTGGGAATCAAAACCTACAGTCAATGGAATCCCATCCAAGTTTGCTTCAACAACCAGGTGTGAATTTTGTGACTCCCTATCTTCCACCTCCTCAAGAAATGGCACATTGATAATTTAAAAAAAACAAACAAATAGTAGTTGTGAAAGTATAGAAATAAACTAACCATGTAAATCAATGAGATTAGAAAATCCAAAAAAACATTGGAAGGAAGGAACAAAAGAAAATATTTGGACTATTTACTACAAATGTCGAATGACTTCTATAAAAACTTACGAAATAGGCCATGGTGCATTTTTTGAACAATGTCCAAAATTTGACATCATATTCTTTGATACTTCTAATGGCGTCAAAAGGATAGAACTCCACAAAGGTGGGAACAATAAGCCCAGAGTATTGAAGGAAATCTAAATATGGGAAAAAAAACTTCATTAAATAATTATCCTCTTTTGGCACATACTCATAGGATTCAACAAAGATGGCATTAAAGGGCGAATTTAGGCAAGTTCTATAAGTCGTATCGTCTACCAACAATGTGTTCCCAAGGTGAGTATTAGGATACCTAAGGAAGAAATAAGAAAGGTTCTTATGATAAATTAATTTATCATGAGTGAAACGATTGACACGATTGCGGTCTGTTTTGCAAGGAATTGCAAAAAGTGTTAATTTTGCACAGATCTCGACCCATAATCCTTTGCGAATCAATCTCAATACTTATCTCTTTTACTATTTTTCTCAAGTAGGCATTCATTTTGGAAAGTGGAACAGACGTCCATATGTTGACAGTAAACTATTCTAAACACCTAAAGAGGAATTCCTTTAAAACTGGCCTAGGTATAACACTCTTACCTAATAAGGTGCAACCTTAGGCTAAGTTAAACGACAAAGGCAAGAGGTGATTAATATTGAAATACTCCTTCCTAACAAGGACCCCTTTCAAATCGAAAATCACGTGCAAAGGACTCACCTTCACATCGTATGCGTCTATGGGAGGAGGAAATCTCAAACCTCTGAGAACGAACTTTTTCCCCTTATTTTCCTTGACAAATTCACGGAGAACTCCAAGAAGTGTATCATCTCTAGCCCCAATGAATCTCGTAAGGGTCGAATGCAGCCTCGTCGAAACCAATGGCTTAAGGGTCGAATGCAATTACATCAAAACCAATGGCTTGAAAGTCAAATACGACCGTGTTGAGACTAATGGTTCGAAGGATGGGAGAAATGTAGGTGGAAAGTGAGGTGGGGACACAAATCTTCGACAGGGAAAAGGCTAGACTAGAGATAACATCAATCTCCTCTATCTTTCCAACCTTTTTGCATGCCTTCTCTAATGCAATTCAATCCCATCAAATTGTCCAAGTAACTAAACAGTCGTCTTTCAAATTCCACCAAGGCCAAAACAAGATTTAGGCTTGTCCCAATCATTCAAATCCTCAGATGTGTACTCATTAAAATCATCGGACACAAATGCACCTTCACTTACAAATAAAAAAGACTTAGGCTTGTCCTAATCATTCAAGTCCTTAGATGTGTACTCACTAAAATCATTAGACATAAATGCATCTTCACATGCAAATAGAAAGTAGAAAAGGGTGAAAATGTAACCAAATAAGAAAAATTTCATATAAACCAAGTGAAAAGTAAAAAACTTTGGAAAAAAAACATTAAAAAAGGAATCAAAAGACAAATAATGGAAGGCAGAAAGTTTGAAAATAAATATTGGTAGGCACAACAAAGGACTTGATTTTTGTATCCTCCCCAATTATTATTTTTGAATTCTTCAACCACATGCCAATTTGATGGCCACCAAATACAACGATCTAATGGCCACCAAATTGTTGTATCTAGTGGCCACCACATCAACCTATTTAATGCCCACCAGATTGTTGTATTTGGTGGCCACCAAATTGACCTATTTAATGGCCATCAGATCATTGTATTTAGAGGCCCGCAAATGGTTATATCTAATGGCCACCAGATCGTTGTATAGTGGCCATTACATAAACATAAATATTAGCCACTATATGCAAAATATTTGGTAATTGAAACATGAAAAAAAAGATAGAAAATTATCCAATGGCCACCAAATGCAATCTACATTTTAGAGTAAAATTAAGTGAAAAATATCCTATGTAAATGTATTCATACTTTTAAAAAATTGTACAATGCTTAATGAAGAAAGCCATTAGTTAAAGTTTAATCTAGCTCTAGTTGGGCTCAAGTCCTTGAGAAGAACTTGTTTATTCATCTTTGTACCAATATTGTCATCATCGACATCCTCAACATCATCCTCCGTAGCGACAATGGCCATCTGTGACGATTCCACATAACAAATGTTAGGTCATGTTAATATATCACTGAAAGGTTGCTCATCATTTGTCATTCTCCTTTTTCTAACCGCACGAGATTGAGAACTCTTTGCGATTAACAAATTACCACTACTCCTTCTCATGCTTACCTCTCTAATAACAACCCCATGAACAACTTTCCTCTTGTTTTTCTTCCTTCTTATAGGAACAGATATTTCCTCTTCCTATAGTTCTTCTTCTACACCTAACCCTTGTTATCTAGGATCTACAAGTGGTGGCGAAGCACAAATTGCAAGGGGCATTGGATTTCTATTATACAAAACAAATACACTAGTCATTGCAATCTCCTCAACCTTGTCAAGCAAGTCCATTGGAACAAGCTCAAGAACCCGAACCTTTTTTCCTACACATTACATTGATACTAGTTCAAACCCTTAAATGGACAATAAACCTTGAAATATGGATATAGATTTGGGATTTGCAAAAAATACCAAAGATAAATTTGTTAATACTCCACCACCAAAGATACTAAAACATGCCATTCCACCACACAAAAGTGGATGCAAAATGAATCAAATGGTATCTAGGTTGAGTTTTAATTTATACAAGCTCTGGTCTTTCGAAAATGGATAGTCGAAGACGTGAACCCATGCTGGAAGACGCCTTGATGCCAAAATGTCAACCTATGTAGATTTTCTTTCCTATGAAGGAAGAAGGTAAACATATACCAAAAGTGGCAAGTTCATCCATGAGCCCGATGACCTCAATAGAGGAACTTCTTGCTTGGAAACTTGGTAAAATCCTTACTCCATAGAGATGTTGTCCATGAAGTCCTCTTCTTGAAGTGTGACGACCAAATTGTTAAAAGACTCTTGGTTGCAAATACAAACAATTGCTTTGAAGGCGACCTTCATGGACAACAAGCTCAAGAGTACACTCTTCCAATTTGTTGGAGAACAAACATTTGGGTCCTCGCTTAGAAATTTTATTGTCAAGAACATAGCAAATGTCCTTCCTAACTTATGGTTCAAGATATTGACATTCCATGAGGAGTCGTCAATAACGTCCTTAAGGTTGTCGAATTCCAATAATGGATCCACCCTAAAATGCAACTCAAGACACATAGAGTCCATCTGTGGGTTTCCGTCAATGGACCTTGAAATCCACTATTCGAAAACCTCGTTAAATTCATCAAAGGGAGGATCCTTGGATGAATTCATACGGATCTTTCCCTTGAAGAAATCATCACTTAACATCCTCTCCAATAACACAAACACACCTTGTTGTACTTATGTTGTAATTTTTTTTTTTTCCACATCTCCTCAATGTAAGGATGTGGACTTTGCGCTATTGGTTGAAAATGTTTATGGAATACCATATTTCATTTCGAATCACCTTCCTTTTCATGACATTGTAACAAAACTTCGTCATTGTCAGAAATGTGGGTTACCTCCCATTGTAGGCCGATCCCACAACAAAATTTTGTGCACCTTCAAACCATGTGCGAGCTTGACCATGTGAGACTCCTTTAGACCCACAAGGCAATTAAATGTTGACTTTCCCCTTAATGTCTTCAAGGAGTGTTGTTGGTAACAATCTGCTAGCCACTAGCTTGTCATTTCCTTGAAGTGTGATGTTGGTAACAATCTAATGGCCATCTAATTGAGGAATTTTACTAGTATCGATATGGTGGTCACTAAATAGTTATATCCCTGTGGAATTACATTTATAATGATTTCACGGCCACCAGATCATTATGTCCTTGAGGATTGGCGCTAATAACGATCTAATGGCCACTAAATCGTTATGTCCCCAAGGACTAACGTTGGTAATGATCTAGTGGCCCACTAAATCATTAGGTTTTCTAACTAACCCTACAATGATCTAATGGCCACTAGATCATTATGTCCCCAAGGACTAACATTGGTAACAATTTAATGGCCACCAATTTGTTATGTTTTAAAGGACTAACATTTTTAATGATCTAATGGCCACCAAATCATTGCGCCTTCAAGGACTATCATTGGTAATGATCTAATGGCCATTAAATCATTAGGTTTTTTATTACTAACCTTGTAACAATCTAGTGCTAAAGATTAGTGTTAACAATAATCTAGTGGCCATTAGATTGTTACATCCCTAAATATTATTGTTGGTAATGATCTAGTAGCCACCAAATCATTAGGTCTTCCATTACTGACCCTGCAACGATCTAGCAGCCACCAGATCGTTAAATCTTTGGTTATTAACCCTGTAATGATTTAATGGGCACCAGATCATTGCATCCCTTAAAGACTAGCATTGGTAACAATAAATATCCATATCCATGAGTTTTGTAAGGTGTGACAGAATTTGTTGCTAAGATTCAAAGGTTCATTACTGACACACTCCCAACTCTTCAAAGGGCTCAAATGTGAGCCCAAGTAAAAAGCAGCGGAAAAGGAGGAGTCGGAGCACACTCCCTAGCTCACAACCCTTTGAGGGGTAGAGGGGCGGGTTGGAGCTTCGAGATGGGACTAGGAAGAGTTGACAAGCTTTAATCACTCACACGGGCCTGCACACAACCCACACCAAGTGGTTAGTGCAAAGTTGGAGCACTCTTGGTGCTAGGACGAGCCACGGGCAACACGGACACACAAGACTCACCACGGCCCCAACTTGGGGGAAGCCACCACCTTCCCCCTTATAGTATACTCTGCAGCTCTCCACGGAGGCTACATCCAAATGGCTATTTTTCCTGGGACTCCCGAGTGGA
>Ga0116229_10015714_pt1 | contig 10265 bp, 19 predicted proteins | sample S1TSphgellanicum_3_FD_87313 | JGI IMG/M metagenome (GOLD analysis project Ga0116229, IMG submission 87313) | Host-associated microbial communities from peat moss isolated from Minnesota, USA - S1T2_Fc - Sphagnum magellanicum MG | ecosystem: Host-associated > Plants > Peat moss > Unclassified...
AAGGCCGTCGACGAGTCGATCCCGCAGCCGGAGCGCGACACCGACAAGCCGTTCCTGATGCCGGTCGAGGATGTCTTCACGATCACCGGTCGTGGCACCGTCGTGACCGGTCGCATCGAGCGCGGCATCGTCAAGGTCGGCGACGAGGTCGAGATCGTCGGACTTCGTCCGACGCAGAAGACCGTCGTCACCGGTATCGAGATGTTCCGCAAGCTGCTCGACGAGGGTCGCGCGGGCGACAACCTCGGCGCGTTGCTGCGAGGCACGAAGAAGGAAGAGGTCGAGCGCGGTCAGGTGCTGTGCAAGCCCGGCACCATTACGCCCCACACCAACTTTGAGGCCGCGGTCTACGTGTTGACCAAGGAAGAGGGCGGCCGTCACAAGCCGTTCTTCGCGAACTACCGTCCGCAGTTCTACTTCCGCACGACCGACGTCACCGGCACCATCGAGCTGCCCTCGGGCACCGAAATGGTGATGCCCGGTGACAACACCGACATGACCGTCACCTTGGGTAAGCCGATCGCCATGGAAGAGGGTCTCACCTTCTCCATTCGCGAGGGTGGCCGCACCGTGGGTTCGGGTCGCGTCACGAAGATCCTGAAGTAGGTTTCGAAATGGCCGACAAGCAGATGATTCGAATCCGGTTGAAGGCCTTCGACCACGGCGTCCTCGATCAGTCCACCGCGAAGATCGTCCAGACGGTCGAGCGAACCAACGCGCGCGTGCAGGGTCCCGTCCCACTGCCCACCGAGAAGCATCGGTACACGGTGGTGCGGGGCCCGCACAAGCACAAGGACAGCCGCGAGCACTTCGAGATGCGCGTGCACAAGCGCCTGCTCGACATCGTGGACCACACGGCCAAAACGGTCGATTCGCTCCAGCGACTCGACCTGCCGGCCGGCGTGGACATCGAGATCAAGATTCGCCAGAGCTAGGCCCCACGGGCCTTTGCCAAGGCCCGGGACCCTGGTGTAGAGTAGGTAGCCCCCTCGATTCGAGGCGGGTGAACAACAGACGTGTTCAGTTGCCAGCCAGTCTGGGACGCTGAACCAACCAGTCGAGCGCTCCGTTCGGGTTTTGTGGCCCGGCGGAGCGTCTGTATGTCGGCGTGAGTCGACGTAGAGAGAAAGAGAAGAGGACAAGGTGACCGCCAAAGCGATCGTCGGGGAGAAAGTGGGCATGACCCAGGTCTGGGATGACCAGAACCGTGCCGTCCCGGTGACGGTGGTGCGCGTCGCTCCCGCTCGCGTCGTCCAGGTAAAGACCCCCGAAAAGGAGGGCTACTCCGCCGTCCAGGTCACCTGGGGCACTCGGCGCACCTCGACGCTCACCAAGCCCGAGTTGGGTCACTTTGAAAAGGCGGGCGTGACCCCGGGTAAGAAACTCGTCGAGCTGCGTCTCGACGACGTCTCGGGCTACGTCGTGGGTCAAGAAATTCTCGTGGACTCCTTCGAAAAGGGCGAGATGATCGACGCCACGGCCGTCTCGAAGGGCAAGGGATTTGCCGGTGGCATGAAGCGCCACAACTTCTCGGGTCAAGGCGCCGCGCACGGTAACCACAAGCACCACCGCGCGCCCGGTTCCATCGGCGCCTGCGCCACGCCCGGTCGCGTGTTTCGCGGGACCAAGATGGCGGGACGTCTGGGTGGCCAGCAGGTAACCACGACCAACTTAGAAGTGGTCGCTGTCGACGCCGAGCGCCAGCTCGTGCTCGTCAAGGGTGCCGTACCCGGTCCGCGCGGCGGCGTCGTGGTACTGCGCACGTCGGTGAAGAACCCGATGAAGGCCGGAGGTAGCCGATGAGCGACGTCGCTGTTCTTCGCGGTCCCGTCAAGAAGGAACGCCCCGCGCTCGCCACGCACTCGGTGACGCGTCGCGCCCTCGACGGCAGTGACCTTGGTTCGGTGAACCTCGAGCCCACCATCTTTGGTGTCACGCCCCACATGGCGGTGCTGCACCAAGTCGTCACCGCCCAACTCGCCGCCAAGCGTGCGGGCACCCAGTCCACGAAGACCCGCAAGGAAGTGCGCGGTGGCGGCAAGAAGCCCTTTAACCAAAAGGGCACCGGCAACGCGCGCCAGGGCACGATCCGTGCGCCGCACTACCCCGGCGGTGGCATCGCCCTGGGTCCCAAGCCCCGCACGTACGACCAAAAGACGCCCAAGAAAATGATTCGCCTGGCCCTCTACTCGGCCCTGTCGGACCGGGCGTCGATGGAGCGCGTCTGCGTCGTCGACAGCTTCGACGCCTGGACCGAGCCCAAGACGAAAGACGCTGTGAGCGCCCTGTCGGCACTCGGTCTCGAGGGCAAGATCCTCGTCGTGTTGGGTCGCGACGACGAAAACGCCTTTCGTTCGTTTCGCAATCTCATGAACGTCAAGACCCTCGACGCGGGTGAACTGAACGCCTACGACGTCCTCGACTGTGACTGGGTGCTCTTTACTGACGCCACGTTGCCCACCGCGAAGGAGACGAACTAATGCGCGACGCCATGAGTATCTTGATTCGTCCGGTCGTCTCGGAAAAGACCTACGCGCTGATGGACGCGGGGACCTACGTCTTCGTCGTCGACCCGCGCGCTACCAAGATCGACGTGCGCAACGCCGTCGAGCAGGCCTTCAACGTAAAGGTCACCAACGTCAACACGCTGAACCGCAAGGGCAAGACCACGCGCAACCGCCGCACCGGCGTCACCGGCGCCAAGCCCAGCACCAAGCGCGCCATCGTCACCCTGCGCTCGGGTGACACGATCAACCTGTTCGAGAACTAAGGACGCCATGGCCCTCCGTCACCGCAAACCCACGAGCCCCGGTCGCCGTTTCCAGACGGTCTCGGACTTCGCCGAACTTAGCGTTCGCACGCCCGAGAAGTCATTGCTCGAACCCAAGCCCAAGACCGGTGGGCGCAACAACTACGGCCGCAAGACCTCGCGTCACCGCGGCGGTGGTCACAAGCAGCAGTACCGCGTCGTGGACTTTAAGCGCAACAAGGATCACGTGCCCGCCAAAGTCGCCTCCATTGAGTACGACCCCAATCGCACCTGTCGTATTGCCCTGCTGCACTACGCCGACGGTGAGAAGCGCTACATCCTGGCGCCTCAGGGACTGAGCGTGGGCGACTACGTCGAGTCCGGCGCCAAGGCCGACATCCGCCTCGGTAACGCGTTGCCCCTTCGTTTCATCCCCACGGGTTCGACGGTGCACAACGTGGAACTGCGCCCGGGGGGCGGGGGCAAAATGGCCCGCAGCGCCGGCATGGGCGTCCAGCTCGTCGCCAAAGACGGCGGATTTGCGACGTTGCGTTTGCCCTCGACCGAAATGCGTCGCGTGCCCATTGACTGTCGCGCCACGCTCGGCACGGTGGGCAACTCCGAGCACGAACTCATCAAGGTCGGCAAGGCCGGACGCAGCCGCTGGAAGGGCGTTCGCCCCCAGACGCGCGGTGTGGCCATGAACCCCGTCGATCACCCCCTGGGTGGTGGCGAAGGCAAGACCTCGGGTGGACGCCACCCGGTGTCGCCGTGGGGTCAACCCGAGGGCCGTACGCGACTTCCGAAGACCTCGGACGCGCTCATTATTCGCAGGCGCCGTGGACGCGGCGCGCGGAGGTAGGTAGACAATGTCCCGCAGCCTAAAGAAGGGTCCGTTCATCGACGGGCATCTCCTCAAGAAGGTCGACGCCATGAACGCGGCCAACGAGAAGAGGGTCATTAAGACCTGGAGCCGTCGCTCGACGGTTATTCCCGACATGGTCGGCCACACCTTCGCGGTGCACGACGGGCGCCGTCACGTGCCGGTGTTCGTCAACGAGTCCATGGTGGGTCACAAGCTCGGCGAGTTCGCCCCGACGCGTACCTTTAAGTTCCACGCGGGCCAGGAAAAGACGGGGCGGCGCTAATGACCGGACCCAAGACCAACGAGCGCCCCGGGACCCGGGCCACGTTGCGTCAGTTCCCGATGTCCGCCTCGAAGGCGCGCGTCGTGCTGAACCTGATTCGCGGCGAGGACGTCAACACCGCGCGCGAGATTTTGGCGGGCACCACCCGCGAAGCCGCCGACGTTATTGGCAAGGTCCTGGCCTCGGCCGTCGCCAACGCCGTGAACAACGACGGCCTGAACGCCGAAGAGCTCTACGTGTCGGCCGCCTACGCCGACGAGGGCATTACCCAAAAGCGATTCTCGCCGCGCGCGCGTGGTCGCGCGGGCAAGATCTTTAAGCGCTCCACCCACATCACGGTGATCGTGTCGCGCATGGACGAAGAGCGTCTCGAACTCCTGCGCCAAGCCCGCAGCGCCCAGGCGGCCGTGAGTCGTTCGCGTCGCGTGGCGTCGTCGCGTCGTCGCGCCGATCAACAGGCCAGTCTCAACAAGCGCGAGGCCGCCCACGAAGCGGCCGAAGTAGAAGCCGCCGAGTTAGAGGCCGCCGAGCTCGAGGCGAGTGAGAACATGACCGACATCGACACCGAGGTGAACGACACCGAAGCCGCCGTCATTGACGTCGAAGCCGGTGCCGCCGAAGAGGTGCTCGACGAGGTCGAGCCCGCCACGGACGACGCCGACGACGTCGCCAGCGACGACACGACAGAGGAGACCAACTAATGGGTCAGAAGGTAAACCCCTACGGTTTCCGACTCGGGATTACGACCGACTGGAAGTCGCGCTGGTTCAAGGAGCGCGGTTACAAGGACCTCGTGATCGAGGACTGGAAGATTCGCGACTACCTGACCAAGCAGCTCGAGAGTGCCGCCGTCTCGCGTATTGAGATCGAGCGCAACTCGGACCGCATCCGCGTGGACATCCACACCGCTCGTCCGGGCATCGTCATTGGACGACGCGGGGGCGAAGCCGAGCGTCTGAAGAAGGATCTCGAAAAGATCACCGGTCAGAAGAACAAGATCTCGTTGAACATTCAAGAAATCAAGCAGCCCGAACTCGACGCCGCGTTGATCGCCCAAGGTATTTGTGATCAGTTGCTGCGTCGCGTGGCCTTTCGTCGCGCGATGAAGCGCGGTATTCAGACCGTCCAGAAGGCCGGCGCGTTGGGCGTGAAGATTCAGGCCTCGGGTCGACTCGGTGGGGCCGAAATGTCGCGCCGCGAGTCCTACCGCGAGGGTCGCGTGCCGCTGCACACGCTGCGCGCCGACATTGACTACGGCTTTCGCGAGGCACGCACCTCGACCGGTCGCATTGGCGTGAAGGTCTGGATCTACAAGGGCGACATTTTGCCCTACCAACTCACTAACGACGAGAAGATCGTGCGCGAGGCCGCCATGGCCGCGGGCGACGCCGTGCCCGTCGGGACCGCGCCCAGCGCGCCCAAGGGTGTTGTGCGCGCCGGTGGGGGACGTCGCCGCGTGGACGCGGGCGCCCCGACCGAGACGGAGTTGCAGGCAGACGCCCTGGAAGAGAATGTCGACGCGTTGATTGACGGCGCCATTGAGGACGTCGTGGTCGCGGACTTGCTCGCCTCGACGCCCGAGGTGGAAGCACAGCTGAGCGTCGAAGAAGAGATCGAGCGTCGCACGGCGAGTGACCACACCGACACCCCGCACTTTCGAAAGGACGCGGAGTAGTCATGTTGATGCCTCGCAAAGTCAAGTACCGCAAGCAGCAGCGCGGTCGCCGCGGCGGACTCGCCAAAGGTGGCGTGGACCTCAACTTCGGTGACTTCGGGATCCAGGCCCTCGAGCGTGGGTGGTTGACCGCGCGCCAGATTGAGGCCGCCCGTATCGCCATGACCCGCCACGTCAAGCGTGGTGGCAAGGTCTGGATTCGCGTCTTTCCCGACAAGCCCGTCACCCAGAAGCCGGCCGAAACGCGCATGGGTTCGGGTAAGGGCAACCCCGAATTCTGGGTCGCGGTCGTCAAGCCCGGTCGCATGCTCTTTGAACTCGGTGGCGTGGACGAGGCCTTGGCCCGTGCCGCCATGGAGCGCGCCATTCAAAAATTGCCCATCAAGGCCAAGTTCGTCGTTCGTCCCGGGACGCACGGCGCTCCGGAGGTGACGATCTAATGCCCAAGACCAAAGACCACGTCGCGGAACTGCGGGCCCTCGGGGACTCGGAACTGCTCAATCGTCTCGGCGAGTCGCGTCGCGAGCTCTTTAACCTGCGCTTTCAGTTAGCGACCGGTCAGCTCGACAACTCGGCCCGACTCTCCCAGGTGCGCAAGGACATCGCGCGTCTCTCGACGTTTCTGCGCGAGCGCGAAATCGCCGCGGCCGAGGCCGCCAACGAAAGTGAACCGTCATGAGTGACGAAACGAACAACGAAGTACTAAACGACGCCGCCCCCACCGTGGTGGAGGACGTGGTCGAGGACGTGGTCGACGCGGCGACGCCCGTAGAGACTCGCGCGCCCGTCGCGACGACGCCCGTAGAGGAAGTGGACGCGACGCGTCCCAACCCGCGCAAGGTGCGCGAGGGCATCGTGATCTCGGACAAGATGAACTCGACGGTCGTCGTCGCGGTGAACGAGCGCGTCGCGCACCCTCGCTACGGCAAGACGGTCCAGCGCACGAAGAAGCTCTACGTGCACGACGAGAAGAACGACGCCAAGGTCGGTGACCGGGTGCGCGTGCAAGAGACTCGCCCGCTCTCCAAGCTCAAGCGCTGGCGACTCACGGAAGTAGTGGAGCGCGCCCGATGATCCAGCAAGAATCTCGACTCAAAGTGGCCGACAACTCCGGCGCGAAGGAAGTGCTCTGCATCCGCGTGCTCGGTGGTTCGCGCCGTCGCTACGCCTCGATCGGTGACGTCTTCATCGCGACGGTGAAGGACGCCATTCCCGGTGCCGCCGTGAAAAAGGGCGACGTGGTGCGCTGCGTCGTCGTGCGCACCACCAAGGAAAAGCGTCGTCCCGACGGCTCCTACATTCGTTTTGACGAAAACGCGGCGGTGTTGATCAATGATCAACTCCAGCCCCGCGGCACGCGCATCTTTGGGCCCGTGGGTCGTGAGCTGCGTGACAAGAAGTTCATGCGCATTATTTCGCTGGCGCCGGAGGTGTTGTAATGAAAATTCGTAAGGGCGACGACGTGTTGGTGCTGTCGGGCAAGTTTCGTGGCGAACGCGCGAAGGTCGAAGAAGCACTGCCGAGCGTGAACAAGGTGATCCTGGACGGCCTGAACATCGCCAAGCGCGCCACCAAGCAAACCGGCGCCACCATGCAGGCGGGCATTATCGACAAGTTGATGCCGCTCAATGCGAGCAACGTGGCGTTGTGGTGTCCCCAGCACAAGGGCCCGGCCAAGGTCGGTTATCAGATCGTCGACGACGTGAAAAAGCGCGTCTGTCGCAAGTGTGGAGAAGTGCTATGAGTACGACGACGCGTCCGCGCCTCAAGGTCCGTTACGACGAGCAGATTCGCCAGGCCCTCAAGGAAGAATTGGGTCTTTCGAACATCATGCAGGTGCCGCGACTCGAGAAGATCGTGCTGAACTCCGGCGTGGGCCGCGCCACCCAGCAGGCCTCGCTCTTAGAGGGTGCCCAGCGCGACTTAGAGCTCATCACCGGTCAAAAGCCCGTCGTCACGCGCGCCAAGAAGTCGATCGCCAGCTTTAAGTTGCGCGAGGAACAGCCCATTGGCGTCAAGGTCACCCTGCGCGGTGATCGGGCGTGGGAGTTCTTCGATCGTCTGGTGAGCCTGGCGATCCCGCGCATCCGCGACTTCCGTGGCCTGTCGCCCAAGTCCTTCGACGGACACGGCAACTACACCTTCGGGGTCAACGACCAGTTGATCTTTCCCGAGGTGGACTACGACAAGATCGACGCGCCGAGGGGCTTTGACATCACCATCGTCACCACGGCCGCGACCGACGAGCAGGGGCGCGCGTTCTTGCGCGCGTACGGCTTTCCCTTCAAGCAGGAGAATCGATAAGCATGGCAAAAACAGCACTGCGCATTAAGCAAACGAAGACCCCGAAGTTCTCGACGCGCGCCTACACGCGTTGTCAGCGCTGCGGACGTCCGCGTTCGGTCTACCGCAAGTTCGGCCTGTGCCGAATTTGCTTGCGCGTGATGGTCCACGCCGGTGAAATCCCCGGCGTGACGAAGGCGAGTTGGTAACGCGATGACGATGACTGACCCCATTGCCGACATGCTCACGCGTATTCGTAACGCCAACGCCGCGATGTTCGACTCGGTGAAGATGCCCTCGTCGAAGCTGAAGGAGAACTTGGCCCAAGTGCTCAAGCGCGAGGGCTACATCGCGGGCTACACCGTCACGAAGCTCGAGGACAAGCCCGGCGCGCAACTCGAGATTGATCTCAAGTACTCCGAGGACCGCAAGAAGACCATCATTGGTATTAAGCGCGTCTCCAAGCCGGGACTACGGATCTACAAGAAGTCCGACCAGATGCCCAAGGTGCTCGGGGGCGTGGGCGTCGCCGTCGTGTCGACCAGCCACGGGCTGATGACCGACCGCGAAGCCCGCAAGGCCAAGCTCGGGGGCGAGGTGCTCTGTTATGTCTGGTAATTCGACGAAGGAGACTCTCTAATGTCGCGCATTGGTCGTAACCCCATTACCGTGCCCGCGAACGTCACCGTCGACGTCGCCGGTGACGCGGTGAAGGTCACGGGCCCCAACGGCACCATGACCCGCACCCTGCCCGAGGGCGTCTCCGTGACGCGCGAGGGCGACACGCTGGTCGTCGAGCGCGCGAGCGAAGAGACGTCCCACAAGGCCCTGCACGGACTCACCCGCACGCTGGTCGCCAACATGGTCACCGGCGTCACCGACGGCTGGACCAAGGAACTCGAAATCATTGGCGTGGGTTACCGCGCCGCCGCGGGCGGACCCGGGGTACTCGACCTCGCGCTGGGTTTTAGTCACCCCGTGAAGTTCACCGCCCCCGAGGGCGTGACCTTTGAGGTTCCCTCCCCGACGAGGGTCATCATCAAGGGTGCCGACAAGGAAGTCGTGGGTCAGGTCGCCGCCAATATTCGTAAACTCCGCAAGCCCGAGCCCTACAAGGGCAAGGGTGTGCGCTACCTCGGTGAGCGCGTCGTGCGCAAGGCCGGAAAGGCGGCAAAGTAATGGCCCGCTCCACTCGTGAACTTCGACAACGTCGCCACCGTCGCCTGCGCAAGAACCTTTCGGGTACCCCCGAGCGTCCGCGCGTGGCGGTGAGTCGCACCAATAAGCACCTCTCGGCGCAGATCATCGACGACGTGAACGGTCGCACCCTGGCGGCCGCGTCGTCAGTCGAGCCGGTCTTAAAGAACACCTCGGGGGGCAACATCGACGGCGCCAAGGCGGTCGGAGAGCTTCTCGCGACGCGCGCCAAGGCGGCCCAGGTTTCCCTCGTTGTCTTTGACCGCGGGGGATTCGATTACCACGGCCGCGTGGCGGCCTTCGCCGACGCCCTGCGCGCCGGGGGACTGGAGTTCTAATGGCCGATCTCGAACAGTACGAAGAGCGCACCATCAAGGTGAACCGCGTCTCGAAGGTCGTAAAGGGTGGACGTCGCTTCTCCTTTACCGCCCTCATGGTCATTGGTGACGGCAAGGGCCGCGTGGGTCTGGGTTACGGCAAGGCCAAGGAAGCGGGACTCGCCGTCCAAAAGGGCATCGAAGAAGCGCGCAAGAACCTCTTTGACGTCCCCCTCGCGGGTACCACCATCGTCTACCCGGTGATCGGGTCCTCGGGTGCGGGTCGCGTGCTGATGAAGCCCGCCGCGCCGGGTACCGGCGTGATCGCCGGCGGCGCCGCGCGCGCCATTTTGGAAATGGCCGGGGTGAAGGACATTATTGCCAAGTCGCTCGGATCCTCGAACGGCATCAACGTCGCCCACGCGACGATTGAGGGCTTGAAGCAACTGCGTCGACCCGAGGAACTCGCGACCATGCGCGACAAGCCCGCCGACGAGATCATCCCGTCGGGCACGTTGCGCGCCTATCGCGAGCGTCAACGAGAGGGCGACCTCTTTAAGGTGACGGAAGGTTAATCATGGCTCTTAAGGTCACTCAAGTTCGCTCGGCGATTGCGACGAAGCCCAAGCACCGCGGGACCCTGCGCGCGCTGGGGCTGCGCGGCATTGGCCAGTCGAACGTCCTGCCCGATCGTCCCGAGATTCACGGGATGATCGCGCGCGTGCCGCACCTGATCAAAGTCGAAGAGGTGAAGGAATGAAACTGCACGATCTCCAGCCCCCCAAGGGCTCGACCCACCGCAAGCGCATCGTCGGGCGCGGTATTGCCGGTAAGGGTGGCAAGACCGCCGGACGCGGTACCAAGGGTCAAAAGGCGCGTCGTCAGATTCCCGCCGG
>Ga0116229_10015715_pt1 | contig 10265 bp, 8 predicted proteins | sample S1TSphgellanicum_3_FD_87313 | JGI IMG/M metagenome (GOLD analysis project Ga0116229, IMG submission 87313) | Host-associated microbial communities from peat moss isolated from Minnesota, USA - S1T2_Fc - Sphagnum magellanicum MG | ecosystem: Host-associated > Plants > Peat moss > Unclassified...
TCTACGAAGTGGCCTGTAAAGAGGGTATGGGCTACATGGTGATCGGCGCCGCGGATGCGACCTCGCCGGCCAAGACCTACGACTGCCTGACCACCTTAGGCAACGCCTCGCTCACCTGCCATCTGCCGGAAAACGCCGATCCAAAGCAGGGGCTGGCCCCGCTGATCGCCGCCTCGGGCGCGACCTGCACCCTGAAAGACGCACGCGCGATCGGCTCGACCAGCACGGGCGAGGCCTATTACGAGATCGCCTGCCAACAGGGGCCGGGCTACATCCTGGCCAAGGCTGCGCCGGGCGCGACCCCGCCGGTCACGGCTATCCCCTGCATCCAAGCCATGGGGGGAACGAATGTCACCTGTAAGCTGACGACGAAGGACGAGATCGTCGCCTCTGTCGCCAAGGTGGCGGCCCAGTCAGGCAAGCCTTGCACGGTCTCTGACGCCCGCTTTGTGGGATCTTCCAGCACGACCGGGGAAACCTTCTATGAGGTAGCCTGCGGGTCTGCGGCCGGCTTCATGCTGCAAACCAACAAGGCGGGCCTGTTCCAAGCCGCGATTGACTGCGCCAACGCGTCGGGCATCGCCGGCGGCTGTAAGATGACCGACTCGACCAAGGCCGAGACCGAAGAGTCCAAGACCTATGCGGCTCTCGCCAAGGCGGGCGGCTTCAACTGCGACGTCTCCAAATATCGCTTCATCGGCATGAGCCCAAACCCCAAGGCTGAAGTTGTGGAGCTGGCGTGCAGCAACCGGCCCGATGGCGCCGTCGCCCTGTTCCCGGCCGACACCAAGATCAAGCCGACCTTCACCGACTGCGTGCGCTCGTCCAAGTACGGCGACGCCGCGGCCTGCCAGCTCAGCTCGCCCACACCGGTCTACGCCAAGTTCACCGCCGGCCTCGCGGCCCACGGGCGTACGAGCTGCAAGGTCTCCGGCGCGCGCTATATCGGCTCCGCCGCGGGCGAGGACTACATCGAAACGGCCTGCGCCGATGGCGGCCCAGGCTGGGTGATCGAGTTCACCCCCGCCGACCAGGTCAAGTCCCTGCTGAGCTGCGGCCAAGCCAAGGCCCAAGGCCTGACCTGCACCCTGCCGACCAACGTTGGAAAGTAGGGACGAACGCCGCTCAAGCCTCCCTGCGCCCTGGCGCGGGGAGGTGGCGGAGGCGGCGCGAGAGCGTGGAAAACGTCAGTTCTCGCCGGCCACCTTGCCTGTCGCATCCCCATCCGTCTCATCCGCCGGCTGCAGCGCGACCGCCTTCGCCTTGGCGCGGCTTTTACGTGGCGTCTTCGGCGGGGCCTGAAACACGAACGCGGGTTCGGGCGCGATAGGTTCGGCAGGGGCTTGGGGCGTCACGAGAACCGGTGGGTCTTGCGGCGCCCCTGTCGGCGTAAACAGGGCCTCTGTATCCTGAAGCAAGGATCGCGCGGCCTTGGTCACCCACGCCACCGGCAGGTCGAACATATGGCAGACCGCCTGGTTCAGGTCCGGATCAATCCTCTTGAAGGTGTCAAAATCGCGGGGGCCGCGCAAGGTGCGGGCGTGTTCGCCCCACGGGGCGTAGAGCCGATCATCCGACGGGCCGAACAGGCCCAGCGTCGGCGCGCCGGCGGCGGCGGCCAAGTGCATCAGACCTGAGTCATTGCCGATGAACAGACGCACGCGCTTCAGGCAGGCATAGGCGGTCAGAAGATCGATCCGACCGACCGTATCGATCAGGCGCCCGCGCGCGATACCGCGGCGCACACCCTCGGCGGTCGGCCGATCCCCGGCGGCGCCCAGCATCAACAGCCGTCCATTGGGCATGGGACCATCGGGGGCCAGGAACTGGGCCGCGACAATCGCAAACCGCTCCGCCGGCCACGCCTTGCCGGCCCAGTTGGCGGCCGGCGCAATCGCCAGGATCGGGCCTTGGGTCTTGGGGTCGTTGAGGCCTAAAATCTCGTCCGCGGCCGCCTGGGTCTCGGGGCTGATGAATAGCCCCGGCGACGGCGGCTCGTCTTCGAGCTGCAACACCCGCGCCGCCTCGATCACCTTGTGAACGGGATCGAGCCCCGGCGGCGGCGCACGGCGCACAGCCCGGCGGCGCGCGCGCAGAAATGTGGAGAGGCCAGAGCCCCGCATATCCACCACCACACCCCAGCGGCGGCCCTGCACCTGTTTCCAAAGAGCGAACCAGTGCAGCGCGAGGGGCTTCTTCTCCAACACGATCAGCCGCGCCAATTCCGGCGTGTCGCGAAACAGAGGCGCGGTCAGCGCCGACGCCACAACCGTGAAACGGGCGTTGGGCACCTCGTGCGCCAATCGCTGCAATAGGCCCGACGACAGCACAGCGTCGCCGACACGGCTGGAGGTGATGAACAGAATCGGAAAGCGGTTTGTCGCCATCACTTCGACCTACTACAGACAAAAACCTATAGGGGCCAAAATCGCCATGGGGTAGTGCGGCTCTGGCGCGCACAGATCGTCGCCCCCACATGGCGCTGATGAGTCACATCGCCATTCTCGCCGACCGTCGACTGATCCAGATCACCGGACCCGACTGGCGGAGCTTCCTCCAAGGCCTGATCACCCAGAGCGTCGAGACGCTGGAAGACGGCGCCGTCGCCTATGGCGCTTTACTCACGCCGCAGGGCCGGCTCCTGTTCGATATGTTTATCTGGGCTGACCCGGACGGCGCGGTGCTGGATGTTGCGGCTGAAGGGCGGGAGGCGCTGATCGCGCGGCTCTCGATGTATCGGTTGCGCGCCAAGGTCGCGATCACCGCCAAAGACGGCGACGTCTTCGCGCTTTTTCCAGGTGCGCAGGCAGAGGCGCCGACCGGTTGGCGCGCCGATCCTCGCCTGGCGGCGCTGGGCTGGCGCGCGATCAGCGATGCGCCGCCGCCCACCGAGGCGACCCCTGTTAGCCTTGAGGCCTATCATGCCCACCGCATCGCGCTCGGCGTGCCCGACCTGGTGCGCGACGGCCTATCGGAAAAGGCCTACGCCGTAGAGGCCGATCTTGACCTTCTGAACGGCGTGGATTTCTCGAAAGGCTGTTTTGTCGGCCAAGAAACCACCTCGCGCATGAAGCGCCGGGGCCAGATCAAAACGCGGCTCTGTACGCTAAGCTTCGACGGCCCCGCCCCGCCCCAGGGCGCTGAGGTGCTTTGCACAGAGGGGACCGACGGGGCGCCCTTGCGAGCCGGCGAAGTTTTGTCGGCTGGCGATGGTCACGCCTTGGCGCTGATGCGCCTGGACCGGGCGTTTGGGCGCGCGCTGAGCGTCGATGGGCGACCTCTACACTTGGCGCCTGCGGATTGGCTTTTGCCGGCATTGACTGCGCCCCCGTCTGAGGCCACCTAAAGCACCTAGGCTAAGCTGTGGAGATCGAGATGCTAAGGTCCAGGCTTTGTTCGACGACCTGCAAGGCCCTCGCCGGCGTGGCGATTGGCCTGGCCCTCAGCAGCGCGAGTTTGGCGCAAGCCCTATCCAGTCCAGCGCCCGAGGTGACCGTACGTGTCGGGCCAGCCCTTGCCGCCAAGGTGCGCAAGCTAGGCGAAACCGATGTGAAAGAGATCGCCAAGGCGCTGGCCGACACCGTCCGCGGCGACCTGACGGCGCATCACCGGGCCAATGCGCCCATTCGTGCAGACCTCGTTCTCGAAGACGCCACGCCCAACCGGCCGACCATCCAACAGCTGAGCGACAATCCGGGCCTGTCGATGCGAAGCATTGCGCTCGGCGGGGCGGCGATCAGCGGCGTCGTCACCTTCGCCGACGGCCACACCGAACTGCTCAGCTTCAGCTTCCGCGAGACCTCGCTCCGAGACGATATTGGGGTCGGTCCGTGGACCGATGCGGAACGCACCTTCGAATTGCTAGGCGACGACTTGGCGCACGGTCATATCCCCCATGAGCGCCTGAGCATCCGGGTGGCCGACAGCAGCTTTGACCAGTGGCGGAATTAACGACGGACGTCGCCCGCTGCGCCTGGCCGGGAGCCGACCCGCTCTACTGCGCCTATCACGACGAGGAATGGGGAACGCCCGAACGCGACGCCCGGGCGCTTTGGGAAAAGCTGGTGCTGGACGGCTTCCAGGCCGGCCTCTCCTGGATCACCATCCTGCGCAAACGCGAGGCGTTCCGTCAGGCCTTTCGCCAGTTCAATCCAGAGGCGGTCGCGCGGTTCGACGCCGCCGATATCGAGCGGCTGATGGCCGATCCCGGCATCGTACGCGCTCGCGCCAAGATCACCGGCGCCATCGGCTCAGCCCGAGCCTATCTGGCCATGCGCGAGCGGGGCGAGGATTTCGCCGACTTCATCTGGGGCTTCGTCGATGGGGCCCCGATCCAGAACGCCTGGGCCTCACGCGATCAAGTTCCGACCCAGACGCCCCTATCCGTCGATCTCTCCAAGGCCCTGAAGGCCCGCGGATTTACCTTCTGCGGCCCGGTGATCGTCTACGCCTTCCTCCAGGCCACCGGCGTGGTCAACGACCACTTGGAGGGGTGTTTTCGGCATGAGGCTTGTCGGCGGTTGGGCGGCGCAGGTCGTGCGTCCTTCGAGACGCCCCTCCGGGGCTCCCCAGGATGACGACTCATATTGAATTACAATAACTTCGTCATGCTGAGGCGCGAGCTTGCTCGCGTCTCGAAGCACGTAGTCGCGCCACAAAAGCCGCTGCGTCGCCTTTCGCAAAGCCCCCGTCCAGCGTATGGGCGAAGGGTGAACCGCCGAGTCGCACCCCTCGCCCAAAAGCCCGCCCAGCCGTCGCCGACCGGACCGACGCTGGCTTTGGAATCGCTGCACCCCGCGCCGGTCTGCGGCGTGGATGAGGCGGGGCGCGGGCCTTTGGCGGGACCGGTTTGCGCGGCGGCCGTGATCTTGGACGTGAGCGCCATCCCCGCCGGCATCGACGATTCCAAGAAACTCACCGCCAAGGCCCGCGACGCGCTGGAGGCGCAGATCAAGGCGTCCGCCGTCGCCTGGGCTGTGGCCTTCGCCTCGGTCGAAGAGATCGAGGACCTGAACATCCTGCACGCCACGGGCCTGGCGATGCGCCGAGCGGTGCAGGGCTTAAGCCTACCGCCCGCCCACGCGCTGGTGGATGGGAACTATGCCTTTTCCCTGCCCTGCCCGGTCCGCACGGTAGTGAAGGGCGACTCCCTATCTCTCTCAATCGCCGCCGCTTCGATCCTGGCCAAGACCGCGCGCGACCGGCTGATGACGGAGATGGATGCGGTCTATCCGGGCTATGGCTTCGCCAAGCATAAGGGCTATGGCGCCGCAGCCCACATGGCGGCGCTGCAAGCGCTAGGCCCGTCGCCGATCCACCGCCCCTCCTGGGCGCCGATCCGACTGTTGAACGCGACGCGGACCGATCCGCCAATCGACGGCGATGGGTAGACGCCCATGAGCGTGACCGGCGACCGCCTCAAGCTTGCGCCCACCGCCAAGGGCGCGCCGATCCGCACGCCCCTGCCCGCCCAGGCCCGCGGGCTGTTCGCCCAAGTCCGCACCCTGATCCGCTCCAGCGAGGTCCTGCTGGTGCTGATCGCGATCATTGTGGGCTGCGGCGCTGGCGTGTTGGTGACGCTGATGAGTGCGGCCAGCCAGTTCGCCCACATCCTGCTGTATCATATTCCCCTGGACGAGCATTTGAGCGGGGTGGAGCGGGTGAACCTGCCCATCGCTCTGATCGTACCGGCGGGCGGGGGCCTGGTACTGGGGGTGTCGGAGCTTTGGCGACGCTGGGGCAAGTGGCGCACGCCGGTCGATCCTGTCGAGGCCAATGCTCTGCGGGGCGGGCGGATGTCGTTCCGCGACAGCCTGTTCGTCAGCGCCCAGACCCTGATCTCCAACGGCTGCGGGGCGTCGGTCGGCTTGGAGGCGGGCTATACTCAGATCGGCGCCGGCCTGGCCTCGCGGCTCGGCATCCTGCTCAATCTGCGCCGCAGCGACCTTCGCATCATGGTGGGCTGCGGCGCGGCGGGCGCCATCGCCGCCGCCTTCGGCGCGCCGCTCACGGGCGCCTTCTACGCCTTTGAGCTGATTGTCGGCGTCTATTCCATCTCCAATGTCGCCTCGATCATGGCGGCGTCGCTGAGCGCATACCTCACCAGTCAGGCGCTATCGGGCTCGCCCTACGCCCTGCACGCCGCCGCCGTCGCGCCGCTCCACCCCAGCCATTACCTGGCCATCCTGCTCTTAGGGTTGATCGCCAGCGGCCTTGGCGTCGCGGTGATGCGCCTAACGGCGGCGTTCGAGGATGGGTTCAGCGCGCTTCGCATCCCGCCGTGGCTGCGGCCTACGATTGGCGGTCTTTTGATCGGTGGGCTGGCGCTGATTACGCCCCAGGTGCTGGCGGCGGGCCATGGGGCCATGCGGTTAGACTGGACGCTCGACCTGCCGATGACGACGCTGTTGGCGCTGTTGGCGATCAAGCTATTGGCCTCGATGATTTCGCTGGGCGCCGGTTTTCGCGGCGGACTGTTCTTTTGCTCGCTGTTCGTCGGTTCGCTCCTCGGGCGATTATACGGCGACGGCGTCATGACGCTGTTCCCCGACTTTGGTCTCGACCCCACCGCCTGCATGTTGGCGGGCATGGGGGTGACGGCGGTGGCCATCGTCGGCGGCCCGCTGACCATGAGCTTTCTGGTGCTGGAGACGACGGGCGACTTCAGCGTCACCGGGGCGGTGCTGGCGGCGTGCGTCGCCACCAGCCTGACGGTGCGAGAGACGTTTGGCTATTCGTTTTCGACCTGGCGGCTGCACCTGCGCGGTGAAACCATCCGCAGCGCCGCCGATGTCGGCTGGATTCGCAGCCTGACCGTCGACCGGCTGATGCGCAAAGACGTCGCCACCCTGCCCGGCGCCGCGACCATCGCCGAGTTTCGCCGCCGCTATCCGCTCGGCTCCCGCAACATGGTCGTTTTGCTGGATAACGACGGCCGCTACCTCGGCGTCGTCCCCACCGCCGAGGTGTTCGCCGCAGAGCACGACGACGGGTGTGAGACCGACGAGGTCTCGACCCTGGCCCACCTGCACGGCACGGCGCTGCTACCCGAAATGAACGTCAAGGAGGCGATGGACCTGTTCGGCCGGGCCGAGGCCGAAACCCTGGCGGTCGTCAACTCGCCCGAAGATAAGCACGTCATCGGCATTCTGAACGAAGCCTACGCGACACGGCGCTATGCCGAGGCGCTGAACAACGCGAATAAGGATGTTATGGGAGCTGAGTAGCGGCCGTGAGGTCGCCTCTTTTAGTCCGCTTCCCTCGGGCGAAGCCCCGAGGAAGGCGAAATCGAAAAGGGCGTGCGCTCGCAGCACCCCCAAAAACAATTACGGCCGGGATCACCCCGGCCGTAACGCAATCCGATTCATTAGAACCGACGCGGCCGGGGCGGACGACCGCCGCCACCACCACCGCCTTCGCCGCCTTCCAGCCGCACGACGGACATCTTGCCCGTACGCGGGTTGGGTTCGGCGCGATAGCTGACCCGCTCGCCTTCTTGCAAGCCGTTCAGACCGGCGCGCTCAACCGCGGAAATGTGAACGAACACGTCTTCACCGCCGTCTTCAGGTTGGATGAAGCCGAAGCCCTTGGTGGAGTTGAACCACTTCACCGTGCCAGCGCCGGGCTCGCCGCCCGTACCGCCACCACCGCCGCCAAAGCCGCCGCCGCGCGGTTCGCGATCAAAGCTACGACCGCCGCCACCGCCGCGGGGCGCGCCGAAGCCGCCGCCGCCGCCAAAGCCGCCGCCGCGAGGCGCGCCGCCGGCGCCCGGAGGCGCCGCGCTCAAGACTTGCAGGCCGCCGGCCGAAGTCTTGCCGGAGCGTCGATCTTGCTCCAATTCAAAGGCGACCTGATCGCCTTCATTCAGGGCGGAAAGCCCCGCCCGCTCCACCGCCGAGACGTGTACGAACACATCCGGTCCGCCGTCCTCCGGCTGAATGAAGCCAAAACCCTTAGTCGCGTTGAACCACTTTACCGTGCCGGTCGCCATAGAACGTCTCTTAAATCTCGTCTCGATCCCCGATCCTTAGGGATCGTTATTGGGCTCATAGCAGACTGGCGATTTCAAGCTACCCCGTCCAGCCACCTGCAAGCAGAACAGGCCCGGAACAGGTGTTTTTTTTCGCCCGATAGGCGATTTAAGGGCGCAAGAGACGCCAAGACGTCATATCCGCCTGTTACGCAGGCACGATGACGACGCTCAAATCCCAACTCAAGAGCCTAGCCGCGCTTTCAGCAGCGGCGATCACGCTATTTGGCGCCGCGGCTACGGCGCAATCACGGCATAATGTGATCATCTTTGTGGCGGACGGCCTGCGATCAGGCATCGTCACGCCTGAAACGGCGCCGATGATGGCGAAGATCAGGGCCGATGGCGTCGATCTCGCCAATAGCCACGCCATGTATCCCACGCTCACCACCGTCAACGCCTCGGCCATCGCCACGGGCCACCGGATCGGCGACACCGGCGATTTTGGCAACGTCATCTACGTCGGCGCTGAGACCAGCGCCTCAAGCCCCTCGCCGTTCGCACCAGTGGAGGACGACGAAGTTCTGGGCGGATTGAACGCGCTGTACGGCGGCGACTACCTGAACGAGACCAGCGTCATGGCGCAGGCGCGGCATGCCGGCTACTCGACCGCCGCCATCGGCAAGGTCGGCCCCATCGCCATCCAGGACGTCACGGCTCGCGATGGAACCGGCAGCCTGATCATCGACGACTCCACCGGCTATGCCGGCGGTCTGCCCCTGCCCGCCGATGTGGCGACCGCGATCAAGGCGGCAGGTCTACCGGCGGCGGCGGAAGATCGCGGGCTGAACGGCAGCCCAGGCACCTTTGAAATGGCCGGCGTCTGGGTGGCCAATGTGCAGCAGCAGGACTGGTTCACCGGCGTCGCGACAAAGGTGGTGCTGCCGCGCTTCAAAGCCGCCGGCAAGCCGTTCTTCTTGCTTTTTTGGTCTCGGGACCCGGACGGCACCCAACACAATCAGGGCGACAGCCTGAACACCACAGCGCCGGGCATCAACGGCAAGACCTCGATGGCGGGGATCCGCAACGCCGATAACGATCTGGCCAAACTGATCGCAACGCTCAAGGACCTCGGTCTTTATGAAACGACGGACATCATCGTCATCGCCGATCATGGCTTTTCGACCATCGGCAAGGACGAAACGGGCTCCGCCTCCGCCAAGCTTGACTATCCCGATGTTCCAAAGGGCTTCATTCCGCCCGGCTTCCTGGCCATCGACATGGCGGCGATGTTGCATGAGCCGCTGTCGGACGCCGCCGGCCTGCCTGTGAACCCCGCCGCGGGCGAGCATCCCCGCTTCGACGGCGCGCTGATCGGCGCAGACCCCAAGCATCCCCGCGTCGCGATTGCGGCCGATGGCGGATCGGACCTGATCTATGCGCCGGGTCCCGACGCCAGGGCGTTGGCGCCCAAGATCGTCGCCTGGCTGACGGCCCAGGACTATATCAGCGCCATCTTCGTCAACGACGCTCTAGGTGAAATTCCAGGCGCCCTGCCCTTCAGCGCCATTGGCTACCGCGGCGCATCGCCGGTGCTGCAGCCCTCCATCGTGGTGAGCTTCAAGAGCACAGCCGGCGCCTGTCCCAACCCTGAACTCTGCGCGGTCGAGGTGGCCGACACGAGTCTCCAGCAGGGCCAGGGCATGCACGGCAGCTTCAGCCGCGCCGACACGCACAACTTCATGGCCGCGATGGGTCCTGACTTCAAACAGCGCTTCCGCGACCCCGACCCCGTGTCCAACGCCGACGTGGCCCCGACCGTGGCGGCGATCCTGGGCCTGCAGCCAGCCGCCATCGGGGGCCTGACCGGCCGGCCGATGACCGAGGCCCTGGTCGGCGGCGTGACGCCGCCCGTCTCGTCCAAGATCGTGCGCTCAACGCCTGCGGCCAATGGATTTGTCACGGTGCTGGATGAGCAGGATGCAGGCGGCGAACCCTATTTCGACGCCGCCGGCGCGCCGGGCCGCAGTGTGGGCCTCAAGCCATAAGGCCAAGCTCGTCACGCGTCCGTCACGGAATCGCCCTAGTTGCTACAGCTCTAAATGGGCGGGGGGCGCGCCGTGACCTTGAGCTGCCGCACAGTCTTTATCTCGGACATTCATCTGGGCACGCGCGGTTGCCAGGCTGAACTCTTGCTGGAGTTCATCAAGGCGCTGGAGTGTGAGCAGCTCTATTTGGTCGGCGATATCGTCGATGGCTGGAAACTGCGCAGCGGCTGGAAATGGCCCCAAGCCCA
>Ga0116229_10015717_pt1 | contig 10264 bp, 6 predicted proteins | sample S1TSphgellanicum_3_FD_87313 | JGI IMG/M metagenome (GOLD analysis project Ga0116229, IMG submission 87313) | Host-associated microbial communities from peat moss isolated from Minnesota, USA - S1T2_Fc - Sphagnum magellanicum MG | ecosystem: Host-associated > Plants > Peat moss > Unclassified...
GGAAGATGGGTGTCTGCTGCATGGGATATGAATGGATTCGCATGGGTTCGATTTATAGATGTGCAGGTGGAAGCCACACTTTGAGTGCGTGCAGTATAGACTAATCCCTTTCCTTTTGCAAGAAGCTTAATTTTGATTTGTTGCTAAGTACATTTTGCAGGGCTAAATAGCACATGGGTCTTGAAATACAGAACTATTCAATGGGGAAACCTTCAAAGGTGTCCAAAGGGAAGGGCTTTTCCTAAAGGAATGCAAAGTGCATCAAATTCAACTGTTGGTTATGTTTTAAACCTTACCAAGACCTTATTTAGATTTAAGTCTCCAACCTTGCATAAAGGATCAGAAGATATTCAAGTTAAACTAGCCAACCTTGGCTTTTCCAAGGATGGGTTCCAATTTTTAAGGTAGGGTCTGGGTTTTATCGGCTGGTCTTTTCCTGCATAAGATCATTGAATCTGATTCTTAGATTTGGACCCAGACCCAAATGTGGATCCAGTTGGAAACCCAGATCTGAACAACACTGGTATAAACCAATGCTAGTTTATTTTGTTCTTTGTTGCATATCAATATTGTAGGAATTCCAGCAATCTAAGGAAGCTAAGAAATTGAGAAGTGTGATAATATGTTTACCTTTCCAACTGATTTTAGAACTATGGAACTAGACTCCTGCTAGATTTCACAAAGGTCTACAACAATGGTAGTGATAACAATGGGAGGATGAAGAGGAAAAGGAGAATGTGGAGGCGCTTCAATGTCACACAAGTGGATGTCTGAATAAAATACATTTCTTGCTGTTGCTCTGGGTTGAAGATGTCAAATCTAGATGTGTTTGAGTCAAGCATTTGTAATATCGAATGTTTTATGACTTAGTGATTAGGGTATCTTTCCATTAGGTTGTTATGATCACAGCTACACATAGCCTCACACATAGCCAAATTTGTAGACTTGTAACAACAAAAACGACATTTACCATAGCCATTATCACAAGTTGTTGAATTCCCCATAATTCTTTTTGTTTCTACCACATCCCTCTACCCCACAAGCTTTTTATGAAACTGGGGTGTTTCCATCCTAGGCATCAAGGTTGTGTACTACTTTAGTTGGGTAGTTCCATCCTAGGCATGAGGGTTGTGTACTACTTTAGTTGGGTAGTGTGAAAAATAGAAGCCTAGAAGTTTTTGTGTGTTTAATATTTTCATAGTAGTTTTCAAAAGTGTATATGTTGTGTGGTTGGCTTTGTAAGTTTAGGATTAGTGTGTAGAAATACGTAATCTTCAAACAATGTGACCAACAATCTTCAAACAAATCACACACCACCCACTAACTCCCCCTACCAACTTTTAACCCTTCATGTGAATGTGAGGTCCCAACCCAACACTTTCCCAATCTCCTTAAATAATGCACATTTAGAACCTTTTCCCCCTTTCACTTTAAATAATGCACATGTTCATGATCAAACCCCCAAACACGCCTGCAACTTTCATTTAAAACTTCTTGCTTTACATGTGGATGTGAATTTATCCTTTGAAGGTTAGTTCATCACCAATGTTCCTATCAAGGATGCAATTCATCTAATCCAAACCTACATGACCATCATGGCCCTATACCTTCCTTTACCCCCACCCCAATTGCATTAACTTGGTTTTGGGTTTTGAAATTAGATTTCTTCAAGTCCTTCCATATAAACTTTCATTGTCTTCAATTGTATAATTGCATCCCTATTACTTTACAACATGATGTACAAATGGTATTTTATTTTTCACTAAATAAGTTAGCACAAGACCCTTATGATGTGGTAGCTTGGCATTTGCTTTTCTTATTACCCTAATGGTGTTTTATTTTACCCCCTCGAGGGGGGCAACTAAGCATAAAGGAACATAAATCAACTCAAACATTTTTTTGTAGGAATTGGGAAAACTTGTAAGAATTTATTTTTCTTACAAGCGCAAGTTTTGGCAACAAGTTTGAGCTCAATACCTCCCCAATATGATCTTCTAACTCATAAATGTTTTCTCCAAAATTTTGTTCTTGAATGTGTAGGGGAATACTTTTGAACAACTCATGTTTTAACACCATTTTTTTTTGCACCCACATGATTTAACACCACCTTAGCTCTCATTGTTCTACATATTGAATCAAATGGCTTCTTTCCATTTTTTGTTAAAAACTATGAATCAAATCGAAACCTCAAGTTTTTATATGATTCCTTCAAGTTGGTATTCCAACACATATCACATTTATTTGCAAGTGACCTCCTTCTAGGATTATTTTTGAACACTTTCAAAAATGTTTTCACCCAAAAAATTCTAAATATAAATCTTCACAATCGTTTCAACTTTGTTCCCATATCGCACAAGGTCACATTTCATGTCAAATTGCACATGTCCTTGGGGCAACCCACCTTTTGACCATGACCAAGCCTTCATGTAGAATTTGTCCCATTGTCAAAAGGGAATTGTTGCATCAATTCACAAGCTGCACTTTATGCATCCAATTTTGCAACACTTTTGCGACACATTTTTCCCAACACTAATTTGAAGTAGCAACCAAGGGTGAATGTGAAACAATAATCCATGACATCAAGTGCACTTTGAACCTTCACACTAACTAGTTTTTTCTCCAATTGGACATGATAAATGCCTTCAATTGGGTGCAATCACAATCCAACGAGCTAAAAAGGGCATCAAACTACCAAAAAAAACAAAGTCAAAATTTGATAAATATTTAAGTTTTGCCATTTAAAGCCATGGCAAGTTATTGTTTTTTCATTCATTTGAATGTTAAGGAACTCAAACCAAAAATCAATTTGATGAAATTTTAAGTTTTAAGTTTTGATTTAAGACCTTGAAGAGTGTATAAGAACGTGTCAAACAAAAGTCAATTTTGCAAAAGACTATCAAAGGGACTTATATAATAATTCACATTTGATGGGAAAATATTAAGGACTTATTAACCACATTAAAAAAACATTCATACCTTAAGATATATGGAATTGTAAAACTTTAAAAATTCAAAGAACTTTCCAAAAATGATCCAGAATTTTAAAACTTCAAAAGTCTTTTGCCACACATAAATGGGTTAAATGTACATGATGTTTTAAAAAAGTTGTATTTTATCAGACAAAAAAATATAAAAATGTAAAAATTAAAAATCGATTATAATTTGAAATTATTGTCATTTTTAAAATGAAACACTCACTACAACAAAAGGTGTGCATGTATGCCAAGTGATTTCACTAGATTTTGAATGGATTCACTAGTTGTACTGAATGGGGACTAATGAAGAAATAATGAGTTCACTAGTCCAATGAATGGGGAATAATGAATTGCACCCACATTTTGTACACTTTCAAAAATTCATATTTATTCAAAAATGAAAAAGAAAAAAACATGTCATGTATTTGGACAAATATAGGCATTTCTTATAACAAGTTGCAAAAAAAATTGTTCCAAAATTCATTCATATGGAAAAAAAAAAAATTTGGCAAAAAGAACATGCAATCCTTTTTTTTAGTAATCCCATGGGTTCATTGTATCATGTTTGCACCCAATGTAGTGTTAAAAAGGGTCATATTTCAGAAACTTCATATATAGTTGGGGATATTATATAATTCATCATATTTAATCGTGCATTCTATCTATTTGAATCTTCCTTATATTATAATCACCATAAATGTGATGGCGATGTCATTGTAATCCCATCTGCCATAATTTTGGCCTTAAGGCAGGTGCTTAGTTTGTAACTCAACTAATTTTCCCAACCTTTTGATTTTCTTCCCCAATTTTCTTCACAACGATTTGGATGTGGCTAGGACTATCACATCTTTTAATCGCAAGCCTCCCCTTATGTGTGTGCACCCATCCCATTGACCTTACGGTATCCACATTTTACATCGCACCCATGGCATCGAACGCACAGGGACCCATGATGCAATTCATGACACTTTTGTAACCATTATGGATGCAATCGCATTAATGCATACAGAAGTAGTTGTAACCAATGTTTGGTTTTGTGTATTTAATATTTTTTAAAAAATAAAAATAAAAATCCCAAGTGGAACTATTCTCACATACTTTTATTTTCAATGTATTGGTATATATACTCTAAAAGTTTGAAATTGATCTAGTGAATGAAAAATACCCAAATTTTCTTAAAACATTGTAATCAGTGTTTTTAAGCAATAAAAAAACTTTTAAATGGACTTGAATTTTTTTGACAATGACATATTTTTAACAAATTTTTTATGTAAACCATAACATAATAATGTGATGAGAATTTTCAAGATTTTTAAAAAACTTTTGTTCGTAAGATTCTAAAAATATCCTAAAATAAACACCCAATAAACAGTCACCTAAAGGGGTAGGTTCAGCTCATGATATTTGGTTTGCACCCTTGTGCAAGATTCTAACTTCCACGTGGGACGAAAACAACTTCCCTCAACCATAATTAATTTTTCCCATCAACAAGTTGACATTGTGGTCACCAAAGATGGAATTCACACTCTAGTTAACATTGTCACAGTTAACCCAACACATGCGAATTTACTTTTTTGATTTTACACAACTCAAAGATTTGTTACCTTCAACATAGTTCAAGTGAAAGAAAGGAGCTATCGCGAGGTCACTGATACCCCATTGATCAAGTCCTCCCTCTAATCATTGAAGCATTTGGATCCAAATGTGTTTTTACTCAATTGTGCCAATGCCATTTGAAGCTTCAAAGGGCCAAAGGGCCTTTTGCTTTTTGTCTCAGTTATTTTTCTTCATCAAAGATTTCAATTACATTTCAAAAAATGCAAGCATCTTCCATCTTAAATTAAACAATAACAATAGGCATAATTACTTCCTAACTTCCAACCCTTCATAACACACCCCCCCATCGCCATGGCCAACCTATTATAAATGATCGATTATTGAAATGGAAATTTTTGACATCTAATTTGTGCTAATTTGACATCCTTTAAATTTTCCCTTATTTCTAATACATGTGTACATTTTCCAAATTAGTAGTGTGTTAATAAATAAAACTTTGCAATGTTGAGTGGTTCTAACCTTTTTCAAAGAATTGTTAGGCCAAGTTTTTACAAGGGTTTTAAGGAGAACTAATGTGGTTCTTCGAATTATTATTATTATTTTAATATCCACCCTAGCTTTTAGATTACCCAAAAAAAAAAATGTTAGATTTAAGGACTGCTAGGTTTCAAGTAAAAAAGACATCTTCCAGAGCTACACACTAGTCCTAAGCACTAGGCCACAATGCACATGCTTTCATTTTATCTAAAGCCAATAAACATTACCCTCACATGAGAAAATGTCATGTGTATTGACTTTAGATTAAATGATTCCAAAAGAATCTCACATGGGAGAACTTATGACCTAATCACCAGTGGTTAGGAGTTAAGACTTTATGCAAAAGTCCTAAGGGCTATTGGGTTCAAATTTGGGCTTAGGATTTAATTATCTTACATATTACTAAACTGGATTGACTTCATGTTTAACTACCTTATCTATCAAGGTTGAAGGATGGTGAAACTTTTGGGCGGTTCTCAAAATGATAATCTTCACAATGCAAACCCCCCACCTCAGTGATCCAACCTCCATGACTGTACCAATTCCGTTGGGATGAACTCAAATTCATCCCAATTATTATATATTGTGTAGGCGTTGAAGTTGGGTCTTTTTTTTCCCTCACCTACCTAAAGGCTACCCATTAAAATAATCTTTCCATCTGCCCAAGCGTGCCACCCAATCTACCTACCTAATTTTGCACTTACCTACCTACATTTTGCCCATCTATCTATTTACCTAATGGGTTTAAGGTTTATCTCGCTTTCACTGCCACTCAGACCTTATGCTAAGTGAAAAGCTCTAAGAGATAGCCGTTGTTGTAATTTGTAGCAAGAGGAGAAAAATCGTTACAACACTAAAAGTCATTGTTGCAATTCTACAACACAACAAAGCGCTACTACAACGCTAGAAGTTATTACAAAGGATGCAACAAAGTGCTACTATGACATTAAAAGTTGTTGCAAGTTGCTACTATACTGTAACACAACAACATGTTACTACAACATTGCAAAACAACAAACTACAAAAGAATTCTTATAAAGAGTGTGAAGAACTCCTATGAAGACTTGTAATGCATGAAAAATTATTCTTCACATTCATGCATTTGCATTCATATGTAAGTGTACATCCTTTTTTTTTGTTTTTTTTGTTTTGCATATATTTTTGTGTTGCCTTACAAATAAGACAACACACATCAAGTTGTTGTAATTTTTTTTTGTCTTTTTTTTTACTTGGACTATGACCCTTTCTTTCTAGATGGTCTCTCTATCCCCTTGCACATAAATTTTTTTAATAAAACTTGATTTTTGAAGACACCAAAAACATGTTTTGTGTTTGTTTCTTTGATTGTAGAAAAGACAACAATGAGTGCATAACTCATCATCATTTTATTTTTTTAAACTTGATTTTTGAAAAAAAGAGGATGACAACGAACTACACACTCGTCATCGTCCCTTTTTGTGTATGTCTATTTGTTTGTAAAGAAGACAACAATGAACACATTCACTCATCCTCATCTTCTTTTCTTTGTATTTGTTTTTGCAACAAACAATAACAACAATGAGTTGGGCACTTATTGTCCTCCTTTTTTCTTTATATGTTTGGCCCCTTACAAAGAAGATGATGACAAGCACCTAGCCCATCATCGTCCTTTTTTTATTGTTTGTTTCATTATTAAAAAGATGATGACAAACATAGTTCATCATTATTTTCTCATTTTTTTGTAACCTTTTGTTTGTAACAAACAAAAATGACAAGGAGTTTGGTGCTCTTCATCATCCTTTTTTCTTTCTATGTGTGTCCCCTTGCAAAAAAGATGACAATGTCATTTGTGTCTCACTGCAAAGAAGATGATGATGAATGTAGTTTATCATCATTGACACATCACCCCAAACTCCTTGATAGATTCAACTATGAATGTAAATGTGAAAACATCAGAAGGATAGGAGTTGAGGCATGCTCCCTGGCTCACAACACTTTGAGGGTAGAAGGGTGTGCTAGAGCTCCAAGATGGGGACTAGGAAGAGTGAAAAGTAATTCAATTACTCACATGGACCTACACAAACCAAACAACAAGTTAGGTAGTGCATAGTTTGAGCACTTTTGGTGCATGGACGAGCCACAAGCAAACATGGACTCACAAGACTCATCACAACCCACACTTGGGGGAAGCCACCACCTTCCCCTTTATAGTATACTTTATGCCTAGCCATGGGACTAGCACCCAAATGTCATTTTTGTCCCGGGAGTCCCAAGTGGGAGTCCCAAATTCCCAAAATTGGGATTCCTATGATTTTGGAAGCCCATAACTTTGTTTTTAGACCTTTGATTGAGGTGAGGTATAAAGCAAAGTTGTATCTCTTGTCGAGAGTTTTCCAACAGTATGTCACACACCACCTTCACGCAAGGAAATCATGGCGATTCTTGACTTTTAGTGGTCAAAAATCAAATTGGCAATTTGACTCCTGGCCCTTCTTTTGGCCATAACTTGAGTTTTAAGTATTCAAATGGATCATGCGAACCCATTTTACATATTTAAGTTCCAAGAGATTTCCAATGATATAATTAACTTCTTAATCCAATGAATTTTGACCCTTACAATCGCCCTCTGAAGATTCAGGAGTCCATTGGGATTTCAACTCCCAAAGTGGGAACTCATTTGGGAATGTGGAGGTTCATTCCCTCACACTCTCTTGCACTCTTGAGAACATGAAATGTGACTATCAGTCTCTCTCTTGGCCCACACTTTTATAAACCTTTGCCTTGGTCATGAGCCCAAGGTTAGGGTTGTGACAATCATCTTCTCATTTTTTTGTAACCTTTTGTTTATAGCAAACAAGTATAATGAAGAGTTATGTGTTCATTATCATCATTTTTTGTGTTTGTTTGATTATTTAAAAAATTACAATAAATGCATAACTTATCATTAATTTTTTTGTAACCTTTTGTTTTTGATGATGATGAGTCACGTGCTTGTCATGTTTTTTTAATCTCTGTTTCAATACAAAAAAAACGATGACAAGCATGTTGTTTATTGTTGTCTTCTTTTTTAGTTCAACAAAAAATCAACATGTGACAACATGTCGAATTTCTAAATAATGAATTTAAGAAAAAAAAATTTGGTAATTTTTAATTATAAAAAGTACATATAAGAAAATGAATTTTGTAATAAATTAATGTAAAATAATTAAATATAATATAATTAATTACAATAATAATAAAATAAAATTTTAATATTAATAATAGAATTAACAATAAAATATTATAATAAAAACTATTTTTATAAAATTTTAATTTATTGGACTTTTAAATCTTCAAATATTTAATTAATTGTTGTTGCTACAAATTGCTTTTGGGTATAAGAAACTTGTAATAGGACACATTGGGTGTCAACAAATCATATCAGGCTACATCAAATTCAACCAAATAAGTTACCATCCTTCTTTTATATGTTTTTTTCAAATCTTTGTTCTTGAAGCTCTATGCTAATGGTGACAACGAAACATTAATTAACCATTTTTTTTAAGATGGCATGACCTTGAAAAAAATGTAAACACCAAGAGAAAACATCAACTAGTGGTAATCAACAACAAATGAGTGATGTAACAAATGATGAACAAATTGAAGTACAAGAAAGAGTGGTTTTATATGCACCTATTCTTGAAGGTAAATCTTTAAAAGTTTTATGTAGCACAAAAGGTGAATGCATGGTAAGGTGGTTCACTTATGGAGTCATATTCATATTTTTTTAGGGTATCTTTTGTTTAAATGGATGTGGTGATAAATGTATGTTTCAATTTGTTAATTGATAATTTATTCTAAATTCATAATTTGATTATGAAACTACAAGTGTAATATTTTTGTTTTGAAAATGTTACCCCTATTGTTAATAATGGACTTTTGAAAGGGCAATGTATGGACTATTTTCCCAACTAAAATGGTATAACATCAATGTATTCATAGTAAATTTCAATTTAGTTGATTTTAAATGACTAAGTATAAGTTGAAGAATGAAATAAATAACATGTATATGGGACCATTTTCTTGAAAACCTTTGCAAATATTTTTTTATCGAATTTAAAATGGTTAAAATTTGACCTTATTTTCATAAGTCCTTATGAGTTACAAATTATCTTTTCTTTCAATTTTTTTGTTTTAAAAGTGCTTGATTATGAAATATCTAAAAGGGCCATTATTCATATGGATTTTATAAAACATTTTTCCAAGTATTATGGTTTTTAAAAAGTTGCATCCATCAAAATGGCTAATGTCATCATTAGTATATTTAAGTTTTAAAATAGAATATGAACGTTCACAAATGTATGACATCAATTTATAAATGATTATAATCATAAATTATGATAAACAAGTAACCATCTTCTTTAACATAAATTTTATGGACGCCTATGGAATGGAGCATCTGCCTAGATGAACCACCATACCATGCATTCACCCCAAACATTGCAAAAAGAAAATTAGGCAAAATTTACCCATCCCCATTTTTTGCCTAATTTTTTTAATGCAAAACCTTCATCATGTTTAGCATTTACTTGCTGATTGGATTGCAACACCCTCATCATGTTTAACATCTATTTGTTAATTTGATTACAATACTCTCAACATTTATTTGATGTTCTAACTACAAATCCTTCATGGTTTATAAATGAATATTTCATCTTTTTTATCAATATTCACATTCATTTGATAAGATGCTTTTGTAAGGACCGGGGTGCCTTCACATGAAAGTGATCATGAAAAAAGATCACCAAACCATGCAATGGAAAATGTAGATTGGGTACACAAGGGGTCAACAATCAAGGTGGGAGTGCAAGATCAATGGATGCATCAAAAGTTACGTGGCTAAATGGTTGTTTCACTAACATTTGGACAACAAACGTGGGCTTCACATGAAAATAGGTAAATTTTGGCCATCCTATTTGTGTTGGAAGGCCAAGGCAACAAAACCACCATGCCATCAATGCTCAAATTTTGAGCATCCTACCTTTCAAGTTTTTAAAATACATAATTAAGTGCATTAAGATTATTTTTTAAAAATGAAAATTGGAATAAGTCAATAAAAAAAAGGTTTGGCCCTAAAGATTAAACCCAAAATAAAATAAGATTATTCCAATGACCTACCTACCTACTTTAAACTTATTTACCTATCTACTTAGGCCTAACTATCTACCTAACTAACC
>Ga0116229_10015719_pt1 | contig 10263 bp, 8 predicted proteins | sample S1TSphgellanicum_3_FD_87313 | JGI IMG/M metagenome (GOLD analysis project Ga0116229, IMG submission 87313) | Host-associated microbial communities from peat moss isolated from Minnesota, USA - S1T2_Fc - Sphagnum magellanicum MG | ecosystem: Host-associated > Plants > Peat moss > Unclassified...
AAGCGTTTGGCAATCATTGGCGACATATCCTATTCCACCTACCTTTGGCATTTCCCGCTGCAGCTCGTCTGCGCGCTCGTCGCCGTCCTGCTCGGCGTTGATTTCGAGGTATTCTTATCGCCCTACGCGCTGATTGGCTTCTTTACGGTTCTCATTCTCACAGCTTATGTCAGCCATCGATTGATTGAGCTGCCAGCACAACGGTACTTGCGCGAGAAATGTATGCCGAGAGCGAGGTGAGCCTCGGATGCCAACAACGACCGCACGACGGGCCAATCGAAACCCTGAAGTGCACTTGGTGCAAAGAGCCCTTTACTAGCAACTCTCCTCGAGGCGTCCGTCGGTCAGCCGCAGGATGCGGTCGAGCCGCGCGGCGAGCCGTTCATCGTGCGTCACGATGACGAGGCTCGTGCCGAATTCCCTGTTGAGTTCGAGCATCAGTTCGAACACCTGCGCCGCGTTCGCGCCGTCGAGATTCCCGGTGGGTTCATCGGCGAGCACGAGCTGTGGCCGCGTCACGAGGGCGCGCGCGACGGCCGCGCGCTGGCGTTCGCCGCCGGACAGTTGTGCGGGGCGATGCGTCAGGCGCTGCGCGAGGCCCACGCGGGACAGGATCGCCGCCGCTTGGGCTCGCGCTTCGCGCTGTCCCAGGCGACGCACCAGCAGCGGCATGGCGACGTTCTCGAGCGCGGTGAATTCCGGCAGCAGATGATGAAACTGATACACGAAGCCTACCGCGCGGTTTCTGAGGTGCCCGCGCTCGGTATTGCTGAGCTGATGCATCCAGGCGCCCGCGATGTTGACCGTTCCGCCGGTCGGCAGATCGAGGCCGCCGAGCACTTGTAGCAGGGTGGTCTTACCCGACCCGGAGGCGCCGACGATCGCAATGCGCTCGCCGCGCGCGACCGAGATCGAGGCACCGTTCAGCACGCGAAGCCGTGTCGTCCCCTGGACGAAGTCCTTGACGAGATTACGGCCCTCGAGAGCCGGGGCGCCGCCAGGCGAAGACGATGGCAGGTCGGAGTCAGGCATGGGTTCGGGCATGGGTTCCGGTAGTGGCATGAGGGATGATGTCAGTCGTTGCGCAGCGATTCGGCCGGCAGCATGCGAGCGGCGCGCCAGGCCGGATAGAGCGTCGAGAGGCAGGCGAGCACGAAGGCCACGCCGCAGATCTGCAGCACATCGGCAGCCCGGACCTGGGCCGGAAGATCGCTCATGAAATACACGCGGGCGTCTAAGAACTTGAAGCCGACGATGTCCTCGAGGCCGTGGATCAAGCTCTCGAGGTTCCAGGACAAGAGCACGCCCAACACCACGCCCAAGAGGATGCCGGAGAGACCGATGAGGCTCCCCTGCACGATGAACACGGACAGCACGCTCGGCGGCGAGGTGCCGAACGTGCGCAGGATCGCGATGTCGCGGCGCTTGCCGTTGACCACCATGACCATCGTCGAGACCACGTTGAACGCGGCGACCCCCACGACGAGGGACAGCACGACGAACAGGATCCGCTTGGTGATTTCGATTGAGCGGAAGAAATTGACGTGCTGGCCCGTCCAGTCCTCGACGTAGAATCCGCCCCCGAGCGCGACCGCAGCCTCGCGCACGACGCGCGGCGCGGCATACATGTCGGCGAGATTCAAGCGCAGGCCGCTGATGTCGTCGCCCATTTGCAGCAGCTTCGCCGCGTCCTGCATCGACACCACGGCGATGCGCCGGTCGTACTCGTACATGCCGAGGGACAGAATGCCGGCTACTTCGAACGAGCGCATGCGCGGGATGATGCCGGCCGGCGTGACGTTGCCCTCGGCGACGACGAGCACGACGCGATCGCCGACGCGCGCACCCAGCGAGGCGGCGAGCGCCGAGCCTAAGATCACGCGATACTGACCCGGAACGAGGTCGCCCAACTGCCCGCTCGTCAGGTGCGGCGTCAAGTCCGCGACGCGTTTTTCGTCGGGCGGCACGATTCCACGAAGGAGCACGCCGGCGGACTTCTGACCGTGGATCATGAGCCCCTGCGCTTCGATGTAGGGCGCGGCGGCAAGGACCCCGGGGAAATGATCGAGCTTCTCGAGGTCCGGACGCCAATGCGAGATCCTGCCCTCGAGACCCGAAATGGTCGCGTGCCCGGTCAGGCTCAGGATGCGCAGCCTTAGCTCCGCCTCGAAACCGTTCATGACCGACAGCACCACGATCAGCACGGCGACGCCGAGCGTGAGGCCGAGAATCGCGATGCTCGCGATCAGCGACACCGTGCCCTTCTTCGGCGAGGCGCGTAGGTAGCGCAGCCCCAGGAATCCTTCGAACCAGTAGCCCATCACGCCTCGTCCATCAGTCGTACCGCAAGGCGTCGGCGGGCTCGGTCTGCGAGGCGCGCAGCGCGGGATAAATCGTCGCAACGAAGGTCAGCACCAAAGCCGCAAGTGCGATCAATACGACGTCGGTTGCGTGCGTCTCGCTAGGAATGCCCGGAATGTAATACACGTCCGGGTCCATGATGTGGAAATTGAAGGTCTGTTCCAGGAAGGGCACGATCACGTCCACGTTCAAGGACAGGGACAGCCCGAGAATCACGCCGAGTGCCGTGCCGATCCAGCCGATCAGCACGCCCTGGGTCATGAACACGGCGAGCACGCCGCGCGGGCTCATGCCGAGCGTGCGCAGGATCGCGATGTCGGTGCGCTTGTCGTTGACCACCATGACGAGCGTCGCGACGATGTTGAACACGGCCACGGCGACGACCAGCAGTAAAATGAGGCCCATCATGGTCTTCTCGATGCGGATCGCACGAAAGTAAGCCTGGTTCTCTTGGGTCCAGTCCCGCACCTCGAGGGACGGATGCAGCCGGGCGGCCGCGACCCGCGCCAATGCCGGCGCCTTCAACACGTCGTCGAACTTCAAGCGGATACCGGTGGGTCCCGGCAGACCGCGCAGCGCCTCGCCGTCGGCGAGATTGACGAGCGCGAGCACGCTGTCATGGTCCTGGAGGCCGACCTCGAAAATGCCGACGACCTCGAAACTCTGCAGGCGCGGTACGATGGCATCGGCTTCGTCCGATCCCTTCCCGCCGCCCGGGATCATCGCGGTCACGCTGTCGCCCAGCCCGACCTCGAGTTGATAGGCGAGCGAACGGCCGAGCACGATGCCGTTGCTGCCGGGCGTCAAGTCGCTAAGCTTGCCCTCGCGCATGGACCCGCCGATCTCGGACACCGTGGTTTCGAGCGCCGGATCGATGCCGCGGATGACCGCGGCGCTCATCGCCGGGCTGCGCGACAGCATGGCATCGGTGTCGAGGTAGGGCGCCGCGCCGGTGAGACCGGGTGCCCCCTGTAACTGCGCGATGCTGCGCTGCCAATCGGGCAGCGGCGCGCCGCCCAAGCCCAAGACGGCGTCGGCGGACACGCTCAAGAGACGGCCGCGCAGCTCGGATTCGAAGCCGTTCATGACCGATAGCACCGTGATCAGGGCCATGACACCCACGGCCACGCCGAGCAAGGACACCCAGGTGATGAACGAGACGAAGAAGCTGTGCTCGCGGGCCAGCGAATAGCGCAGACCCACGAACAGCGGATAGGGCTGAAACATGGGCGGCGATTAAACCACAGGCGGAGGTCCGGACCCCAGGCGTGAGAGCGCCGATACCGCCCCGATCACTGTCGACCGAGAGTGTTAATTAGGTCAAATCGAGACCCCCGCCCTGCGGTGTATTATCGGGCTTTGGCGAGGAATCGAGGTCGATCATGGGTATGAAATTTGCGGCCCTGTGCGCCGCCGCCTGCCTGGTAACCACGGTGGCCGCCCGTCCCGGAGTGGCCGCCATGATCGCCACGAACTCCGGGATCGAGGTCGCCCCTACCGACGTGGCGACGCCGTCCCGCGGCATGACGATGCGCGAGGTCAAGGACAAGTTTGGCGCTCCCGCGACCCAGTTGGGTCCGGTCGGCGCACCGCCGATCACGCGCTGGGAATATCCCGGTTTCGTCGTGTATTTCGAGGGGAACCACGTCATTCACGCGGTGGTCGTCGGCGGCTAGAGACGCAGTTCAAGCGCCTTCAGAGCCGCCCCGCCGGTTGCGGCGGCCGGAGCCCATCGAGTACCCTAGCGTGCGACGAATACAGCCCGCCGTGACCCTCGTTCGCGGCGGGCATTTTTATCTTTAAATCCCCCCGAAGATGGCCTTACTCCGCCCCCTGATCCCCTCGGCTGACGCACGCTTGACCCGGTGGGGCCGACTCTACGGAGCGGCTGCCGCCTTGTGTGTGGCGGAGGCCGCGGCCGCCGCGCCGGGGCCCCTGATCGTGCTGGCTCCCAGTGCCCGTGAGGCGGAGTCCTTCGGCGATGAGGTCGGTTTTTTTGCCGGCCCCGCGCTGCCGGTGCGCGTGTTTCCCGATTTGGAGACCCTGCCCTACGACAGCTTCTCCGCCCATCCGACCATCACCTCGGCACGGCTGAAAATCCTGGCCGAACTGCCGCGCCTGCGCAGCGGCGTGCTGATCGTCGCGATCGACACCGTGTTGCAGCGGCTCGCACCGCGCAGCTATATCGACGGGTATTCGCTGAAAGTGCGCACGGGCGAGGCCCTCGATCTCGAGGCTCTGCGCGCGCAGCTCACGGCGGCGGGCTATGCCGCCGTGACCCAGGTCGTCGCCCACGGCGAGTTCGCGGTGCGCGGCTCGCTGATCGACGTGTTTCCGATGGGCTCGGACGTGCCATTTCGCATCGACATGCTGGATCGGGACGTCGACAGCATCCGCCGCTTCGATCCCGACACTCAGCGCTCGGGCGACCGGCTCGAGCGTATCGATCTGCTGCCGGCGCGCGAGACACCGCTGAACCCCGACGCGGTGCGCGAGTTCCGGCGACGTTATCGCCTGCGGTTCCCCGGCGACTTGTCCGAGCACGGCGTGTACCGGGACGTGAGCGCGGGCATCGCCTCGGCCGGCATCGAGTATTACCTGCCGCTGTTCTTCGAGCGGAGCTCGCATTTATTCGAATACCTGCCGCCGAGCGCGCTGCTCATCGACATCGAGAACGCCTCGGCGGCCGTGCCCGATCTGTTTGAGGGCATCGCCCGGCGTCACGATCAGCTCGCCCACGACCGGCACCGTCCCATCCTCGACCCGGCCGAGCTGTACTTGCGGCCCGAGGAGTTTGCCGACTGCCTGAACGCATGGCCGCGCGTGCAGCTCCAGCATGTCGAGTGGCCTCCGGAAACGCCGGGCGAGGTGCAAAACTTTGCGACCTCGGCACCATCGGCCGTGCGCATCGATGCACGCGCCGAACGGCCCGCGGCGGCCCTCGTCGATCACGTGCGGGCAAGTGCTGGCCGCGTGCTGCTGGTCGCCGAATCGGCGGGCCGGCGCGAATTGCTGCTCGAACTGCTGCGCGCGCATGACATGACGCCCAAGCTGTTCGAGTCATTCGCGGCGTTCGCCGCGGGCAACGCAGGGCTCGGGCTCACCGTGTCACCGGTCGTGCCCGGCCTGAAGCTCGAGACGCCGCCGCTCGAGATCCTGACCGAGGCGCAACTGTTTGGAGACCGGGCGCGCCAGGAACGGCGGCGGCGGCGAGCGGAGCGCGATCCCGCCAAGATCCTGAAGGAACTGACGGACTTGAATTTAGGTGCCCCGGTCGTCCACGAGACCTATGGGGTCGGCCGCTACGTGGGCCTGAAGACCATGGACGTGGCCGGCCAGACCGGCGAGTTCCTCGTGCTCGACTATGCCGACGGCGACAAACTGTATGTGCCGGTGCAGGCGCTGCACTTGGTGTCGCGCTACACGGGCGCGCCGGCCGAGACCGCGCCGCTGCACAAACTCGGCGGGGACCAATGGCAGAAGGCGCGGCGCAAGGCCGCGCAGCGCATTCGCGACGTCGCCGCGGAATTGCTCGATCTGTACTCGCGGCGCGCCGCCCGGTCCGGCACGCGCATCGAGGCGACGGAGGCCGAATACCGCGCGTTCGAATCCGGTTTCCCCTTCGAGGAGACCGAGGATCAGGCCGCGGTGATCCAGAAGGTCGTGGAAGACTTAAGGTCCGACAAACCCATGGATCGGGTGATCTGCGGTGATGTCGGATTCGGCAAGACCGAGGTCGCGTTGCGCGCGGCCTTCGTCGCGGTCCAGGCCGGCAAGCAGGTCGCCGTGCTCGTGCCGACCACGCTGCTCGCGCAGCAGCATTTCACGACCTTCACGGACCGCTTCGCGGACTGGCCGGTGCGCATCGACTCGCTGTCGCGCTTCCGCTCGAACAAGGAGGCCACGGTCGTGCTGAACGGCATTGCCGCGGGCACGGTCGACATCGTGATCGCGACCCAGCGGCTGCTGCAGGGCAAGGTCAAGTTCAAGGATCTCGGGCTCATCATCATCGACGAGGAACACCGCTTCGGCGTGCGTGACAAGGAGAAGTTGAAGGCGCTGCGCGCCGAGGTGGATGTGTTGACGCTGACGGCGACGCCGATCCCGCGCACGCTGAACATGGCGATGGGCGGACTACGCGACCTGTCGCTGATCACGACGCCGCCGGCCGAGCGCCTGGCGGTGAAGACCTTCGTGCTGGAATGGAACGAAACCGTGGTACGCGAAGCGGCGCTGCGGGAAATACGCCGCGGCGGCCAGATCTACTACGTGCACAACGCGATCGAAACCATCGAGAAGACGGCCCAAGCCATCCGCGAGCTCGTTCCCGAGGCGAGCGTCGCGGTCGGCCACGGCCAGATGCGCGAGCGCGAACTCGAGCAGCTCATGCTGGATTTCTATCATCGCCGCTTCAACGTGCTGGTGTGTACGACGATCATCGAAAGCGGTATCGACGTGCCGACCGCCAACACCATCATCATCGACCGCGCGGACCGCTTCGGACTCGCTCAGATCCATCAGCTACGCGGTCGCGTCGGCCGCTCGCATCACCGCGCCTATGCGTATCTGATCACGCCGCCGCGCAAGGCCATGACGGCCGATGCGGTCAAGCGCCTCGAGGCGCTGGAATCCCTCGAGGAGTTGGGCGCAGGCTTCACGCTCGCGACTCACGATCTCGAAATTCGCGGTGCGGGCGAACTGCTCGGCGACGAGCAGAGCGGTCAGATCGAAGAGATCGGCTTCACCCTCTACATGGAACTGCTGGAACGCGCGGTGGCGGCGCTCAAGGCGGGCAAGACACCGGATCTCGAGAGCCCGCTCGATGCGGGTCCCGAGGTCGAGCTGCACGTGCCGGCGCTGATCCCGGAGGACTACGTCCCAGACGTGCATCTGCGCCTGGTGCTCTACAAGCGCATCGCGAGCGTGACGACGCGCGAGGAATTGGACGAGCTCAAAGTGGAGCTCGTCGACCGCTTCGGACCGATGCCGCTGTATGCGCAGACCCTGTTTCGGGTCACGCAGCTCAAGCTGCGGGCCGGACGGCTCGGCGTGCGCAAGATCGACGCCGGCGCGACCAGCGGCTATTTCGTGTTCGACGCCGAGAACAAGGTCGATCCCAAGCGCGTGCTGAAATTGGTGCAGGGCCGACCCAAGGAGTACCGGCTCGACGGCGCGCTCAAACTGCGCTTCGCGCACGATGCGCGGACGGAGGAGAAACTCTTCACACGGGTGGAACAGCTGCTCGATCAGCTCGTGTGACGTTTCCGCGGCAACGCGTCCCGTATATCCCGGCGGCGCCATGCATGGCATGCTCCCCCTCCATGCCTCCTCCCCTCGTCCACGCAGCCCTCGAGACCGCGGCATTTTTCATTGGCGGCCTGCTGTACTGGCGCGCATCGAATGCCGCGACCCAGCCGCCCCTCAAGATCACGCGCTGGGGGCTGCTCGCGGGCGCCGCACTCGGCGCGGCGGTGGGCTCGCGCGCGCTCTATGTGCTGCAATACTGGCAGGCGCTCAAGCCGCAGCCGCTCGAGGTGTGGCTCGGCGGCAAAACCATCGTCGGCGGGCTTTTGGGGGCGCTGATCGGCGTCGAGACGGCGAAGCGCCTGCTGCACTGGACGCGATCGACCGGCGACGGCTTCGTGCTGCCCTTGATCGTGGCGATCGCGATCGGCCGCCTCGGCTGTCAACTCTCCGGCGTCTCCGATCTGACCTATGGCACGGTCACGACACTGCCCTGGGGTTGGCAGTACGGCGACGGGCCGCTGCGTCATCCGACTGGTCTGTACGAATTGCTGGGACTGGGGATGCTCGCGCTGCTGCTGCGGGCCGAGGTCTTCAGCTCACGGGCCGGGGATCGCTTCCGCGGTTTCATGGTGGGTTATCTCTCCCTGCGGATCGGCCTCGAGTATCTGAAACCGCCGTTCGGGCCGCCGGCGACCGGCGTGCTCGCGCCCAGCCTCTGGGGTCCGTTCTCCGCGATCCAGTGGGCATGCCTCGGGGGCCTCGCGTACTATGCTCGCGACGTCGTACGCTGGATCCTGAGGGACACGCGGGAACCCATGAATGCCTAAGGTTCGACCCTATCTCTTCTACGACACGGCGGTGTCGCTGTGTACCGAGTGCCTGCGCCGGGTCGAAGCGAAGCTCGTGATTCAGGACGAGCGGGTGTTCCTGTATAAATGGTGCCCGGAACACGGCTCCAGCAAGGTGCTGATCGCCACCGACGCCGCCTATTGGCGGGCCGGCCGCGAAATCTACATCAAGCCGCCGGAAATGCCGCTCAAGTTCAATACCCCGATGGAATTCGGCTGCCCCTATGACTGCGGGCTCTGCCCAGACCACATGCAGCATAGCTGTCTCTCGATCGTCGAGATCACCGATCACTGCAACCTGCGCTGCCCGGTCTGCTATGCCGACAGCGGTCCGCACCGACCCGGGTTTCACGACCTGGCCACGATCGAGCGCATGTTCGATGCCATCGTCGCGAACGAGGGTGAGCCCGACGTGGTGCAGATCTCGGGCGGCGAGCCGACCCTGCATCCGGAGTTCTTTGCGGTACTCGATGCCGCCAAGTCCCGGCCCATCAAGCATCTGATGCTGAACACGAACGGCATCCGGATCGCGAACGAACCCGGCTTCGCTGAGCGGCTGCAGGCCTATGCACCGGGGTTCGAGATTTATCTGCAATGGGATTCGCGGCTCCCGGCGGCCTTGAAGACTTTGCGTGGCGTGGACTTGAGTTCCGTACGCGAGCGCGCGCTCGAGCGCCTCAATGCCGTCGGGTTGGCGACGACCCTGGTCATGACGGTCGCCCGCGGAGTCAACGACGAGGAGATCGGTGCGGTCATCGAACATGCCGCTCGGCAGCCCTGCGTGCGCGGGGTCACGCTCCAGCCCGTGCAGGCGGCCGGACGCACCGAGAACTATGATCCGGCCACGCAGCGACTGACGCTGACCGAGGTGCGCGGGCGGATCCTCGAGCAGACGACATTGTTCGCGCCCGAGGACATCATTCCCGTGCCCTGCAACCCAGACGCACTCGCGATGGCTTACGCGATCAAGGACCAGGGCTCGTTCCGGCCGCTCACGCACTTGATCCCGCCCGAGGTGCTGCTCGCCGGCGATCGCAATACGATCGTATTCGAACGAGATCCGGCCCTGAAGGCACAAGTATTCAAGCTCTTCGCGACGAACCACGGCCCCGAGGGCCAGGCGCGCGAGCTGCGCGAACTCTTGTGCTGCCTGCCGCAGATCGGTGGCGAGGAATTGCGCTACGACAATGTCTTTCGCGTGCTGATCATGCAATTCATCGACGCGTTCAACTTCGACCTGCGCGCCATGAAGAAATCCTGCGTGCACATCGCGCAGCCCGACGGCCGCCTGATCCCCTTCGAGGCCTTCAACCTCCTGTACCGCGACGGCCGCCGGAATCGCCTCGAGGCGCTGCGCCGGGAGGTGAAACTCCCCTTCTCGATTCCCGCCATGGCCCCCGGGAGTGTTCCCTGAAACAGGTCCTCGTGATCGTCGTCGCCCTGCTGGTCGGCCTCGTGGGCCTGCTCATGAGCGTTTGCGGCGGCGTCGCTCTGTTCGCAACGGTGCGATCCGGACGAAATGCCGCGGCCGGCATCGAAGTCGCCCTGCTCGTGACCGGTGCCGGCGTGGGACTCGTGTGGTTCTGCGTCAACCTCATCCAGAACACCCGCGAGAATCGCCCGCCTCGGGACGAGGATTGAGTTGCGCCGGCGGGGCAACTCGTTTAGGTAACACCCTCTTCACCGCCCCAACGCGAACAGCGCAATCAACGACACCGCCGCCACCCCAGACAGGTACAGACCCGCCGCGGCGATCCCGAACTTGAGCGCGAGGGTCGTCGCAATATAGGGCGCGAGCGAGGCGCCT
>Ga0116229_10015721_pt1 | contig 10262 bp, 8 predicted proteins | sample S1TSphgellanicum_3_FD_87313 | JGI IMG/M metagenome (GOLD analysis project Ga0116229, IMG submission 87313) | Host-associated microbial communities from peat moss isolated from Minnesota, USA - S1T2_Fc - Sphagnum magellanicum MG | ecosystem: Host-associated > Plants > Peat moss > Unclassified...
GGCGCGTCAATAGGCCTTGCGGTCCCGGAACACGCGCAGCGCCGTGAGCAGAATGATCTTGATGTCGAGCATCGGTGTCCAGTAGCGCAGGTAATCGAGGTCGTAGTTGACGCGCGCCTCCATCTCCTCGAGCTGGGCGGTTTCGCCGCGGCATCCGTTCACCTGGGCTAGTCCCGTGATGCCCGGCAGCACCTTGTGCCGGACCATGTAGCCCTTGATGAGCTTGCGGTATTCCTCGTTATGCGCAACGGCATGCGGCCGCGGGCCCACGAGACTCATGCGTCCCTGCAGCACGTTGATGAGCTGGGGCAGTTCGTCGAGCGAGGAGCGCCGCAAGAAGGCGCCGATCGGCGTGACGCGGGCGTCGCTGCGGGAGGCTTGTTGAATCTTGCTGCCGTCCTCGGTGACGCGCATGCTGCGGAACTTGTAGATGGCGATTTCGCGGCCGTCGAGACCGTAGCGGCGCTGCTTGAAAATGATCGGCCCGGGCGAAGACAGCTTGATCAGAACGGCGATCACGACGAACAGCGGCAGGCACAGCAGCAGGATCGGTCCGGCGAAGGCAAGGTCGGTGAGGCGCTTGGTCACGCCGCGATAGCCATAGAACGGCGTCTCGCACATGGCCACGACCGGAATGCCCTGGATTTCGCCGGAACGCGCCTGTATCAGGTCGAATACGAAGATGTCCGGCACGTAATAGATCGATGCCGTCGTGTCGCGCAGTTCGTCGAGCAGGTTCATCACGCGCTGAAGATGGCGGATCGGCAGCGCGACGAAAATGATGTCGGTGCCATGCTCGTTCACATATTTCGCGACGTCGCTCAAGCCCCCGACCAGGCTGTGCCCGGCATGGATGCCGAGCCGGTCCGAGCTGCGGTCGTCGAAGAACCCCCGCACGTCGATGCGCATCCCGGGATTGCGTTTCAGGCGATTGCAGAGCTCGAGACTGCTGTCGTTGTAGCCGGCGAAAATGGCGCTGCGGTTGTCGAACGCGCTCATCAATGAGCGCCGCATGATGGCCTGCATCGTCAGCGTCGAGGCGATCAGGGCCATCGGAGTCGCCGCGGCCCAGGTCAAGAAGATGCGGCGCGGGTAGAACTCGAGGGATTTGGTGATGTAGCCGAGCACGAGCAGCGCGATGAGCAGCAGCACCCAGCGCAGAATCACGTCAACGACCGCGGAGAGTCGTTCCGACGTGAGCTGGTGGCTCACTTCGGGCGGAGGCCGCACCAGGATCAGGCACATCACGATCACCACGGCGGCGGAGGAGGCGTCGAATACCTTGCCGTAGAAGACCACCGTCAAATACAGCGATGCGACCGCGACGATGGCGGGCATCATGGCCTGAATGCCCGTGAGTACGGCAATCAAAAAGCTCTGCTTCGCCAAAACCGGTTGGGTCATCGCCTTCCCATGTAGCGCCGAGACAACCGAAGCTGCGCGCAGCAGAGAGCGGCACTACGGCGACGGAACATAAACCTCTAGCCTATCATCGATGGCCGCCCCCCCAGTTGTGAACTGGTTCACAAACTTGCCCTGGCCGGCGGCCCGGATCGTGCAGGGGGGCCTTAGTTGCGGGCCCCAGATGCTATCCTAGATATCATGACGACAGTGCCTTTACTCGATCTGAAAGCGCAATTTGCGCAAATTCGCGCCGAAGTCATGCCGATCATCGAGCAAGTCTGCGCGAATCAGCAATTCATCCTCGGACCGCACGTCGATTCCCTAGAGGCGGAAATTGCCGCATACTGCGGCGCATCCCATGGCATCGGCGTCTCCTCGGGGACCGATGCCCTGCTGCTCGCGCTCATGGCCTTCGGGATCGGACCCGGCGACGAGGTCATCACCTCGCCGTTCACGTTTTTCGCCACGGCGGGCAGCATTGCGCGACTCGGTGCACGGCCGACCTTTTGCGACATCGATCCCGTCACGTTCAATCTCTCGGCCGACGCCGTGCAGTCTTTCATCGACCGCGACTGCACCGTCGCCGACGGCACGTTGCGTCATCGGCGCACGGGCGGCCGCATCCGGGCGTTGATGCCTGTGCACCTGTACGGGCAGTCCGCCGATATGCCGGCGCTCATGGCGATCGCGCGGCGCCATGGCCTGAAGGTGATCGAGGACGCCGCGCAGGCCATCGGCACCGAATCGGCCGATGGGCGCCGCGTGGGTTCGATCGGCGACATCGGCTGCTTCTCGTTCTTTCCGAGCAAGAATCTGGGAGCGTTTGGCGATGCGGGTCTCGTCACGACCCAGGACGCGGACCTGGCGGAGCATCTCGCCGTGTTGCGGGTGCATGGTGGCAAGCCCAAGTACTACCATGCCCTGATCGGCGGTAACTTCAGGATCGACGAATTGCAGGCGGCGGTACTGCGCGTCAAGCTCAAGCACCTCGATGGCTGGAGCGAGGGTCGCCGGCGCAACGCGGCCTTTTATGACGGGGCCTTCGCCGCGGCGGGGTTGGGCGAGCAGCTCGAGACGCCCGCCGTGATCGCCGGCGGCCGCCATATCTTCAACCAGTACGTGCTGCGGGTCAGGCGGCGCGACGAGCTCAAGAAGTTCCTGGGCGAGCGCGCGATTGGCAGCGAGATCTATTACCCCGTGCCCCTGCACCTACAAGTATGCTTCGCCTACCTGGGGCACCGCTCCGGGGACTTCCCGGAGTCCGAGCGCGCCGCCCTCGAGACCCTCGCATTGCCGGTCTACCCCGAACTCGAGAAGGCGCAGCTCATGCACGTGGTCGAGAGCGTCGGTGAGTTCTACGGGCGCGATTGAGGCGGCCGGCCGGCTGGCGGCCCTGGTCGTTGTCGCCTCGCGGCTGCTCACCGCCTGTGGCGGCAGCACCGATGCCGTCCCGGTCGCCGGTAACGGCACGGCCGAGTTGCATTGGGTCGCGCCGACGCAGACCACGGGCGGTGCACCGTTGCACCTGATCTACGGTTACAACATCTACATGGGAACGAGCGAGAGCGAGCTGTACCGGGCCGCGCAGATCATGGACCCCACGGCGACGAGCTACACGTTTCATCATCTCGGGAGCGGCACCTACTATTTCAGCGTCGCAGCCTTGGGCGCGGGCGGCGAGGGAACGCGCACGCCGCCGGTGGCGAAAACGATTCGCTGAGCCCGCGGCACGCAGGGTGAGGCCGTTTCAGCTTTTCTTGAAATCGTCGGGCAGCAGCTGGTGGCGCGATAGCAGCTTGTAGAAATCCGTCCGGTTGCGCTTGGCGAGTCGCGCGGCCTGACTCACGTTGCCGGTGGTGATCTGCAGGATCTGAGAGAGATAACTCCGAGTGAATTCGTCGCGCGCCTCGTCGAAGGAGGGCAGTCGCGTGGAGCCCCCGCCCAGGCATTGCTGCACGACTTCCGCCGTGATGATCGGCCCGTGCGACAGGGCAACGTTCTGTCGCACGACGTTGTAGAGCTGGCGCACGTTGCCGGGCCATTCCGCGGTTGCGAGCAGCTCCACGGCTTCGGGCGCATAGATCTTGCGCTGGCCGGCCTCCTTGGCCATCTGTTCCAGGAAGTGCGCGACGAGCGGGGGGATGTCCTCACGGCGCTTGCCGAGCGCGGGCAATTCGATGTGCACGACGTTCAGGCGGTAATAGAGGTCCTCGCGGAAATGACCGTCGGCCATGAGCTGATTGAGATCACGGTGCGTGGAGGAAATCACGCGGACGTTGGTCGCAATCGGCGCCGTGCCTCCCAGGCGCCGGCTTTCGTTTTCCTGGATCACCCGCAGCAGCTTGACCTGCAGCCGGATCGGAATGTCGGCAATTTCATCGAGCAGCACGGTGCCGCCGTCGGCTCGCTCGAATGCCCCGGGCTGGGAGCGAGTGGCGCCGGGAAACGCGCCTCGCTCGTGCCCGAACAGCTCGCTCTCGAGCAGGTTCTCGGCGATCGCACTGCAATGCACGGCCGCGAACGGTTTGTGGCGTCGCGGACTCGCCTCGTGAATGGCGCGTGCGAGCAGCTCCTTGCCCGTGCCGCTCTCCCCGGTCAGAAGGACCCGCGCATCGGTGCCGGCCACCATGTTGGCCTGAGCCAGCTTGTCCTCCATGACCTGGCTGCGCGTGATGATGCTGGCGCGCCAGTCCTCGTCGACGTGCGCAAAGCCCGAGAATTTGAGGGCCTTTTGAACGTGGTCGAGCAATTCCTGTTTGTCCACGGGCTTGGTCAGAAATCCGAACGCGCCGCTCTGAGTCGCATGCACGGCATCGGGGATCGTGCCATGCGCCGTGAGAATGATGACGCGCAGCCCCGGCCAGCGACTTTGCAACTCCTTCAGCAGTCCGATGCCGTCCATGTTGTCCATGCGCAGGTCCGTGATCACGAGGTCCGGTCGGAAGCGCACGCAGGCGGCCAGGGCTGCCGCCGCGCTTTCCACGGCCTCCACTTCGTAGTTCTCGGCGCGCAGCCGAATCGTGAGCAGTCGGAGCAGTCCCGGGTCGTCGTCGACGACCAGGATGCGCGCTTTGCGTTTCTGCGGCGTTTGTGGCGAATCGCGCCGATTGGGCTGGAGGCCGAACGAAAGGGATGCGGTCGAGGCGATGGAGGGAGCGTTCACGGGGATGTCATCCTTTGGGTTCATGGCGGCTTGTCGCAGTCATCGCAGCCGAGTCAGCGGTCACTGCGGCGGAGCCGGCGCAGCCCCTGCCGCCGGAGGTGGGGGGGGCGCGCCCATCGACCGCTCGACGTGCGTCACCGCGTCGAGTTTCGCTCGCGCATCGTCCAAGGCCTTGCGCAAACGGGCATTTTCATCCAATTCGGCCGCCAATTTGCGGTTCGCCGCAGTCACTTTGTCGAGCGCATCACGGTTCGCGTCGTCGCGCATGCGCTTCGAATCCGCCTCCCGCGTCAATCGCTGCTCGACTTCCTTGAGCTGCAGCATGGTCAGCATACGCTCACCCGGCAGCAGAGTATCGGGCCTGGCGAGCAGTTCGGACAACTGTCGTTCGGCGGCGACGTCATCGGAGCCGTTGTGGCCCGGAACGGAGAGGGCGAGGGCGAGCCTGAGTCGATCGGTCGTCGTCGGAGTCAGATCGGCGGCCTCCTTGGTGGCCTCGAACAGTTCGGCCTGGCGCGCGGGATCCGCCTGGGTCAATTCCGTCATCAGTTCGAGCACCGGGATGAGAGGGCTGTCCTGGGGATACCGATCGGCGGGGGCCGGGTTCGCGGCCACGTTCTTGGGGCCGCCGCCCGCGCAGCCGCTGAGCGCGACCCAGGCGCAGAGCGCGGCGCCAGCGAGGCGGGCGCTGCAGGGTGGCGGGAGCGGGCCGGTCGAATGCCGGCCGGGCCAACGCCTCCAATCAAGCCGCATGAGCTTTTTCCCGCGGCTTGGCGTTGGGGCGCAGCGGCAGGCGCACGCGAAAATGCGCGCCGCCGCCCTTCGCTTCGAGGATTTCGATGCTGCCGCCATGGGCATTGACGAATTCGGTTACGACCGAGAGGCCGATGCCGGTGCCCTTCACATGGCCGCCCTGGGGCGTCTTCCCCTGATAGAAGGCCTCGAAAATCCGCTTGCGCTCATCCGCCGGAATACCCGGCCCCGAATCCATGACGTCGAGCACGAGCTGTTCCCGGTCGCGGCGCGCATGGATCGAGATCGTGCCTCCGCGGGGCGTGAATTTCACGGCGTTCGAGAGCAGATTGTCGAGGATCAGGCGCACTTTCGCGCGGTCGGCCGTGGGCGTGAGGTCCTCGACCTGGACGTCGAGGCGCACGCGCTGTGCGACCAGCGTGAGCTGCTGGTTTTCGAGCACGCTCTTGATCAGCGGACGCAGTTTGAACTCCGAGATTTCCAAGCCCACGCTCTTCGCCTGCCAGGCGCTGAACGACAGCAGGTTTTCGATGAGCCGCTGAAGTTTCATGCCGTTTTCCCGCAGGATCGCGGTCACCTCGCGCTGGCCGCCGCGCAGTTCGCCGACGGCGCCGTCCATCAACAATTCGGTTCCCTCGCGAATGTTCGCAAGCGGCGTCTTGAGTTCATGCGACATGTGTCGCAAGAAGCGATTTTTTTCCTGCGCGAGTTCCAGCAGTCGCAGCCGCAGCCACTCGAGCTGGGCCGCGAGCCGCTCGAGATCGGCCGGTCCTTTGATCGCGATCGGCCGCGAAAACGTGCCCCGGCCGAGTTCGCTGATGGCCCGGTCGATGGCGCGGATCGGCCGCCCGAACAGAAACGTGAACACGCCGACGACCAGCAGCGTCATCGGCACCAGCAACAGCGTCTGCCAGAACAGGTGCTGCTGCGCGCGTTGTGCCGTGAGCTGCAGATTGGTGAGTTCCCGGTCGATCTCGGCGTTGGTGCGGTCGGAGATCTTGGAGGCGGCGTCGGCGAGGCGCGGGAACGCATCGACGACTTCCGCCATGCTCGGCGAGGTCGGTGCCGTGGTCTTGAGCTGCGCGAGCATGCCCTGGGTGTCGTTGCGCAAGCTCACGAGATCGCGCCGCGAGTGCTGGTCGAGCGGTAGATTCAACAAGGCATCGATCGCCTTGTCGAGGCGCGCCTGGTGTGCGGCATAGGTCTCGACGAGGTCGGTGCTGCCGATGATCTGATAAAGGCGTGCGCTGCGCTCGAGGGCCCCGATTTGAGCGAACAACAGCTGATTGTTGCGGGTTCCCTGCATGCCCTGCATGAGCAATTGTTCGCTGCGATTCGAGAGCCGGTTCATCTGCACGGCCGCGTTGACGATCGCGAACAGCAACGGCGCGGCCACGATCGTAAAGCCGATCAGCATGAGTCCGCTCAAGGATTTGGGACGGGGCAATCGCATTGCTCTAGTCTAGGCCATCGACGCGGTAGACTGCACGCCCATGCAAGACGATACCCCCTATGCGGCGCTCTCGCCCGAGCTGGTCCTGGACGCGCTCGAGGCGGCCGGTTACCGTTGCGACGGGCGCGTGCTCGCACTCAACAGCTACGAGAATCGGGTCTATCAGATCGGCATCGAAGACGGCACACCGGTCGTGGCCAAGTTCTATCGCCCCGGCCGTTGGAGCGATGCGGCGATCCGCGAGGAGCACGCATTCGCGCTCGAACTCGCAGCCCAGGAAATCCCCGTGGTCGCGCCGCTCGGCCGGGACGGTGAATCCTTGCATGCACATTCAGGCTTTCGATATGCGGTGTTCCCGCGCCGGGGCGGGCGCTGGCCGGAACTGGGTACTCCCACGGACCGGGCCTGGGTGGGCCGCTTTCTCGGCCGTATTCATGCCGTGGGCCGTGCCGGATCGTTCACGGCCCGGCCGCGCCTCGATCCCGACGTCCTGGGGCGCCAGGCGCGCGATTTCGTGCTGGCCGGGAATTGGATGCCGGACTATCTCGCCGACAAGTATGCCGACGTGACCGACGCCCTGCTCGCCGAGGTGGAACTGCGTGCTGCGCATTGGGGTGGAGCACGCGTGGGCCGCATCCACGGGGACTGCCATCGCGGCAACATTCTGTGGACCGAGGCGGGTCCGCATTTCGTGGATTTGGACGATTGCCAAACGGGGCCCGCTGTCCAGGACCTGTGGATGCTGCTGTCCGGAGGAGCGGCGAACATGCGCACCGAGATGACCGACCTGCTCGACGGTTACGAGCAATTCACGCCGTTCGACCGCCGGGAACTCGATCTGATCGAGCCACTGCGCGCGCTGCGCATGATCCATTATTCGGCCTGGCTCGCGCGCCGCTGGGATGACGGCGCCTTCCCGCAGGCGTTTCCGTGGTTTGCGGAGCCGCGCTATTGGGAGGAGCATTACCGCGCGCTCGACGAGCAGCTCGCCGCCGTGACGGGTCCCGTGCTCGAACTGTGATCCGCGCCCAGATTGCCTGGTTGTCATGTCGGTCCGATTTGATGATCATAGCGCGATGCGGAAGCTCAAGCGGACAGGCGTTCTTCTCCTACTGCTGTGCGCAGCCTGCAGCAGCGGCAATCCGACGCCCTCGCTGCTGGCCTCGAAGCCGGCGCCGGCGCGCAAAAATCCCGTACCGGAAGTCAAGCGGGGACCCACCGCCGAGGAGCAGACCGCCGGCATGGTGCTCGCGGCGGCGTCCGGCAACTCCGACGTGCCGGTGCGCTTGAAGTTCGATCTGCCCCACCGGCCCAAGATCGGTCAACCGCTCGAGGTCGAGATCGCCCTGCTGCCGCAGGTCCCGGCCCAGATGGCGGAGATCGATGCCAGCGTGTCGAACGGGCTGGAGCTCCGCACCCAGGATGCACGCGAACTGGTCGCCGACGTGCGTGCCGATGCAGTGTACCGTCACAGCATCGAACTGACCCCCACGGCCCCCGGTGTGCTGTTTCTCTCCCTAGACGTCACGCTGAAACACGACGAAATCACGGAGACACGCAGCTTCACGATCCCTGTGATTCTCGAGGAGACCCTCGCCGGCAAATAGTGCGGCATGCGCCAAATAGTGCGGCATGCGCCTTCGTAACCCACTAGAATGGTGGGTTTCGCGGGACCTCATCGTGACTCAGAAACTCCGGAATATCGCCATCATCGCGCACGTCGATCATGGCAAGACCACGCTCGTCGATCAGCTGCTGCGCCAGTCGGGCACGCTCGATGCGCGCAAAGATCTGCAGGAGCGGGTCATGGACTCGAACGCCCTCGAACGCGAGCGCGGCATCACCATTCTGGCGAAGAACACGGCGATCACCTGGGGCGATTACCGCATCAACATCGTCGACACGCCCGGCCATGCCGATTTCGGCGGCGAGGTCGAGCGCGTGCTCGCCATGGTCGATTGCGTCTTGCTGCTCGTCGATGCCGTGGATGGCCCGATGCCGCAAACGCGCTTCGTGACGCAGAAAGCGTTCAAGCACGGGCTGCGCCCGATCGTGGTGATCAACAAGATCGACCGCGACGAGGCCCGTCCGGGCTGGGTGCTCGACCAGACCTTCGACCTGTTCGACCGTCTCGGCGCGACCAACGAGCAGCTCGATTTTCCGGTCGTCTATGCATCGGCGCTGCGGGGTTTCGCGAGCCTCGAGTCGACGGTTCGCGACGGGGACATGGAGGCCTTGTTCAAGACCATCGTCGAGCACTGCCCGCCGCCCGACGTGGATGAGAATGGTCCGCTGCAGCTCCAGGTCACGCTGCTCGACTACTCGAGCTACGTGGGTGCAATCGGCATCGGCCGCATCAAGCGCGGCACCTTGCGCCGCGGGATGACCGTGACCGTGGTCAGCCGCGAGGGCAAGCAGCGCTCCGAGCGCATCACTCAGATCCTCGGTTTTCATGGTCTGACGCGGGTCGAGGTCGAATCGGCGAGCGCCGGCGACATCGTCGCCTTCGCCGGCATCAGCGAACCGAAGGTGTCCGACACGCTCTGCGACCCCATGAACGTCGAAGCCCTGCCGAGCCTCACGGTCGACGAGCCCACCATCAGCATGACCTTCGAGGTCAACACCTCGCCATTCCTGGGTCGGGAGGGCAAGTTCGTGACCAGCCGCCAGATCCGCGAGCGGCTCGAGCGGGAGGCGATTCACAACGTCGCACTGCGCGTGGAACCGAGCGAGGATCCCGATAAATTCGTTGTCTTCGGGCGCGGCGAACTGCATCTCGGCGTGCTGCTCGAGAACATGCGGCGCGAGGGCTATGAGCTCGCGGTGTCGCGGCCCCGCGTGGTGATCAAGCAGATCGACGGCGCGGCCCACGAGCCCTATGAACAGGTCACGGTCGATGCCGACAGCGATGCGCAGGGCGACATCATGTCCGCGCTCGGCAGCCGTGGCGCGGAGCTCACGGACATGCAGGCGGACGGGCGCGGCCGGGTGCGGCTCGATTACATGGTGCCCTCGCGCGGCTTGATCGGTTTCCAGACCGAATTTCGCACCATGACTCGCGGGACGGGCCTGCTCCATCATGTATTCGACCATTACGGCCCCGTGGTGCAGCGCGAGCTCGGCCAGCGGCCGAACGGCGTGTTGATCGCGAATGGCCAAGGCACTGCGCTCGCGTACTCCCTGTTCAGCCTGCAGGAGCGCGGGCGCCTGTGCATCGGACCCGGCGAGGAGGTCTACGAGGGCATGATCATCGGCCTGAACAATCGCGACAACGATCTCGTCGTGAACCCCTTGAAGGGCAAGAAGCTCACCAATATGCGCGCCGCGGGCAAGGATGAGAACGTGGTATTGACGCCGCCGATCCGCTTCTCGCTCGAACAGGCCATGGAGTTCATCGATGACGACGAACTCATCGAGATCACGCCGACGTCGATCCGGCTGCGCAAGCGCAACCTGCGCGAAAACGAGCGCAAGCGCTCCGAGCGCGAA
>Ga0116229_10015723_pt1 | contig 10260 bp, 6 predicted proteins | sample S1TSphgellanicum_3_FD_87313 | JGI IMG/M metagenome (GOLD analysis project Ga0116229, IMG submission 87313) | Host-associated microbial communities from peat moss isolated from Minnesota, USA - S1T2_Fc - Sphagnum magellanicum MG | ecosystem: Host-associated > Plants > Peat moss > Unclassified...
CGACATTGATACCCTCCAAGGCGCTCAACACGGAGATCGCCGGGGTGATGACACCGTCGCCGTAAATCAGGGCCGCGCCCATCAAGCCCATGCCCGTGAGCAGCGTGACGCCGCGTGTAAAGCCGTTGGCGCCGATCAGGGACATCAGCGCGAGAATGCCGCCCTCGCCGCGATTGTCCGCGCGCATGACAAAGACACAGTACTTGACCGAGATGGTCACCAACAAGGTCCACACGATCAGCGACAGCACGCCGAGGGCGGCATCCGCCGTGACCCGTCCGGCGGAGTCCTGCCCGATCGTTTGCAGCGTGTACAGAGGACTCGTACCGAGATCACCGAAGACCACGCCCAAGGCAGCGAACATCGCCCGACCCCGGGGTCGGGCCGGGGTGTTCATGGCGGCGGCGGGCTCATGGCGGCGGCGACGTGGTTCGCGAGCCCGGATTCTCCGCCAGCACGATGGCGATCTGTTGAGAGAAGTCCGCCATCTTGGCACCGCTGATGGCCGCCGAGACCCGTTCCGAGACGACGTCGCGGCAGTATGCCGAACTCAAGGCTTCGATCGTGTCCGCAACGCTGCTGTGCGGACGCGCCGCCACGTAGGTGTGCACGACCTGCTCGAGTTTGGTCCGGTCATTCGCGGCCTCACGCAGCAAGGTCGGCGATTCCTTGAGCGCCGGGCCCAGCACCTCGGGGGTCAGGTTCGGACAGATCAGCGCCGGCGCGCGGGCATTCACCGGCACGTCCGCATAATTGCGGTAGTTGCCAACACCCCAGGGCGTGGCGTTTGGCGGGGCATCGTTGCCCCAGGCAGTGCGCACGTAGTTGGCGACTTGCGCGATCTGTCCATCGCTCAACTGTTTCGCGAACGACCCCATGGCTCCATAGGTGCCCTGAGGGCCGAAACCCTCGAGCATGGCCATGACGACGTTATTGGGCTCGGGCGAGGTCACTGCCGTGTTGCCGGCGAGCGCCGGCACCTGACCCTTGAGACCCCGACCGTCGTTCTGGTGGCAGGCACCACAGTTGTTCTCGTATAGCGCCTTGCCCGCCGCGGCGTCCTCCGCCGAGAGGGTGCCACGCGCGGCCGCCGCTTGCGGCTTCGGCGTCGGTGCCTCCTTGAGATAGAGCGCAATGGCATGCAGGTCCGCATCGCTCAGTTTGCTCAGGCTATCGTGCACGACTTCCCCCATGGGGCCGAACACCACCTGGTTGCCGGGCATGCGACCCGTTTTAAAGAAATGCGCCAACTGATCGACGGTGTATTTCGTGAGCTTCGACAATGGATCATCGGAAATGTCGGGCGCATACCAGGACTCGATCTGGTTGCCGGTCAAATGGTGCTGCTTTTCCTCCGCAAAGGCGAGATTGCTGGGCGAATGGCACACGCCGCAGTGGCCGAGACTCTCGACGAGATAGGAGCCGCGGTTCCAGGCCTCGGACTTGCCCACCGTCGGCTCCCATGAACCCGGCGTGAAGAACGCCGCCCGCCACGCGATGTTACCGGTGCGGATGTTGAACGGAAAATGCAGCGTGGTCTCCGCCGCGGGCGGAGAATTCGAATCCGGGGCGATGGTGCGAAGGTATGCCCACAACGCGGTCAGATCCGCATCCGACATCTTCGTATACGCGGTGTACGGCATCGCGGGGTAGAGGTCACTCCCGTCCTTGCGCACTCCCAAGCGCAGCGCCCTCGCAAAATCCTGCTGCGTCCACGTGCCGATGCCGTGATCTTTGTCCTGGGTGATGTTCGGGCCGTAGAAATTCCCGAAGGGGGTCTTGAGCACGTCGCCCCCGGCGAACGGCTTGCCGCCCGGTGCGGTATGACAGGATCCACAGTCCGCCGCCGTCGCGACATACTTCCCGCGTTCCACCAACGACGTCGCGGTCGGGTCGCTGACCGATGGCGATGCCGGAGGAGCTGCTTGCGCGACGGCCGCCGGCGACCCCGCGGCATCGCCTGTCGACGGGCCGAAACCCGTCGCCACGAAGCCCGCTACCATCGCCCATCCCACCGCCCGTCCGAGCAATCGCGTCATCCTAGCCGCCGTCCTGTCATGAACCCGTTGACCTCGAGCCCGCATGATCGAGCAGAGCCGACGCGCGATCGTGTAGGAGAAACGCGGATAGGCGTGTAGGTGCACGACCCGATCATCGGTGGCGGCAGGTCAGTCATTGGCGAGAATGGCGCGCACGGCCGCAGCGGCGATCTGCGCATCCTCGGGGGATTTCACGCCCGAGACGCCGACGGCGCCGACGCACTGGTCCCCGACGACGATCGGCACGCCGCCTTCGAGCGTGACCAGGCCGGGAATGGACAGCAAGGCGAGCCGGCCGCCCTTGACGGCGTCGTCGTAGAACTTCGATTCGCGGCGTCCGATGGCGGCGGTGCGCGCCTTGTCGATCGCGACCGCCGCAGACAGCGGCGCAGCGCCGTCAAGCCGCAAGAAGGCGACCAAATGGCCGCCGGCGTCGACGATGGCGATCGACACGGCCCACCGATTCGCAGCGGCCTGCGCCTGGCTTGCCGCGAGCCCGCGCGCGGCATCGGACTCATCGAGGGAAAAGCTAGCCTTCATGCGGCGCCAGCATACCGCTATGCCGCGCGGCCCGCGACCATCCGGTTGCGCCCCTGTTCCTTGGCCGCGTACAGCGCGAGATCGGCATCGAGGATCAAATCGGTCGCGGCGTCCTCGGCCGTCGGCACGCAGCTCGCAAGCCCCACACTGCAGGAGAAGCGAATCGCCGCACGTTCATAGGGGACGAGCGTTCCCTCCATGCCGCGCACCACCCGTTCGGCGAGCGGCGCCGCGTCAGCGGCATTCGTGCCCGCGAGCAGGACGACGAACTCCTCGCCGCCCCAGCGGGCCACGACGTCCGAGCGGCGCGGAAAGGCCGCGATCAGTGACTTGGCCGCCGCTTTCAGACAGGCATCGCCGGCCGCATGGCCATGCGTGTCGTTGATCCGCTTGAAATGATCGAGATCGATGAGCATCAGGGACAGCGGCGTACGATCGCGCACCGCCTGGGCCCAGGCCTGCTGGAACCGGGCTTCGAAATGGCGCCGATTGGCGAGTCCGGTCAGGCTGTCCGTGGTGCTCAAGGTCTCGAGATCCGCGGCGCGATGCTCGAGCAGATCACGCGCCAGGACCGCGGCCCAGTAATCGTCGTGCACGACCTTGGTCGCGAGAAACACGTAGCCGATCAGGGCGACGGCCATGACGCCGAGCAAGACGTGGTCGCCGCTGGAATCGAGGAACATCGCGGCGACGGTCGGCAGAAGCGCGGTCATGGGATACCAGAACCGCACTGTCGCATCGATCGACAACACGATGGTACCCGCCGTGGCGGCGCCGACCACCATGAACAGGAGCGGGGCCATCGCGGCGTGCAACGCACCCGGCTGCACCGAGAATCCGGCGAGCGCACTCCAAATGACGCAGGGGACGAACAGGCTGACGAGCCACAGCCGGTGGGTGACGGGTTTGCCGGCCGCGAGCGCCGCGCGCATGCGCCGATGGTTGTAGAGGCGCCCGAGCAGCGCGGCGAGCTGCAGCGACGTGACCCACCAGAACACTTGCGGAGCCGTCCGGTTCAAGTGCGTCGGCAAGGCAATCAGGAACCAGAACGGCAGGTGCACGTAACGGCTCGCATGACTGCGCTGCAGGAGATCCCGCAAGGCAATCTCTGCGCGCCGAGAGTCCTCGTGCCCGATCGACATCCGCACCTCTTCACCAACGGTGATCTCTTGAAGGGTATCGGCCGGGCACGGTGGCGCTGGAGGCGGCAACGGCACGCCTCATGCTTCGCCTAACGTATTGATGACTAATGGATTACCCTAAGAACTTGATAGGGCGAATGATTAACCGCGCAAATTAATCTTGATTTTGAAAACGACACGTGTCATTTTCCTCACCCCATGGAAAAGCCCTCGTCCCTGCGACCGGCTCACAAGGCGGGTCGGCCGCGGCGCGGCACGGAAGCTGCACGCACGGATGCGATCATGTGCGCGGCCACTCGTGTGTTTCTCCGGGAGGGTTTCGGTGTGGCCAGCATCGACCGCGTCGCCAGCGAGGCCGGCGTGTCGACACGGACGATCTATGAGCGGTTCAAGAACAAGGCAGAGCTTCTCGAGGCGGTGATCAAGCGGCTCGTCGACAAGGATTTCGCGCGGATGTTCGAGGGCAAGGATTTCGACCGTCTGGAGCCGGAAGCGGCGCTGACCCGCATCGGACACACGCTCTGCGAGCGCATGGCGGATCCGGATTCGGGCGCGCTGTTTCGCATCGTGGTGTGTGAATCGGTGCGGTTCCCCGAACTGACCGCGCGGGTCCGTGCCAGCGCGAAACAGCGGTTGATCGGTGCACTGGGCGAGTACCTCGAGCGGCAGCAGCAGCGCGGCGCCGTCGTGCTCGACGGCGCACAGGAGTCCGCCCTGCTGTTCATCCAGATGATCTGCGCGAGCATGGAGGACTCGATTTTGTTCGGTTGCACCGATAACGCCGCGCTCGATCCGGCCCGACACGTCGATCGCGCGGTGCGGCTGTTCATGTTCGGCGCGGCGCCGCGCGGCGCCCACCCCGCCCCGGAGAATGCCCGATGATCCCAAGGTCCTACCTGCCACGGGCATCCGCCTGCTGCGCGGGACTGCTCGCCGCCTGCCTCGCGGGTTGCGCGGTGGGTCCCGATTTCAAGACTCCCGCCGCGCCCGCGACGTCGGGCTACGTGGCCGGCGCTCTGCCCCAGCCCGTAAAGGCCGGCGACATTGCCCAGCGCTTCGTGCAGGACCAGGACATCCCGGGGCAATGGTGGACGCTATTTCATTCGGCCGAGCTCAACGCGCTGATCGACCGGGCGCTCGAGCACAGTCCGACGCTCGAGGCGGCGCAAGCGGCACTGCGCGAGGCCAACGAGAACGTCGCGGCGCAGAAAGGCAGCTACCTGCCGTCGGCCTCGCTCGCGGCCGAGAGCCAGCGCGATCGGGCCTCCGGCGCCGCGTTCGGCATCGCGGGCTTTCCGGCGAGCTATTTCTATACTCTCGACACCGCGACCGTCACCGTGTCTTATACGTTGGATGCCTTCGGCGGCATCCGGCGCGAGGTGGAAGGCTTGCAGGCGCAGGCCGACTACGAACGCTTCGCGCTCGAGGCGAGTTACCTGAGCCTGACCGCGAACATCGTGACCACCGCCGTGACCGAGGCCTCGCTGCGGGCGCAAATCGCCGCGACCGAAGACGTGGCGCATAGTCAACAACAGCAACTCGACATCATCTCGCGGCGCATGCAGGCGGGCGCGGCCTCGCGCACCGACTACGCACAGCAGCAGGCCACGCTCGCCGCCACGCTCGCGACGCTGCCGACGCTGCGCACGCAGCTCGCGCAGCAGCGCAATCAGCTCGCCACCTATGTGGGCGCCCTGCCCGCCGACTTTGCCGGCGCCGAGTTCTCCCTCGACTCGCTGACGCTGCCCGATGATCTGCCCGTCAGCCTGCCCTCGAAGCTCGTCGAACAGCGTCCCGACGTACAGGAGTACACCGCGCTGCTGCACCAGGCCACCGCGCAGATCGGCGTCGCCACCGCGAACATGCTGCCGCAGATCACGCTCGAGGGCGTCGCCGGCGAGGACGCGAGCCGCTTCTCGCACCTGTTCGAGCCGTCGTCGCTGGTCTGGACGCTCGCCGCCTCGGTCTCGCAGCCGATCTTCGAGGGCGGCAAATTACTACACCAGAAACGCGCCGCCGTCGCGGCCGCACAGCAGGCGGCCGCCAACTACAAGGCCACCGTGATCACGGCTTTCCAGAACGTGTCCGATACCCTGATTGCACTGAAGGGCGATGCCGACGCGCTGGCCGCGAACGATCACGCCGTCGAGGCGGCGGCCGAGAGCTTGAAGCTCCTGAAAGCCCAGTACCAGAGCGGCGGGGCGAGCTACGTACAGGTGCTGACGGCCGAGCAGACCTATCAGAACGCGCGCGTCGGCGAGGTCAAAGCACGCGCGCAACGCTATGCCGACACCGCCGCGCTGTTCCAGGCCTTGGGTGGCGGGTGGTGGAACCGGCGCGACGCCGACGCCGCGGTCACTCATGACACTTCGATCTCAACCGATTGCTGCAAAGGGCACCTATGAGCAACCCAACGACGAGCGCGGGCACCGCCGGCGCGCCGAACCCACGACCGCGAATGGTCATTCCGATGATCATCTTGATCGTCTCTGCGGCCGTGATTCTCGGCGGCGTCTTCACGTGGCAGCGCATCGTGGCGGGCTTCATCGGCAAGTTCATGCAGGCGGCGGCGACGGCGCCGCAGACGGTCTCGACCGTCACGGCGGTCGAGACGAGCTGGCAGGCCGAGATCGAGGCCGTGGGCAGTCTTCGAGCGGTGCGCGGCGCCGACCTCGCCCCCCAGGCATCCGGAGTCGTCGACACGATCGATTTCGAATCCGGCGACGACGTTGCCGCGGGCACCGTGCTGCTGCGCTTGAAGCCGAACGACGACCCCGCCAAGCTCGCGCAGCTCGAGGCGACCGCGGAATTCGCCCGGCAGACCTACCAGCGCGACCAGGCACAGTTCGCCGCGCAGGCGATCAGCCAGTCGACGCTCGACTCGGACGTCTCCACGCTGAAGTCCGCCGAGGCGCAGGTCGCGGCGCAAAAGGCCTTGATGGAGGAGAAGATCCTGCGCGCGCCATTCGCGGGCCGCCTCGGCCTGCGCCAGGTCGACGTGGGCCAGTATCTCTCGGCCGGATCGACGACCTCGACGGTCGTGACGCTGCAGGCACTCGACCCCATCTACGTGGACTTCTACGTGCCTCAGCAAACCCTCTCGCAGCTCAAGGTCAAGCAGACCGTGACCGCCACCGTCGACGCGTATCCCGGCACGACGTTCCACGGCGTGATCGCCTCGATCAATTCCAAGGTCGATCCGACCAGCCGCAACGTGCAGGTACGCGCGTCGCTGCCCAATGCGGACAAGCGCCTCGTTCCCGGCATGTATGCCGCGGTCAAGATCGACAACGGTGCGGCGCGCTCGCTCATCACGCTGCCGCAGACGACCATCACCTACAATCCCTATGGCGATACGGTCTGGGTCGTGCTGGAAGGCGCGCGCGATGCGCAGGGCAAGACGACACTCACGGTACAACAGAAGTTCGTGAAGCTCGGCCCGACGCGCGGCGACCAGGTCGCGGTGCTGGACGGCGTGAAGCAGGGCGACGTGATCGTGAGCGGTGGCCAGATGAAGCTGCGCAACGGCGTGGCGGTGCTCGTCAACAACAGCGTGCAGCCGAGCAACGACCTCGAGCCGAGCCCGCCCAACGAGTGAACCCCCAACGAGTGAACCCAAGGGACCCCGCGTGAATTTCACCGATATTTTCATCCGCCGCCCGGTGCTCGCCTCGGTCGTGAGCCTGTTGATCCTGGTGGTCGGCATCCGCTCGTTCAGCTCGCTGCAGGTGCTTGCGTATCCTAAGACCGAGAACGGCATCGTCACGATCACGACCTCGTTTCCCGGTGCGGATCCCGATGCGATCGCGGGTTTCATCACGACGCCGATCGAGGCGGCCGTGGCCCAGGCGAACGGCATCGACTACATGACCTCGACGAGCCAGACCGGCACGAGCACGATCACGGTCACGCTGCGCCAGAACTACGACACCTCGAAGGCGGCGGCCGAGATCAACATCAAGGTCAACTCGGTCCTGAACCAGCTGCCGACCGGATCTCAGCAGCCGGCCATCACCGTGAAGGTCGGCCAGACCACCGACGCCATGTACATGGGCTTCTCGAGTAAGACGCTCGCACCGAACCAAATCACCGATTATCTGCAACGCGTCGTGCAGCCGCGGCTGCAGGCCGTCCCCGGCGTGCAAACCGCGGAACTCCTCGGCGCGCAGTATTTTTCGCTGCGCGCCTGGCTCGACCCGAAGAAGCTCGACGCCTACGGCATCACCGCCGCCGACGTGTCGACCGCGCTCGCCAACAACGATTACATCTCCGCCATCGGCAACACCAAGGGTCAGATGGTCCAGGTCACGCTGACCTCGAACACGAGCCTGCACTCGCTCAACGACTTCAAGGACATGGTCGTCAAGCAGGTGGGCGGCACGAACGTGCATCTGCGCGACGTTGCCCAGGTCGTGCTGGGCGCCGACAGCTACGAGGCGCGGGTCGCATTCGACGGCATCACCGGCGTGTTCATCGGCATCCAGGTGGCGCCGAGCGCGAACCTGCTGACCGTGGTCAACGGCATCAAAGCCGTGTTTCCCGACATCAAGTCGGCGCTGCCGAACGGTCTGCGCGGCGAGATCGTCTACGACAGCACGGACTACGTGAACAGCTCGATCCACGAAGTCGCCACGACGCTGATCGAGGCGCTCGTGATCGTGGTCTTGGTCATCTTCGTGTTCTTGGGCTCCCCGCGCTCGGTGTTCATCCCGATCGTGGCGATCCCGCTGTCGCTGGTCGGCACCTTCGGGATCATGCTGGCGCTCGGCTTCTCGATCAATCTTCTGACCCTGCTCGCCCTGGTGCTCGCGATCGGGCTCGTCGTCGACGATGCGATCATCGTGGTCGAAAACGTCAACCGCCATCTCGAGGAAGGCATGGGCGCGATCGCCGCCGCGGGCGTCGCGGCCCGGGAACTCGCCGGCCCGATCGTCGCCATGACGGTGGTGCTGCTGGCCGTGTTCATCCCGATCGGTTTTCAGGGAGGCCTCACGGGCGCCCTATTCGTCGAGTTCGCGTTCACGCTCGCCGGCGCGGTGACGGTTTCGGCCGTGATTGCCCTGACGCTGTCCCCGATGATGTGCTCGCGCCTGTTGCGGCCGCACCTATCCGGCGCGACCGACTGGGAAAGCCGGCTCGTGCGCTTCATCGACACGCGCTTCGAGCGCGTGCGCAGCGGCTATCAGCGTAAGCTCCACGCCAGCCTGCGCTACACACCCGTCACGGCGGTGCTCGTGGTGATCGTGCTCGGCAGCATCTATTACCTCTACTCGAGTTCCAAGAGCGAACTCGCTCCGCAGGAGGATCAGGGCTTCGTGCTGCTGCAGCCGACCGCCGCGCCGGATGCGACCTTGCAGCGCAAGGCGCTTTACGATCAGGAAACCTACCGATTGGTGACGAGCTTGGTCAAACTCGACCACGTCTTTCAAATCGATGCGCCGGGTCAGTCGATCATGGGCCTGAACCTGCCGCCCGTCGAGAAGCGCAAGATGAGTTCGACCGAGATCCAGCGCATGGTGCAGACGAAGCTGAACGGCCTCGCCGGTGAACGCTACGCGGTGTTCCAGCCGCCGTCGCTGCCGGGCGGCGCGATCGGCCTGCCGCTGCAATACGCCTTGAAGACCACCGAGCCCGCGCTGCGGCTCAACCAGGTGTCGCAGGAATTCCTGGGCACCGCGCTCAAGAGCGGCATGTTCATGTTCCTCGATTCCGACATGAAGTACGACGATCCGCAAGCGGTGATCGTGATCGACCGGCAAAAGACCGCGCAGCTCGGCCTGACCATGACGCAGGTCGGCAGTGCCTTGGGTTCGCTGCTGGGCGGCAACTACGTGAATTATTTCAGCATGGACACCCGTTCGTACAAGGTCATCCCGCAGGTGAACCGAATCTCGCGGCTCAACGTCGAGGATTTGCTGAACTACCCGATCGCGACGGTCAACGGCATCCCGGTGCACCTCTCGGCGATCGCGACGGTGCGCCCGGAGACCGTGCCGGAAACGCTGAATCACTTTCAGCAGTTGAACTCCGCCACGATCTCCGGCGTGACCGCGCCCGGCGTGTCGCTCGACGACGGCATCCGCTACTTAGATGCTTTGGCGAAGCGCACGCTGCCCGCCGGTTACACGGTCGACTATGGCAGCCAGGCGCGCCAGTACGTGCAGGAATCGGGCGGTATCATGGTCACCTTCGCCCTCGCGATCATCATCGTGTTTCTCTCGCTCGCCGCACTGTTCGAGAGTTTCCGCGATCCGCTCGTGATCCTGATCTCGGTGCCGCTGTCGATCGCGGGCGCGCTGATCTTCATCGCACTCGGCGTCGGCGGTGCGACGATCAACATCTATACCGAGGTGGGCCTCGTGACATTGATGGGCCTGATCAGCAAGCACGGCATCCTCATCGTCGAGGTCGCGAATGCACAGCAGCAGGCCGGCAAGTCCAAATACGACGCCATCGTCGGCGCCGCCGGCGAACGGCTTCGCCCGATCCTGATGACCACGGCGGCGATGGTGCTCGGTGTGCTGCCGCTCGTGTTTGCG
>Ga0116229_10015729_pt1 | contig 10257 bp, 9 predicted proteins | sample S1TSphgellanicum_3_FD_87313 | JGI IMG/M metagenome (GOLD analysis project Ga0116229, IMG submission 87313) | Host-associated microbial communities from peat moss isolated from Minnesota, USA - S1T2_Fc - Sphagnum magellanicum MG | ecosystem: Host-associated > Plants > Peat moss > Unclassified...
GTCAATCTACTAGGCTCCTACTTGACCCAAAATATTTGCTCCTCTAAGAGCATCTCCAGGGTTCACCAGTACCCTAAATCTAGTTCTTGGATTGCAATCCCAGCTTGAATCATCATATCCCATCCACATTGGTTCTTGACCACGTGTTATTGTCACTCTCACGATTATTGCATGCAATCATCCCATGCCTTTCGGCACCTTTGGGGAACAGATTGGGCACTTGGGGAACATGTTTTGAGCGCAGGGGAAAATTGAAAATTCAAGAGAATGTGATGAGAACATATTGAGAACTCATGAGAACAACAAAAAAAATCCAACTTCACCCTACCACCCCCAAAAGATAAAAAACCTGGACCCCTTGCTTGCATAGCAGGTTGTTCTCAATGGCTGCCAAGAAATTCTATGCCTAGTTTGTTTTGTTTAGCATTAATGGGAGGGGCATAATTTGTGGGGACATGGTTTGAGTGGCTCAGATGTTTTGTGGTAGTACCGACGATTGCAGTTGGTAACCTACCCATGGTTTCCGCGTTCATAATTAGGTCAGGGAGCTTTGACTTAGCGACACGACAGCTCAGTGCTTACACTTTCTTTTATAAGGAATTGGAAGGGGAGGAGATATTGAGCCTTGGCTGTTGGGCTCTGCCCCCACAGGAACAGGGACTATCGCATTGGATCCAACTTTTCTAAATTTTCTCTTATTAAAACCGGTTCCACTTTCAGTGAACAGGTTTATTAGATGAAAATGTTTAGATTGTTTAACTTGAAACGAATTTTTTGATGTTTAGAGTGTGAACACAATAAATGGATTAAACGAGACAATTTCAAAGTTTTTAAAAGCGTGGCAGGGTAGTGGTGGCAGCTTTGAAATTTATCGTTGAGATATTGGCTCTGTGTAGGTAGAAAGCCCATCAACAATTGCCTAACTATGACCACACACTTATTTATATCTTCATCATATGTGCTTCATTTTGAATGATTTAAATTTGGTCCGTGTAGGGTAGAAAGCTCATCAACAATTGCCTAACTATGATCAAACACTTATTTATATCTTCATCATATGTGCTTCATTTTGAACGATTAAAATGTTATAGGAACATTATCACAAGCTTTACAAATTATCTCTAAAGTGCAAAGGAAAACGAATAATGAAAAAAGAACAAGGAAAAAAAAAACTTTTCAACTTATAGGCTATGTTTTTTTTTCATTTTTTCTTCTTTTTCGACCCCTTCTACTTTCAAACCTCATAAATTTCTTATTTTTTATTCATTTTAAACAATTTAAAATGTTATAGGAGTGCCACCTGAAGTTCTACAAATCATCTTGGAACTTTAATAGTAGCAAAACAACATATAAAGAATTTTTGGGTGTTTGGGAATTGACCTTTGTTATGTTCAGTGGTTTAGAGTTTCAAACCCCCTTTACTTTGAGGGGCAAAAAACTTTTCCATTGTAATCCATTTTCAATGATTGTTAATGTGTTAGATGCGACAAGAGGAAGGATTCAAGTTTTGTTTGGACACTAGAAATAACAAAGCCCACCCCTTGGATCCAGCTTGCCCTAAGCGTTTAATTGTTTAGTCATTGGTCGATCTACCTTATTATCATCCTTTTTCACTTTCCTTTCATTGAGCTCATATGCAATCCTTGCCTTGAAAATAGAGAAAAAGAAAGAAATAATGCATGTTCAAGAAAAGGATTGGAGAAAGATGGAAGGAGGAAGAAGTGAACTTCGCTTTCAATGCGTTCATCTACCATCGTTGCTTTGTGTAGACACTAACGTGTATTTGAATCCTTATTATGTTGCAAGAGTCTATTATGGCTATTTGGAGACTAATGTCACATTTTTTTGCAAGTATCAAAGAGTGATCTTTTTGACCTTCTTTTGTTATGTTGTGTTGATGAAACTCCAAATGTTTGCCAAAGTGCCTTGGCCTTGTTGGGTGACCTTGCCAAAATATAGTTCATTACATTACATTTAATGGATTATCCATTTGACCTTGTTTAAAAGACTTTTGCAAGATTTTTTTCAAGTTACTCTATATCATTATGTTCATTGGAATAATGTGTGGTGCGCTTTGATGAGGCAACAAAACTGTGTAGTGCATTTGTAGCTTTAGTCGGTGGATTTCTTGAACCTTGTGACCAATCGCAAACAATTGGTAGGCCTTTATCTTTCTCACATGTTTTGTGGAATTGTTGTTAAATCTTGAAGGTTGTTTTGTAGACAAATGTGGTAAAGGGAAGGGGATCTTGCATGGAGCACAACAAGGACATGAAGCAAAGGAAAATGTGTCTATGGCCATCAATGTTTGCTAGGCTATTGGTGAAGTGGTAGTCAAAGTACTTTTCTAAATTTTAAATTTTTTATCAAGGTGGGTGTCACCAATTATATTTCGTAATGTTTACATTCTTTTGGCTAACCAATCAACATCTTATGTAGAGTTGCTTACAAGTGCCTTGCAAGTCAAACAAACTATTTTTTTGATTGTCATTTCATGTCATCTTATGTCTAGTTCCCATTCTTTCCAATAGTGAGGTATGCAATAAGGCTAAGATTTTGTGCTTGGATGATTAGTGAGGGGGGTTGTTATGAATGATAGAAGTCATGGAGCAAAAGATTGTTCTCAAACATTGTGTAAAGAAAGCTTGTGTAATGTGTGGCTCATCAAGGAAATTGGTGCAAAATAGCTATAGGGTTTGAATAAATCACTCTTCGAGAACAATGCAATCACCTTGGGCAAACTAAGAAGGTGTGCATAGAGCTAATGGCTCCACACATGGATCATTTTTGTGGATCATTTCATGCAACCTTGGTGTTATGTTTTTTGCATGTAAGGATTTTTTTAAAATCTAAAGATTTGCTAAATGTTTGCATGCCTATGAATGATGTCCAGCATCATTTTAGTTTGTATGGTTATGGAAGGTTACCATGTTCAATGTTCTTCATGTTTTGTTTCAGTTTGGGTGGAAAAGCTGATGTGTCCTTTGCTTATCTTCATAAAATTTGGCAGATCCACCAAGGAGGAAACAAAAGATGGGAATCAATATTGTTTGATGTTCCCTTTGTGATGATGTGTTGCCTTGTTAAATGCTCCAAGTATGATGAATATTATTTCGGGAAATTTGTAGTGTAGAACTTTGAATAGATATAACACAAGTTTTACATGGATATAAGTAGGTATGTAGACAAGAAGGTCTTGCTTGTTTCTATTTCTAACTTGGTATGAAACTAAATATGTAAGAGTATCTAACTTTGATAATCTTCTCATTTTTTTATTACTAAAATGAAGCACTGATTTGGCATTTATTTGTAGGAAGTTAAGAACAATATTTAACAACTCTTGATATCCAACTACATGAAGAGTTAATAAATAAATATGGTATGTAGACAACAAGTTCCCGCCTTATTTGGTCTAGCTTGTGTTACACAATCTACTTTTGTCTATTATTTACAACTTCATGTTTTCTACTTGCTATAACAAGCTCCTTGCCACCATATGTCAGAGAATGTTCAAATGAACTTTTAATCTTTGCAATCTTTTACAAGGTCCTTGGTGCACAAATTCTTGATATCAGTGAGTTCTACAAATAATTGATGCAGGACTTGGAAGACTCCTCCATAGATAATGTACCTTTGTCATACCAAATGTCTGAATGTTTGACAACTTTTATATGTAACCCTATTCTACAAGGTCCTAACATTGAAGCATGGAAATGTTGTGATGTTGCTAATGAAAGGATTCTAAATTTACTAGTTGTGGCCAACATAGTGGTTGGTGCTTAACATTTTATATATGTTGGTTGGGCTTAGTCTTTCATCAAGGGGACTAGGTAGAAAAGAGGCACCATGTTTTTGAACTTTGTCTTAACAATACACAAATTCTCATTATAATTAAGAAAAGATGGACAAGGAGGTTATAATCTAATCAAGTGTACAGTCTTGGCAACTTTTTTGCATTACACCTATATTGTCTGTGAAAGGTGGTCCTACCTTTCATGGATGTTCATTGCTTATTAGTATTTGGTATCAATGAAAAACATTTCTTTTCATTCTATACATATTTCATAGATTTCGTTTTTTTGTGCTAATTCCCAACATAATTGTTGTGTTAGAAAAAACCTTGGTATTTTTTTTCATGATGTGCAATATTGTGTTTGTGTTTTTATTTTTAAATAAATCTAAAGCAATGTAGTCTAATGCAATAAAATTCACATTGTTGTTGATAAGAACAACACAGAAGTTATACCTAATAACCATATTGCTTAAAAACAAATTCTGCCACAAATCTACATAGTACATCATTTAGTACATAATACATGATACTACTGGTTGGTAGGTTAGTGTGTTTATTTATTTTTTGAAAAGATGTTTCTATATGGTTCGAATAAGTCTTCCAATTTATTTGTATTGCAACTTTTCAAAATATTTTCAATTCTTCTTTTCCTACAACTTCATTTCAAGTACAAATATTCATTGTATTTTTTCTTTCTTCTTCTACTATTCCAACTCTTGCACGCTACATTGATTCATTTTTTAGTTTCTTCATAAAAAAATCTTTGGTAGTTTTTTCCTAGGTACACATTACACATCTTGAAGGATCTTGTTAATGAAGAGTTTATTATATATTTTTCAAACCCACTAATGAAATTATTTTTTCTTTAATTTTTCAAGTTTCTTCTCTACCATTTTCTTTGTTTACTATGTGCAACGGTCCATAAATCTTTTCATCAACTTGCTTTGTTTGTTATGTGGAGTTGACCACTTCTTTTCATCAACAATCTTGTCAACCTTTGAGCTTTCCAAGTGTTATTTCCTATCCATGATGCTCTTGGCTGAGAGGTTAGTGTGTCTATTTCTTTTGTGAAAAGTTGTTTCTTCATGGGTTTAAGTTTAAGTTTTTTGATCCACTTCTCTTGCACCTTTTTAGACTTCCACAGTGCACATATGTAAATTGATAGGGTTGTTTATTTATAGGTGGAGGACCTCTCCTAGATGTACCATTTGTTCTACAAGATTTCAAAAGGATTAGAACTTGTAGTTGCCATTTTCCATTAGGTAACTAATAACCCAAATTTTCGAAGATGACACCATTTAAATTTTGATGTTTAGGAAATTAAGAACTCACTAATCATGAGGGGATTTCAATTTTTTAAAAATGTGTTCATTGAATACAAACTCTTAAGGGATTTTTATGGCATGTTCAACAACATCTTCTGCCTATTTGACTAAAATTATTTCTTCATCTTTCATAACTTTTTCTTAAAACTTTTCAAGTGCAAAGACTCATTGTGTCTTTTCTTTCTTCTACTCTATAACTTTTGCACATTTATTCATTTTGTATATTCTTCACCAAAAATTTCATCTTCTAATCATTTTTGGGAAAAATATGGGAGACTTTTGGTTGTTATATTGAATTAAATACATTTGGTCAACAATGGGCAATGCTTTCGACATAGGGTAGATTTTTTTTTTGTTTATTTGCTGATTGGGGTACATTTGGATACATTTTAATCCCAAGATTTTTGTTGTCAAATTTAGTTGTGTTAAGTTGTGCCTTTAGAAAACTTACATGAATTTCTGGGTGATCCCTACAACCTTGGGATGCATAGCATGATGCCCCATTATGTAGTGTCTACATTGCATTACAACTGTTTTGAAGGCAAATACATCCTATCATCCTTATGTGAATTCAATTCTTTTGGAGACAAGTGATTTATTCATGTAAATTGTCATGTAGTTAAAATCTATTTTGGTTGTAGGTACATTTTGTTTTGAAATGCAAATTGTTTGCTAGGAATGCTACTAGCAATGCTGGAGATGTTAGGTTTTTGTATGATGCGTAAATTACTTAGAAACTAACACAACTTATGGTTTGATGTATTTTGCACAGTTGAACAAGAAAGGAACTGAACTTGCTTTCTCCCATCATTATTATGAAGGTGCTTTCCTTGTAGTAATTGAAAACAATTATGTTATGATTAAAATCTTTCTAAGTAAGGTCTTTTGTTGTGATTACTAGGAACCTTGAAATTATTATCTCCATGTACTTGCACATAAATTTGTATGAAGGAACTTTGAAAAGTATAAAAACTAGGTTACATCTTATTTTTACTTGCATGCAAATAAATGTCATATTTGTGTCTATGTGTTTGTGTGATTGGTGTTTAAAAGATCTAGGTTTTTGGTTTTGATGCTCAAATGTGATTGTATGTTGGATATGGAGGTAATTAAGGATGACATCAATAAGTGCCATTCACCCTTTAGCAAATGAGGTTGAAGATGAGGATGACATTGAATTTATATCTAAGATTGAAGCAATTGGATCACAACTGGCATCCAATCTTGATTTAAATGCAACTTGGGCCCTTCTCACTCCACAATTCTTTGTAAATCGGTCAATGTGGTACCCTTTCCGTACTATGTCAAATTATTGCACATTTTTTTGTTGTCAATGATAGTGCAAAGATCAATTCCATCAATCTTCAAGTTATGAGGTCTATTTTTTGTCACCCTACTCCCGTGAATGTGGATTCTAACAGGAAGAATAAGGGGCTTGTAAGTTACAACACATAGTATGGGACAAGTGTTTTGAAAAAACATGTTACTAATAAACATGTAGAAGAGTATAGGAGGTGGGGTTTGTTTGTGGTGAAAAAGTCAAAAAATGGTGGAGATCAAAGACAAGCTGCAAAAATGAAGGATAATCCTTCCTTTTCAAATCACAAACTTTTCTAACAACCAACAACCTTACAACAAATTTGATCATGCACAACAAACATTTTTGGAGGATTTGGTATTATACATCATAAAAGGTTATGGACCATTATCTTTTGTTGAAAACCCATGGTTGAGACGCTTAATTTTGCACCGATGTGGTCGAGTTAGGTTTTCAACTTTGCACCAACTTGTCAATGAAGTGTTGCCAACTGTTGTGGAGACAACTAGGGAGAAGTATGTTTTACTTGCTTTTGCTTCATGTATTACATGCACAACATCATTTGATCTTTGTATGTCACGTGTTGGACATGATACTTTTGCTATGGTTGTGAGTTTCTTTAATGACTCTTGGGAGCCCAGTCATGTCATTATGCAAATATTTGAGGTTCAAAATACTACACGTGTAGTAATGGCAAATTAGGTCTAAATATTGTTAGATTCTTTTGGTTTGTTTGACAAAGTCATTACTTATGTGAAAGACAAGGGGTGTAACTTAAATACCTTAACAAATGCATTGACAAATGTGGTTTCTTGTTCTCCCCTTCAATTGGCATGCCCATGTGTTGGTTCATGTCTTGGACATGCCATGTGTAAAGTGACCCAATATGCTATTGACGATATTAAAGTGTGTGTTAGATTTTTTGAAGTGAGTTTGAAAGGTGTTCAAGCATCATATAAAAGATTATAACTTGGACAAAAAAGTTTGGGAAGGGAAAGATTCATGCATCATTGCCAGCCTACCACTTAGGATGCTGAAAATTCCTATGAAAACCATATTTGCATCTCGAATCATTTTGTTTCAAGAGATTATCAAGATGCCATTTCTATTTGCTATGGGTAGCAACAAGTGTTGCATTCGCAATTTAGAGTCCTGGATTGCCAAATTTGGTCTATTGCTCAAGCCATCACATACACATTAATGATAATTGTTAAACAATGTGTTTTAAACCAAAGCCAAGGCTATTGGTTGTTGTCAGATGCTCTTGGTTCAACTTTCTCATTGTGCATTGTGATCAAAGTTGATGTGTGCAGGATTTAGGCCTTAAATTAGTCATTCATTTGAGTGGATTTTGATTCAATGTTACAAGAATTCAAGTTGAGAATGATTAGACAAGTTCTTAACACATTGGGGCCTTTCATGGCCTTCTTTCAGTCTTACATTACAGCTAAGGCACATAACATGTTGGCAATCATGCTTGATCCTCATTTCAAAAATATGAAAGTTATATGGGATTTTGTGGGCGATTCACTTGCCCTTCAAGTTGTGGCAGAATATGATGTTAAGATTGTGTATCCATTGTTGGTACAAGCATACTTCCGTTTGGACCTAGTGAAGGTAGTCGCAAAATCAATAGGTGTTGAAGATGATGATAATTTCTTTGGGAAAAATATTTATAATGATGATGTAATCATGTCAACCATGAGAAATGAATTACATTTGTTTTATTGTTAAGCATAGGACTTGTGGAGATTGAGAACCTTTTGCGATGGTGGGTAAACCATGTAATACAATTTCCACATGTGTATTTTTTGGCTTGTGAAGTGCTAGGGATTGTGGGGTCTCAAATAGAGATAGAGCAAATTTTCAATGTTCATGGCATAATAACAAATCTTGACGGTTGGAATTAATAACTTGAATCATCTTGTCTTGGTTATCAAAAATTGGCCTAATGATGCTTGTGTTGGATGTGATGGGGGGAAGGTTCAAAATCTACATGATTACCTACGAGATGAACAAGTCATGATTGAAGAGCACAACAAGATCATTGAAGAAAAAGGTCTTTTTGAAGAAGATTACGAATTTAATTGATTCCGAGTAGATAAGAATTTTCACAAATGTTTTTTATTCATTTTGTGTTGGTTTATATGGAGTTATGTTTTGTTTACATGTTGATATTGTATGGGTGGAATTTGAGAAGTTTTTAATTGATTATTGGTTGGTTTGGAATTAGGGCAAAACAACATGGAGGTGTTCATTGTTGATAATTGGGCAACAATTCCTCTAACCTAACATGGAGGTTACAAAGATTCTTCAACATTTGATTTGCTTTCTATCTTTCATTTTGTATATTGTTTTTTAGAAGTGATGGGCATGTTTCCTTTTCCTCAAGATGTGATTTCCAGCAATTTTATTTGCCTTTTTTTTGCACCAATGGACACCAAGTAGAATTAGTTATTTTAGATGTGAAATTAATATCTGATTTTTCTTTTCACAAATGATAGCCCTATATGTGCATAAGTTTTTTCTAACATGAATCAAGTAGAAGTTGTTTCAACTTGATATTGATTTTTTATTGAATGAATGACCTAATCCAAGAACATTTCATGATTCAATGTATTTCGATTTCTGAATTTTTGGTTGGAAATATTATTATGACCAACAAATTTTTTTTAGAATGAAGTCTGTATCTTTGATCAACTCATCAAAGTAAAAGAAAAAACATATTTCATGTCACTTTATTCACTAACCCTAAAATTGAATCACAACCCGAACCGCCTCCTTTTCAAACATTAAAGAACCAACTACCCAATAATTGGTACGTTTGGAAAGACATTTCATTAACCATAACCGTAGGTTCTATTACATTAAAGAAATGTTTAGAACCGTATCCAGAGGTTCCAAATAAGTTTTAAAAATTACTAAACCCTACCCGCAGGTTCGTTTGAAAATAAAAAAACTGGTCAACACTGGTCCAGACCAGAGTGAGGGTGGGTATTAGAAATGGCACCAAAACACCCACCGAGTATCAGTCCAGGTATCAAAGTTGATACCCATGATTATAAAAATCAAATCCCTGGTTTTGATACATAACCATGGTTATCAAAAATCAACTAGGTATTATTATATATAATTGAGCTTCTCATTTTAAAACTAGAGTCAAATGACCACCTTAAAACCGCCGGGTCTTTTTCGATTCTTTCATGAAAATCAGTGGTTCTTTGAACTTTTTGAAATACCCATAACTGGAGATTCTTTGGATCCAATTTTTTTTTCATATACCCAAACCCCATGGTTCTTTGATTCAAAAATTTTTCAACTGCCCAGAACCAGAGCAGGTATTACAAAAAATCAAATACCCACTCCACACTGGTCCAGATGCAAAGGTACTGGGCATAAAGAGTGAGCTTGCAATTTTTTACTTGTTTATGTGGTACGTAATGGGGCACTCGGCCCAAATTTGGTAATGCCCTTGCCCACATGCTTTACCAAGTGTAAAGAGCAACCTTGCATTTTGTTTTTTAATTTTTACCCAACATTTTGTGGGCGAGCTCAAATTTCGAATGATGGAGAAACTAGGTTTGATTTCCATTTCAGTACATCTTTCTTGGCTTCTTACCATCCAGTTTATATGAAGGGAAATGTCTGGAGTCCTCATTATTACACCAAATAGGTGACAGATTTTTAAAAGTCTTTGGGGGGGGGGGGGGGGAGAAGTGTTTGCCCCAAGGGGGGGGCACCCCCCTTTGGGGCAAGGCGGGTTTTTTTAGTTTGGCCTCGTGGGAATTCCCCCACCCCCCCCCGTGCCCCAGACCCCCCAC
>Ga0116229_10015732_pt1 | contig 10256 bp, 11 predicted proteins | sample S1TSphgellanicum_3_FD_87313 | JGI IMG/M metagenome (GOLD analysis project Ga0116229, IMG submission 87313) | Host-associated microbial communities from peat moss isolated from Minnesota, USA - S1T2_Fc - Sphagnum magellanicum MG | ecosystem: Host-associated > Plants > Peat moss > Unclassified...
GATACCACTGAAAGAGGGGTAGGGGTGAAAGGAGGCCAGGGTGAAGACAAGGTTACTTTAGGGATAACTCTATTATTATAAAAACAGAAATGAGTGAGTACATATGTTCCACTGAAAAATGTTGATCCCTAAAAATTTTGTCATAAAATGCGTACTTAACCGGGATGCATACTTAAACGGGTGCGTACTTAAATGGGAGGCTACTGTATTATGTTTATTTTGTGATTTTCAAAAGTGTAGTTTAAAAAAGTGCCCACTCACTTAAGTGGTTCCTTTGACTATGTTTTTACCCTAGATTGCTTGAAATGAATTATAAAATAAATGGACTAATTTTTTTACAAACTTGTTTCAAAATTTGAAATGTTGTTATATATGGAATAATCGAATTAAATCATCAAGGTAAACATTTTTTAATTAAAAATTGTATATAATAAACAAATTGATTTAAATATTAGATGCACACCATATGGTGTGATGTATCTAATTGTACTACTACAATTAATAGGCAAGAAATGTATTTATGTTTTAAATGTTTTGCTCAATATCAAGTTCCAACATATGCAAAATACATTGTTTTTAGTCACCCATTGATATGAATGCACTTTTATCAAAACATCCATTATGTATACATATACAAAATCAAAATTGCCCAAGTTTAGCATAGGTGAAATTATTATGAATATTAATTTATTGAATAGTCCATTATTAAGTTGGGATGGAATTTTAGATTCAAAGAAAAGTAAAGAAGATGTGTCAAAGATTAGTCAACCAATATATTTGCAAAATATGCAAAGTAATCCATGGTTTAAACAATATAAAATTATTTTTGAACATCAAATGACTATATGAACATGTGTGTTTTATCTTTAGATGTTGTAATGACATCATTAATAAACAAAGAATTTCAAATAATGGTTTTGAAAGTATGCATGTTACATATGAAATACAAAATTTATCGTTATTATGGATATGTGTGTCAATTCAGAATTTCCTATAAATAGAGTTTTTTAAATTATGACGAATTTTTAAAACTTATAACTTGATATAATGGATTACAAGATAATGTTGCAAATATAATTTTCAAGCTTAGTTCATTTCCATTTTTATTTTCACATGGACATGGTGCTTGTGATGGTAAATTTTCAATACATGAATGTTTAAAATTTGACACGAGTACATTATTTTCACCATTTACATTGTTAAAACCATATTTTTTAATTATGTATGATTTATGACAACCAATTCCATTAATTAAAGAAACATCAAATGCGTGTTTAGAAAAAGACACATAAAATATAAAACAAAAATAACACTATATGATTGATGCACAATTTTTTCAACAAATAACAAAATATAAACTTCCATCATCAATTCAAGGTTCTCCTAGATGACAAATCACAATTACAAAATTTGTTAACTATGGTAAAAGAATTTAGGTTGCCACATTTTTAAAAAAATTAATTACAAATGAAATGACTTCATCATAATGGCATGAATTTAATTATATGGAATATATTGTTAAAAAATACATTCAAATATATTGTGGAAAGATTTTCCTATAGAATGTACAACATTGTTTCATTCTCATGTTGATACATTTATGCAAAAGCATATATTAAATGATAATGGTATTTTGGGCGAAAGAAAGGAATATGTCATATGTTATGAATTACAACATTGTGAATTTATTCATACTCATATTATTTTGTGGGTTCAAGAAAATGATTTAGAAAGAATAACAAATGAAATTGTTGTTGTTATCTTTGATATGTTTGATAAATCAACTACAAAATTTATTTCTCCCAATAATAGTTTACAAATAAATTATTCAAAATGGTGTTACAAAAACAACTTCATGAATGTCAAAATCAATGTATTTGGAAATAAAGTGAAAATGGAACTTTTAGATTTGGATTTCCATTTCTTCCACATGCTAAATCTTATAATGTTTTCAACAAAGAAACAAATAAATGGGAATACCATAGACCACAATATGAAGATTGACATGTTGTCCCATATCATCCAACATTGTTATTATTATGGGGTGTTCATTTGAATATTTTACATATTACACCTTCATATTGGTCATTTTAATTATCAAAATATGTCATGAAATGTGAACCACATGGAACATTGAATATAAATACAAAAATGTAGAATAATTAGGTTTACAAAATGCATCACAAGTACAATTACAATTAATTTCTCCTTTAATCATATCAAAACATGGATCACTTGTAGAAGCAACATTTGTATGTTTAGATATACCAATTATACACAAAAGTTGTGCGATTAAATATATTGATTCAAAACCACCATTGCTTCATAGAAAACTAGTTACTAAGTCAAGAATTTTGGGTTTTCATCCAATTGGTATTTATATTTTTAAACCAATTCAATTTGAACACTTAACATTTGTACAATATTTTTGAAAATATGTTCATGACCATAAAATATATCCTATATGTCAACAATTTGGAAAAAATAGCATTGGATTTACTATTTATGAAATAAATAATAAATATGATTTATAAATTTTTATCATGTATATAATAGTGAAGGATGTTTTTCAATATTTTATTACAAATAATACCATTTCATAATGAAAAAGATTTATTATCTGAAAATAAACTTGAACTTTCATATGTACAAGAATGTTATTTATGAATAATTTTACAAGATCCTAAAGATTTACAAACATATTTGATGCATGATACAAATAAAAAATTATTTGAAAATGAAAGACAAAGACAACTTTATGAAATGTTTATGCAAAATATTCATGATTGCATTCAACATTTCAAATATAAAATTGACTTGTGAAATAAACATAAATGAAATCACATTAAAACCTATAAAATATGAATTTAATGACGAAATAAAAAATCATAAACTTAATGATAAAAAATTGCACATATTTGAACTTTTAATCAAACAACCAATAATGCTACATATATTGGAAGGAACAATTGGAAATGGTAAAACTTTTTTAATTAAATCTTTTACACAATATTTTCATATGCAAAATAGAAATTTATTATTAATTTCAACTACTAGAGTTGTTTTATGATTATCTCAACATGCTTATACCACACATACATAATGTAAAATACTAGTGTGTGGTAATCTATCTGTTTTATCACAACCAAGTCAAATATTAAAAACATTAAAACATGCACATGTTATTATTGTTGATGAAATGTCAATGATGACTAGTGTTATGTTATGTGCAAACGAACAATGTTTAAAACAAACTCATAATAATGCAAATCCATTCACAAATATGTTATTACTATTAGTAACAAATACTAAATAATTACAAGCTATATGTAAACGATCTCTTAAAAAAGATGAATTATATTGTAAAAATTGTTATATTTCAATGGCTCCATGTTGGTCAACAACAATTCATTACAATTTACAAACTTCTAAGAAACATGTTCTAAATCCATTTTTTTCAATTTTTTGAATACAATATGTATTACACAACATACACAAATTGAAATAAAAAATGTTCTTTCATGTTGTTATATTTCAAAAATTGATATATTACCTAACATATATTGTAATGCTATGATTTTATGTTCACATTAAAAAGATGTTGATAAATATAACAATCTTTTAATACATAATTTTTTTTCAACCTCATGAAAATTTCACTATAACATTGGATACTAATGCTATAGGTGTTGAAAATGCTAAAAATTGATTAAGTGATTCTAAGTTTAATCATTTTAAATATATTATTATTGGAGCAAAAGTGATGGTTACAAATACTATTATATTTTAAAGGTGCCATTAATGGAACTATTGCTATTGTCACATCTCTTGTTTTCATGATATTGAAGTCATTACAAATAATATAATAAAAGTTATAAGTAAATGGACATCCAACATAAATAAATATACATGAAGCATATTATTACAAAACATCATTTCCAATTATATTAACATATGCTATTACTGGTCATAAAACACAAGGTGCAAAAATTGTATCAAAAGTTTTCATTGATGTTAAATAATCATTTGCTCTAGTATGTTATATTATCAAAAGTTACTAATAATGCAAATTTAATGATTCATGGTAATTAAAAATCAAGTAATTTTAAATGCATTAAATGTTTATGAATCTTTTGAATTTTTCATTTCATCTTTTAGATATGGATATTGTACTTATGATATGAATAACATGTTTGGAATGGATTCTACATGTTTCAATATTGAATGAAAGACAAAAATTGAAGATGAAATCAAAGGGAAAAAAACCAAATTCATGTATACAAATATAAAATAGATTGTAATTTCATATTTTTATCATTATTTCTTTAGATTTGAACATTCAATGAAACCAATACTAATATCATAAAGTAATGGACATTTGAATCAAACTAATTATTTTTATTTTGTGCATAATGGAACAAAGTTCTTGAGGGAGTGACTATTTGAGGTTTAAGAATTTTTTTAGATGTATGACAAAAACACTATTACCAAACAAGCATGACCTTAAGTAAAAATCTAAGAAATTGATTTTTTTCATTCTGTTCTTGAGGCCTAATCCATATGTATTTGGATGTTGATTTATACAAATATTGATCTCTTGCAATTCTACACCTGAACCAAATGTACATTCAAAATGTTTGAGGTTCATTTTCAAAAAGTTATATGATAACAACCTTCAACATGAAGTCGAAGTGATAATCATACAAAAAAATTTAATAAAATTTGACTATATATCACATATGGATTTTTTTTTAAAACATAAAATTGTTCCATACTATAGGCTATTTCTTAAACCATAACATGGAAATTTGGTGATTTAAATGTTTTCCGTTTCAAACTCTAGTAAAGTTTTTTCACACATGTTAATTTATGATCCTAATATCACGTGTGTTCTTGAATGGAGAATCTTTTGTTTCTTGTCATGGCACATCTTCCAACCTAATATTCAAACTAGTTATCAAGTTTTAGTGGATTTTCATTAGTTCTAGTTTAGGATACATAATATTAAGTTTAATCTTCAAAACCAAAACTAGACCTAGAACTCAATTTTAGATATCTGCACAACAACAATAAATATAATTCGTTTTTAAAACCTAAATCATACAAAGAAAAAACCACCCATTACCCATGATTTTTTTAAAATGTTAAGTTTCAGATTTAAAATAAACATTATTACCAAACTAGAAAAATAATTCAAAACAGTTCAACATCTACAAATTTTGTAAGGAAAAAGAAAAATATTTCAGAATTGAATATTCCGTTTAAAAGAATTAAAATATTAAATTCAAAATATTTTATTCTATTTTTTTAAATTGTTGGCTAGTAAGTATCACTATGGAAATTTAACCAAATTTTGACTATAAATTCAATGTGATAGACAAAATTTCAATATTTTTTAATATTTTGACTACACATTTAAAATGAAATGTAAAAATCACTACATTACATCTTGACTTTCATAACTAGGACACTAAACAACTATGTCCTCTATAATAATTTTTACCATGGGCGGTCATGAATAAGGTTAGTCATGAATATAACTACATATGACTATGTATAGTAAGTATAACCAGTTGTAATCATTTGCATGACTACAAGACTAAAATTATGATTTCGTCACCACTTAATAATACAACTACAACATATTAAGGTGGTCGCCCAACAATATATATATATATAATCAATTCAAACAACATATCAAATATAAAAAATTTGGGTATCAATTAGTTACACCAAGAAACTAGTACATAATCTTAAGGTTTAGGAATCCAATACTTAAATTGAAAAAACCAATGATAGAAATGAGAGGCTAAATATTATAATTTTTGTTTCAATTTTTTTTGTAAACTTTCATAGCATAACATTTCTTTCTAGAAATCCAACGACGCAAAAATTACACCAGTTTTGAATTTTCCATTTAATCATATATTGAATCCTTAAAATTAAGAATATCTAGTTATTCACAAAGGCTAATGAACCCTACTTGTTAGAATATAAATGTGGAACACTTCCACTTGTGAATTGTGTCCTTTGAAATCAAAGAACGAAGATTGGTGTTGAACATTTCTAGATATACAAAGTGATATATATTGAAACAAACAATTGAATATCAATATCAATATATTTTATTTCAATATGAAACATTTATCATAATATGTTTTGTTTCAAAGTCTTCCTAAAGAGGTTTATGAAAAGGTTTTATATTAAAAAATTGATTGTTAAAGGATCTCAAAATGATAGGTTTTCGAAATTACATCTACAACAATTATTGTACAAAATATAAATTTTAAACAATGAAAAAAATATTTTCAGAAAAAAATGACCTATATTTCAAAATATTTTTTTTGAAAAAGAATGTAAATAAATTCTCATTTCATGACAAATAATATATCAAAATATAATAATTTTATATAATATGTAAATGAATACATATACATTTCAATACATAATATTGATACATCACACCTTTAGAGAATTTCAATATTAATATTCATTTCAATATAAAATAATCATAATCAAATAATCTGATATAAGCATTTCGTAAAAAGATCTATAGAAAATGTTTTAGGTCAAAGCTCAACTACAAAGGATCTAAAGATGATGGGGTTTTTATACTATGTATATAAGGATAATTTCAAGAGGTATAAAAAAAAATTTATTCTAATAAATAAATTATATATATATATTTCAATACAAAATGTTTATGTATATGTATATGTTTGGTTTAGAGAACAAGAACCTTTTAAAAGAATTTAAATAAGTTTCTTTTGGGGGATAATGTGTACACAAAACCATTTCATAACAACATCTATGAAAAAAGGTTTTGTTTAAAAGTCAACTATTAAAGGACATAAGGACAATAGGTTTTTAAGACTATATGAAGGAAAATAATTTCAGAAAATATAATAGTATATAATATTAATGAAAATATTTTATTTTAATGAATAGATAGATTTTTTTCCCAACAATATGCATTTTTTAAAACATGCAAATGAATTTGAATTTTTTGGGGTGATGTATATTATGATTTTCATATATTATGCAAATAAATATGAATATTATGCATTTCAATATAAAATATTTATTTATATCTGTATATTTTAATATGAAATATCCTAAAAGGCTAAATTGAAATTTGAAAATAAAAATTCAACTACTAAAAGGTTTAGGTAAAGATCATAGGTTCTCCAAATTACATCCAAAGGATAAATTACTTTAAAAAATTATATTACATTCAAACCAACAATACATTAAGTGTGAGCTAATTTAATTTTCAATAATAAGTTTGAACATTGTTGGGTATTGAGTGTAGTGGTTGAATCATTTGTGAGCAATAAATTTCAATTATTTTAACGGGTCCAAAAACTTTAAGGTTTACCAAAATCTTGTCACAATGTCACATTTTTATGTTTTAAACCTAACATTTTTTTGCCATATAAAGACATGTTTATCGATGATTATGATGAAATCTATAACTGTAGTGGTTTAAAATAATATCCTTTTGAAATATTTGACAACCTTTTACTCATTATTTTTTATGGGGATCAAAATATAAGGTTAAAATGGACTATAATAAGGACTAGGTCCTTTTCGTCATGTGTGGTACACCTTAAAGGATTTTCACCCTAATAGCACATATTTATGTCATGAAAAAGTTGTTGAAAATACAATGGCAATTAATGTAGATTGTTTGTTCTACCAATATTATTACAATCTCAACCATTATTTTATGAAAAGGTATAAATTCTATCTATAAGTAAATGCACAAATTATATAATCTTGGTTAGTTATGTCCAAATAACTCAAACAATAATTTATGTGTGATAGTCGATAAAAGAAGAAATCAGGCATTTGATGCACATATTTTGCATATTTTGCACATAAATTCTATCCCACAAACATTATCACAATAATTTTTTTGTTTTATTTGCATGCCCAAAATCTCATTTGTTTTCATTATTGTGAGCCAAAATTGTGAAACATTTTCTTCTATAACATCGAAGTATCACAAGACCAACATCAATTTAATAATATGGATGCCATAGGCCTGATCATATATGTAAAGAAAAGCCTACAATTAGTGCAAATCAAGTGAATAACATAAAGCTAGTTTGTACAATTTTTTTAATGTAAAAACTCTTACAATATATGTGTTTAGTTAAAAGTTTAGATCCATAAAAAAATAAAGATTTCATCTACTTTTGTGTATATGAAAGATTTCACTACAATAGTCACTAGACATAAAACATACAAAACCCACATTACAAAAACCAAAAGCCAATCAATTCATACAAGATTCTCTACTCAATACGATGCCACATAGTTGAGTTCATATTTCATTCCCAAACATAATTACTTTAAAAAGAAATGCAATTCATCAAAACCAACTAATATCAATTTGAGACCAATAATCAAAATCTTAATTGTTAAATTGAGAGGCCCATTTCAAAAGACTTTCAAGTACTATTTTGAGCAAACCTAGATCTCTTGGAAAACCACGACCCATTTCTTCACTTGAGGTGAAAGAGATTCAAGGTATCTTAAAGATTGACTAGCAAGATACTATAGTCTATCCTGCAAACTATGAACAAATTGCTTTAGTTAATAAGAGAAAGAAAGACAAGACAATACAAACTCCCACTATAAGAAATCCTAATTTTTTTTACCAAGAATTTGGGTTAAAAAAACCTCCCCTTGGGGTTTTTTAACCCCCATGTCCAACTTGACCAAAGTGCCATTTTGGACAAATCGATTTGGACCCAAACATTTTAACTAGATCTTTTTGGTTGGTCTTTTTTACTAGGATTTTTTTATTGAACCACCATAACAATAATATAATTTGGGCAGCAATTAGACATATATATATATATATATATATATAATTTTATTTAAAATTAATATGAAAATATTAATTATTTAATTACCCTACTTACCCTACCCGACCTACCTAATAATTAATGCCAAAAATTATTTATTTATTTACCTACCAACCCTGTGTCCTAAACCTAGGTTAGGCCACCTAGCTTAGCCACCTAGGCTAGGTGGTATAGTAGGCTTTGTAGCCTATGTTACTTAATTAGGTCACCTAAATAACCAAGGTAGCCTAGGTTGCAAGTGTGGGGATTTGAACTCCTCACCACCACAACCCAATAAGGTTTTTTGGACAAAATATTATAATGAACATAATTTTGGACCAACATATTATAATCAACTTCCATGAATTTTTTTCAACATATTGCACTAAATGAACTTGAATTTTTTTACTCTACTCACATAATAGGTAGGTTATAGGTAGATTAACCTAAGTAAGTTGGAGGTACCTATTAATATGTGCATGTACTTAGGTAACATGTAGGTTATAGTCTATTAAGCTTTATAGGTACCTACTAGGTCTATGTTTATACTTACCTACGCTTGTGTTATTTAGTAAGATATGTAGGTACCTACTAGCCTATAATTAATAGATCTAGCCTAGGCATACTAAGTAGGTAGCCTAACTCATTAAGTAGATTTAGGTTTAAGTTATCTACCTATTAGGCTAGGCTAACTATTTACACTAGAAGAAAAACCCCATTTTTCGACTTGTCTTAGGAAGTTATCTACTTATTAAGCTAGGTTAACTACTAACACTAAAAGAAAAACCCCATTTTTCGACTTTTCTTAGGCGACTAAAAGTGTCTTTTGCGACTATTTTTAAAAAATAGTTGCAAAAGACACTTTTAGTCGCCTAAAACAAGTTGAAAAAATGGGGTTTTTCTACTAGTGTTAGTAGCCTAGGTGGCTTAACCTAGGTTAGTTAGTACCTACCTAGAAGGTTTAGGTGGCTTAGGTAGCCTACGTTAGGCTAGGTACCTACCTAGTAGGCCTAAGTTAGGCTAACATAGGCTACCTAGGTTATGTACCTACCTAGTGGGCTTAGGTTAGGCTAATCTAAGCTACCTAAATTAGGTTACATACTTACTTAATTGGTCTAGGTTAAGCTATGTACCTACTTAGGTAGCTTAGGTTAGGTTAAATACCTTTCTAGGTAGCCCAAGTTAAGCTACTTACTTACCTAGTAGGCCTAGGTGGTTTATGATATGTACGTAGTTACTAAATAGACCTCTATAACCTAAGCTAGGCTACCTTATACTTAGTAGGCCTAAAGTGGCTTAAGCTACTTACTTAGTTAATAGGATAAACTACCTCCCTACTAAGCCTAGGTGGCTTATGTTATTTACCTAATAGGCCTAGGCTACATACTTATAGTAGGCTTA
>Ga0116229_10015733_pt1 | contig 10255 bp, 5 predicted proteins | sample S1TSphgellanicum_3_FD_87313 | JGI IMG/M metagenome (GOLD analysis project Ga0116229, IMG submission 87313) | Host-associated microbial communities from peat moss isolated from Minnesota, USA - S1T2_Fc - Sphagnum magellanicum MG | ecosystem: Host-associated > Plants > Peat moss > Unclassified...
AATCAAAAGTATTTTGAAATGTCTTGGGAAAGCAGTTCTGTTGTGGGGTTTAGGGTTTATAGGTAGGGTAATGGCCGACGAGTGGGGTTTCCTGGAAATAAGCACCCCTTGGTGTCAAGGGGCACTAATTTTGCGAACACCCCGCTCCTTGGGCATCAATCAACATAAAGCAGCAGCAATAATTTATTTTTTTTCATTTTTTCCATGATATGGAATGGAAAACAAGAATACAAATTAAATGCTCTCCAGAGTGAGCATTCCACTTTTTAAAATGTCACTCACCCTTGGCAAAGGAAAATTCTGCTCAAGCTAACATGCTGTCTAGATACACTAGAGATTTTTGGCACTTCAATACAACTAGTGTGAACCCGGTGCATAATGCACCCGTCGAGCTCCCGCTGCTGATCCTTGTTCTTCTTCTTGTTCTTCTTCATCAGCGTGTAGAAAGAAACTTTCGGCCCAGAAAATAAATTCAAAGTGCAAAATTTTGTGAAGGAAAGTATTGAATCATCCTCAAGAATATTTTATTAGTTGAAATGAAATTTGCAAAAAAACTAATTACTTAATTAAATAAATAAAAATTATGGACGGATGGACAAAGTGCAAAATTTTGTGAAGGAAAGTATTGAGGAATTGCAAAAAAACTAATTACTTAATTAAATAAATAAAACTTACGGACGGACGGACAAAGTGCAAAATTTTGTGAAGGAAAGTATTGAGGAATTGCAAAAAAACTAATTACTTAATTAAATAAATAAAAAATACGGACGGACGGATAAAGTGCAAAATTTTGTGAAGGAAAGTATTGAATCATCCTCAAGAAAATTACGTCCGTCCGTCCGTCCGTCCTACTGTCCAGGCCGGTTCTGCCGCAGAAAATGCTAGCCGGTGGTGAGTTATAGGCAGGGCCGGTTCTGCCGTAGAAAAAGCAAGCGGAACGCCCTGTGTGTCAGACGGACGGACGTAGTGAATTTATATATAAGATTGTGGGCTTATTGTTGTGGGAGGCCGTCAAGTGGGAGAGGGAAGTGAATGTATCATTTTATCGAATTCTTTATGTGATTATTAATGCCTTTGGATGAGGGCTATTGCAAAATAAACATTTGAGGTCCAAGCACAGGTGGCTACGACCTTGTGTTAAGGTCGTAATCTTTGTTTGTTGGCCCTGCCTTACACAGGGCTATTGTGTCAAGAATCATTAATTGGTCAAATCTATTTGTGTGGAAACTGGTCATCACTAGTCAAATCACGATTTGCCACAGCGACCACTAGTGGCTGCATCCCAGTTTTGTTGTGTTTGTAGTGTATCTTAGAGCTCTAAAATTTCAAGCTTTCTTGTGTGACATTTGGTATGTAAAACCCTAACGATTAGTTGATTGCCTTTTGTTGCTTGTGGTTTCCAAGTTCCCTCATTATGGTTTCATTGTGGCGCATTTTGTAGGTTTGAGCAATTTGGTTTTGTATCTAGGAACTTGGATCTTGCAATAGTGAGTAATTTGTGCCATTATACCATGAAGGTTGCTAGATTACAAGAGTTTGAACTCAAGCATGGAACCAAGTAATGTTACTTTTGGCAAGCTTGAAAAGCCCATTGAAGCAAACTTGAAGTTTACTTGAGATTGTTCACAATCAAGGTGAAGGTCGAGTCTTGTCTTTTGAATATTTGACCTTTGTGTTGGGATTGTGTGAGGAAGGATTGGATCCAAGAAAGTCCTAGATTGATGCACATGCCACATAGGCAAAACACATCAAACTCTAGGGTCCCAGGAAAGGACACAATGCCTTCAAATTCAAGCTTGAAAGTTATCCACCTTAAATAAAATTTACAAGAATAAAATAGTTGAATAGTGTGATATATTAAACAGGGCAAGGGAATAAAGCAATTTGTTTAGCATTTTGCTAAAAGGATTATTGCTAAGAAAAAGGGTTCAAGGTCAATTGGGTCACATTTGTAGAATCAACCAATAAGGATAAGCTTGCCAAGCTACCATAAAAAGTTTGTTTCCCCTTTATTTAATAGATTTGGCTTTGCAACAATTGAAAACAATTGTGATGGATGGTGGTTCTTTTGTAGCTTTGGTTGTTGCAAACAAGTTGGGTGTGTCAAAATGTGTGCTAAACAAGTGCAAGTGCCAAATGCATTTGTTAAGAGAAAAAATGGCTGTTTTTTACCAACTTACATTCAATTACATCCCATCCTCAATTTCATTTTGATTACATATTAATTATATTTATTTCAAGAAATTTCATGTGGATGGTTTGGAACCTTAAATAAATTAAACTATCAACTAATTTGATAAATCTACAATGTTGACCATTGATGAGGGTTGAGTTTTGAAAATACAATCAAATTATAATGAAAGAATTCACTTGAGATTATGAACCATGTTACATCATGTCAACTCCTTAATTAATTTAGTGGACTATGTTGTTTATGAATGGATGAAGAATGATAGATAAAATATTACATATGTTTTCCATTATATTTTAGTTTTAATGTCTTTTTTTAGCAACTATATTGAAACTTTGTTACAATTATGTTGGACTAGTTTTTAATTTTATTAAAAATTTGTGACACTTTTACCAAATTTTATAATTTTCATTACAATACCTTGCCATTAGTAAGTTGACAACATCTATGTCAAAACATTTAAAGCAATTATGTTCTCAAAATTTAGTAGCTTACAATATTGGTCACCAAAAATTTGCTTTTAACATAGCCAAGGCAAATTGGATTCTAGCTCCAATGAAAACATTTTAAAGTATGATGTCAAGTGAACGAAATGTTCACATTAAACAATTACCTTGGTTGGTCATGTGGGGGCCATATTAACACATTACCAAACATGTTGCTAAAAGGGACCATGGGAATGCCATGGGTTACATGCTAGTCTTGAGGTTTAGCATCTTGTTAGCAAAACTTGGGATTTCAATACAAACTGAAAGTCAAAGAAATGGAAGGGATGTATCAAAAAGAAGAAATGTGTTGTGCTTTAAACACATGTTCTGGACTAATGAAATTATGTCCATGATTTGCACAACCTCACAAAAGTAGTGTATGAAGCCATGATGACTAATATTTGGTTTGAAGGTCATTTAAATTTCTAATGTATTTCCAAAAGAATTGAATGGATCACATAGATTGCATGCGTAATATGGTCTGTTGGTAGTTGTGAGACTCTCATAAGCAAAAGTTGTTGATGTTGTACGATTAGAGTAATCTAAGCTTATTGTAGATTATTTTCAATGAATTATTATTTTTGTGAATGGTTGAAGATTCTTCATTTAGAACAAGAAATTCAAGAAGATAATTTTTGCTCTACAATTTCATACAACAACTACTAGGCTTTTCATTGATATCAATTCTACACAAAGGTGCAAACAAATAAAATCAAAACACATAAAATCCCATAAGAACCTTAAAAATTAAACACATGGGTTGAAAATATCTTTGGGATGGGTAGTTACCCTAGATGACCAAAACACAAAAAAATCATAGAACACAATTTTAGAAACAGAAGCCATTGGTATAATTAAGGGAATAGTTTATTAATCATACTAGCTTTAGTTATTATAACATACACTTAAATACCAATCCATGAAAGTTGTTACTTATAGATGATTAAAAACACGTCAACTTCTCTACTTGAAAGTTAAAGCTTTGAACAATCTATGGATGCCTAACCGATTTGTTGATGCATTCGATCAAAAATCATTTAATGGTTTAATTGTGCAAGGTCACCAATGGTATTAATAGATAGTCTTTCCTCAAAGTTAGGTACTATGGTGAGACAATAAAAAGGCTCTTGGTACAAAGATATGTAATTATCTGGAGTTGCCACAAAATGTACAGTTCCATTACCATTTGCATCTTTGAAGTGGAATTTAATGGTTGGAAACTTGGAAATTAAAGAAGCATCAGAAAGGTTGAAGCATATTGGAAATAGATTAGTAGCATATTGAAATGAAGTTATTAGCTTCTAAAGTTCTTACAATCCTTCCATACACAATCAATCCTTTCTTGTATTTATTAATGGTAAGCACTTTTGATATCAATTGTCCTTTGTAACAGATTGTAATTGTAACAATTCCTTGGATAGAATAAATGTGCACCAAATAACACATTATGCAAGATGGATGATTTGTATGGACATGAAACATTTTTTCCCATGTATTCTTGTCCCATTTAAATTAACCACAATGGTTAGTGATGTATCAACCATTACCTTATTAACCAATAAATGTTTCACCTACTTACCTATGGCATTTTGGTACTTACATACTAGCTAGTGTGAAGTGGAAGTAGGTGGATTTACAGGATATTTACCTTGTCTACTTATAATGTTCAAAGTTGAAACTAGTTCTTTTATCAATTTTGTTTTGAATTGAAATTACTTAATGAACTTAAACAGTTTTATCATCTCTCATGATTTTGTTTGAATTTGACATAAAGGGTAGTGCCATTAAGTGATGAGTTGCTTGTTTATTTGTTAGTTAAAAGTTTGGCTTAACACCTTGCACTTGTTGGTTCAAATTTTGACTTCAACCTACAACCAATGTATTGGCGAATACAAAAACCTACTATTTGTGTTCCTTTTTTAATCTTTTTTTCCCAGGTTATCAAACTTAGTTTTGCATTCGAATTACCCAACCATGTCACATAGTTCCACAATATATCTCTAATGGTTTTGTTCACCCATGATTTTGTTTCAACTTGCCATATTATAGGACAGAGCCATCTATGAAGAACATTTGGTTCCAACTCCATAAATAAGATTAAAATTGTCTCAATTCTAGTTCCATACAAAAAAAGGAACTAGGAATTTGGTTTTGAATCTTGTTTTTCAAAAAACAAAATCTAGTTTGGGTTTGGACAGTTGGATTTTAAATAACCTAGAGTGGAACTGGCAATTAATAGCTAAATAACCCCAGTTCCAATCTTTTTGTTTTCAAATACATGTACCTAAATTCATTTGAGTTTTAATTCCAGTTCCACATAATAATAAAATGAAGAAAGCAATTTCAAATTTAGTTCCTTCAAACAAATGGAATTGGATTTTCATTCCAATTATGAAAATCAAACTAATTTTAGTCTAGTTCTTACTAATTGGAATGGATGGTTCTTAGTTCTTACCTATCCAAAATTAGTTTAACCAGTGTTGAGCAATTATCACAAATAACAACAGACCTTCGATGGATGGTTATTAATGAAGTTTTTAGAATTCATAAACATAATACTCCCCCCCCAAAAAAATCAAAAACTTGGTTTAGGTATATAATCATGGTTCTTAAACAATTGAAAAAATCAGATAACCACCCAACAGAGGTTTTAACAAGTGGGACTAACTTGGTGATGACACTAAAGGTGTATTCACACTTGGTGTTAAGGACTATAATAGTAAGTCCCCTAACAACTAGCTAGTCATTTAAAACCTATACCTATTTACCACAAAGATTTTATGTTAAGTTAACATTCATTTAATATTAACCAATCACCCATTTAACATTGGTTACCACCTAAAATGCCACCTAGATTTTCACTTAACATTCATTTAACATTAAGTGTGAATGCACTTTAATTACTTGGGAAATAACAATGTAAGTAGTGATATTGAGAAAGGTAAATGACTTGCCAAAATCCAAAACAACCCCAATTGTACCATTGGTTTCGTTCATGAAGAAAGCATTTGGTGGAATGTTCTGCAGCATTAAACTACCATTCACACTAATTCCTGTCAAGCCCACAATATAATAACGTGAAGAATATTTGTGGAGAATTGTGGGTGTGATCATGGGCGTGTAGACCAAATGGCAACTGATTTCCAACCCTTCTGGGCTTTTGAAAAAGATGGTGCTCACATTGTTAATGGACATGTTAAAGGGCACCAAGTAGTAGGAAAACATGTTGGGATACATGTTCTGTAGTTAACTAGGCAGAGAAAATGCACTTCTATTGACACCTTTGCCAACACCCATTATTCCATTTGCTCCCTTGAGGAAAATAATTATTAGGTTGATTATGCCCACAACCAAATACTATTAGAATTGAAATGGACCATCTATCTATATTGGTGACAATGAGATTCTCATAAACTAGGTTGCCTTGGTTAGTATTGTTCCTATATATAGAAAGGTATTCGCATTCATTTGTTTCGCAACTACCATTTACCCCAATGTAAGGACCATATTGAGTAAGAAGCTCATGATAAAATCATCACAAAGTTATTATTGTAAGTAATATGTGGTCAAGCTACTTTAGTGGGAGCATTAATTAGTGGTAACAAATTACCATTCGAGATAATCTTAGTAATCTTGCTCATTTCCATGCTATCATAATAAATAAGAAATGGTGGCATGTGCACTAAATTAAATTTTTTACGCTTTCGTTAATGCATTAATTAGGCATGCATGTGCACTTTATTTTGGATTACCTCATTACATGGTAGCTATTTCCACTTATTAACAGTTATTAGTTTTATTTTTGAACAATCCTCCATGTGCATATAAGCACATCGCAAATTCCCATTATATCACCTTGGAATCATTGATTTGTTTCTTTACAAGAATTAATTTTGTTACTAATCCATTTTAGCATAGTTCTTAGCAAGATTAAGCTTTGTAATGCGATTCTTTTTCTTTGTCCAAGTTTATTGTACTGATTATTTTCAATCACACTGTGTAATGGAAGAACTTAATTTTTTATAGGTAATGGGCCCATGTTTTGGGTACATAAACAAATTCACAAGGAAAGATTTTATGTTTTAGAAGTTTGAGATGGAGATTATGTTGAAAGTTAAAGAGTTGTGGGGGCTAGTAGATGGGAAAGATGTAAAGCCAAGTGAATAAGAGGTAGCTACATTATTAGCTTACATTAAGAAAGAGAACCAAACTCTTAACCTCATAGTGTAGCATTTGTCTAATAGCCAATTGTTTGCAATGAGAAAAAAAACTATTACAAAGGGCATTTGGGAGGCACTTCAAAACTAGTATGTTGATAAAGGTCTCACTAATAGGCTATTTTTGACAAGGAAGTTTTTCACCTCATAGATGAATCCAACTAACACAATGGAACAACATTTAAACAAGTTGGGAGTTATGGCAAAGGAGTTGGATGCCATTGGTGCAATAATTCCTCTCGAGGTGAAAGTCATGGTCTTTGTCGCAACCTTAGCCCTGGGCTCACGACCAAAGCAAAGGGCTTGCAAGGGTGCGGGCCAAGACTAAGCCTAGGAGTCGCATTTTCATGCCCCTCGGAATGCAAAAAAAAAGCATGAGGGAAAAAACCCTCACACTCCCAAGTGAATTCCCATGTTGGGAATTTGAATTTCGGTGGATTCCTGAATGTTCAGAAAGTGATTGCAAGGGTCAAAACCCAATGGTTCAAGGAGTTTTTTATACCATTCGAAAACTATTGAAATGTAGATGTCTAAAATGGGCTCGCATTACCCATTTGGACATTTGAAACACAAGTTATGGCCAAAAGAAGGGTCGAGAGTCAAATTGCAACATTTGTCCATGCACGATCTGCTTGCGTAAGACGAGGAAAAGCTAAGATCAAATGGGGACCCATAAGAATAACTGTTGCAATATTTGTTGCAAGGCTTGCAATTCAGCCATATAAAATCGCTTCCAATATCAACGACAGCAAAGAATTGCTGCTGAGGTGTGCCGATCGACAGTGCCGTTGTGTAGTCAGTCACCAGGTTGTACAGAACCGATCTTTCGTCCTGCATCACCTAGCTTTTGATTCCTCTTGCACTAGAGCTCATCAATCGACGAAAGTGTAAGTAATCCCGACAAGCCAAGCTCCTTTCGCGCTACTGCCTCTACCCTTTCAGAATACGAGCTAGTGTTGTAAGCCTTCGCAATGGCGATTTTGGATGGTCTCTGTGTATCAATGGTGTTCTCAAGACCTGCAAAAGCCAAAAGGACATGAAGGCTCGATCTACATGAGACATTCGACAATTAACAACCAGATTCATATCCATTTCTGCACGCTCCTAGTAAAACCAGCGACTACTTCGTTATGTACCTTAATGTCAGCTGGCAAATCTTCGGTGGATGTCTCAAACTGATCTGGGGATCGTGTAGACTTCCAGTTATTGTGCAATGTCGGTGAGCCTGCATGAGTATGGCTCTGTCCAGTGGAAAGGACTTGCCTTAATCCCATGCAGGAGTGGCAAGCCTGCAAGATGACCACAACATCCAATATAGCTACTAAAACTGCTCCAGCTCTCAGAGACCCCATTTCCTATCCTTAGCCTGGAGTCTCCACTGCCACTGCCTGATTACTTAGCTGCGCTTCATAAAAGCTTTCAATTTCTGTGACCAATGTCAAATTCAGTTGACCCTTTCACCCTGGAGCAATTTTGCTAGTGTTCCCTGCTACAAATTCATGACTAGTCTACTTTAGTACAAATCAAATTGGGTTCATAAACCTCAAGTTGGCCAGGACTTTCATGAGGCCCTCATTTGTTTTGTTATGTGTGTGGGTGGCTTAAAATTCCCTAAGTATGAACTCAGATCTACTCGAGTCTGGATTCCTAACGAAAACGACATACAAGTTGCAGCTCCCATCAGCTCCCTACCGCGGGGTGGCCCTATTGCATAAACAACTTACTCTACGGGGAAATTGGTCTCTCCTGATCCAGTTGTGCTGGTAATTGATATGTGAGACTCGCACCAGCTGTTTATCTCTCAGCTGCATATATGCATGTAATTTTGGATATTGGAATATTATCCCAGCCACTAAATTAAATTGGATGTGAATGCTCGTGCATTTGACCACTTGGAAGTTGAGCCACTGTTTCTTGAGTTGCTGATTTTCGACACTGGTTGCAAAAGTCGCCACCACCGTCAGGACGTATGGTATGCCAGTCTAGTGGGTCTAAAAGTCTACACTAGGACAAACTGGCTTGTTATCGACTGCTATTGGCTTCTAGTTAGCGTGAAGCTCTTAAATAAATTTCCTAATCTGGAGTGTTAGGAAAAAAAAAAATCAATAAAAAATTATTCGACTCAAGGGGTATGCACACAAACAACAGAAAAAACCATATAGTTTCAAGTTCACCAACTCCTACTAAACTTAGACAACGGTGCAACTAATAGATAGGCTTGACGGTGCAACTAATTGATCAGGCTTCACGGTGCAACTAATTGAACAGGCTTCACGGTGCAACTAATTGATCAAGCTTCACGGTGCAACTAATTGATCAGCTTGACGGTGCAACTAATTGATCAGGCTTCACGGTGCAACTAATTGATCAGCTTGACAATGCAACTAATTGATAAGCTTGATGGTGCAACTAATTGATAAGGCTTCACACACAACAATCTCCCAATTGAAGACTAAAACTCGGGTGACTTCTTCCTTTTCCTTCGATGACTAGTGGATAGGTACGGCGCACTCATTTTTCTCTATCTTCAACCTTAAAGACCCATTGAAGCTGCGCACAACTCTAGTTTCTCCATAGTGGCTGGTTTGGTTAACATGTCAGTCGGATTCTTGCTCCCTGCAATCTTCACAAGCTTCAATACCCCATCCTCGATTAACGACCGAATGAAATGGTAACACAGGTCTATGTGCTTGGTCCTAGAATGGAATGCCGAATTCTTTGCCAAGTGTATCGCACTTTGACTATCACTGTGCAACACATTCATCTTTTGCTCGAATCCTAACTCTGTTAATAACCCTTGTAACCATATAAGCTCCTTGCTAGCTTCAGTCACAGCCACATATTCCGCTTCAGTTGTAGATATTGTCACTATCTTCTGCAACTGAGAAACCCAACTAATAGCTGTACTCCCAAATGTGAACACATATCCTGTGGTGCTCCTCCTATGATCCACCTCTCCAGCAAAATCTGAATCCACATAACCTTCCAGCTTGAGCTCATCTTTTCTAAAGGTTAGACACTTCTTTGTCGTACCTCGCAGGTACTTTAGGATCCACTTCATTGCTTCCCAGTGTTGCTTGCCTAGATTAAACATGTATCTGCTCACAACTCCCACTGCATGGGAAATGTCTGGTCTCGTGCAAACCATGGCGTACATCAGATTTCCAATGGTTGAGGCATATGGTACTCTAGCCATGAAGTCCTTCTCTTCGTCTATCTCTGGACACTGTTCCTTGGACAATCTAAAGTGACTAGCTAAAGGTGTTCTGACTGGCTTTGCATCCCTCATGTTGAACCTCTGTAACACCTTACGAATGTATTCTGCTTGAGACAGCTGCAAAGTACCTCCCTGTTCGTCT
>Ga0116229_10015734_pt1 | contig 10253 bp, 6 predicted proteins | sample S1TSphgellanicum_3_FD_87313 | JGI IMG/M metagenome (GOLD analysis project Ga0116229, IMG submission 87313) | Host-associated microbial communities from peat moss isolated from Minnesota, USA - S1T2_Fc - Sphagnum magellanicum MG | ecosystem: Host-associated > Plants > Peat moss > Unclassified...
AACTCAATCCCCGATCGCGCGCGAACGGCCGGCGCGAGCCGCGGTCCGCGACGAACTCGATGCCGATGAAGTACCCCCGTCCACGCACATCGCCGACCGCATCGAAGCGCGACAGCGCCGCACGAATGGCGGCTTGGAAAGCAGCGCCTTTGGTCCTCACATGCTCGACGAGTCCGTCGCGTAGGATGATCTCCTGTACCGCGACGCCCGCCGCGCAGGCGGCTGTATGCCCCGAGAACGTATGCCCGGTCTGGAACGCCCCTTGTTCGCTCAAAATCGGAGCGGATACGGTCGGAGTGCAGAGTGTCGCAGCCAGCGGTATGTACCCGCCCGCAAGGCCCTTCGCGACGGTCATGAGGTCGGCGACCACCCCATCGTGTTCGAGCGTGCGCCACGTGCCGCTGCGGCCGGCGCCGCACATGACTTCATCGGCGATCAGCAAGACGTCGTACCGACGGCAGACTGCCGCAATTGCGGCCGCGTACCCCGAGGGCGCGGGCACGACGCCGCCCGCGGCGCCGACGATCGGCTCGAAAATGAAAGCGGCGATGGTCTCCGGGCCCCGTGCGAGGATCTCGCTTTCGAGTTCCGCGGCCAGATAGGCGCTCAAGTCCTCGGCGGCGACCCCCTGTGGCCGCCGATACGCATTGGCCGGTGAGACGAACGACACGTCGAGCAGGCTGCCCTCGAACGACTGGCGCCGCTCGGCGAAACCCGACACGGAGAGTGCGCCGAGGGTATTGCCGTGCCACGAACGCTGCCGCGCGATGAAATGCCGCTTCTTCGGCAGGCCACGCGCCGAAAAATGTTGAAGCGCGACCTTGAGCGCGGCTTCGTTGGCTTCCGATCCGCTGCCCGAGAACAGCACGTGGCTGTAGGCCGGACACAGCGCGAGGAGCCGCGCGGTGAGGTCTTCGAGTGCCGAGCTCGTGTATAGATACCGGTAGGCGCAGGCAATCTCGCCGAGCTGGCGCATGATCGCCGCATTGACCTCCGGGTGCGCGTGCCCGAGGCAGAACACCGCAGGACCACCCGAGCCGTCGATGTATTGCTTGCCGGACGTGTCGTACAGATAGCTGCCGCTGCCGCGCACGATCTTGGGCAGTGCGGCGCCGAGACCGAAGCCGCTCGCACGCACGGCACTCAGCCCCTTGAATCTAGGTACGCGCGCCAGCCGCCGAAGTGCGTGATGTCGGTCGCACCCTCGGCCGCGAAGCCCTCGCAGATGAAGCCAACGACGTGCGTGCCGTCGGCGAGCTCGAGTTTGCCCAAACCCAGCGGTGCGGGAATTCCGGCGAGGAACGAACCGACGTGCTCGGTCGGCACGGCCCAGACTTCGACCTCGATGCTGTCGCCGCCCTGCGCGACCCGCACCATGCCGGGCCGATGCGGTGGACCGCCGGGGAGCGCGAACAGGCGATAACGGGATGCCGACCGCGTTTTCTGCAACAAATAGGCTCCACGCTCGCGTAGCTGCACGTTGAGCGGCAGCCCCGACATGTGGGCACCGCAGACCGCGAGCGCGACATGGTTCGGTGCGAGCGTCGGCACAGGCGCGCTCTCGTCGGCCGCCGGCAGCGTGGCGCCGAGCGCGCCCATGGTCGTGACGCTCGCGCGCTGCAGGCGGCTCGCCACCTTGAGCAGCGCGCGTTCACTCGCGGCCGGACCCACGAGCGTGACGCCGAACGGCAGGCCGTCGGCGCGGAACCCGGCCGGCACTGCGACACCCGCGAGATCGAACAGATTCATGAAATTCGTGTAGCGACCCAGGGTCGCGTTGAGCGTGAGCGGCTCGGCTTCGACCGCCGCAATCGTATAGATCGTGCCGGCCGTCGGCGTCAGGATCAGGTCGACCTTCGCCCAAGCGCTTTCGCTCGCACGCCGCAGGGCCGCGAGCGCGTACTCGGCACGAAATGCATCATGAGCGAGCGGTGTGCGGCCGCCCGCGATGATCTCGCGCGTGATCGGATACACCGCGTCCGGTCGGCGCTCGAGAAAATCGCCGACCGCCGCGTAACGCTCGGCGAGCCAGGGACCGCCGTACAGCATCGCGGCCGCTTGCAGGAACGGCGCGAAATCGATCTCGACGGGCGTGCCGCCCAAGGATTCCAGCCGTGCAACGGCCGCCGCGAACAGCCGCGCGTAGTCAGCATCGCCGAAGAAGTCCAACTGCGACGCGGCGGGTACGCCGAAGCGCAGCGCGGCGATCGGCGCATTCGGGAGCCGCCGCGAGTAGGCATCCGCGGCGTCGTAGCCCTCGGCGATGTCGAGCACGGCGGCCGCATCTTCTGCCGTGAGCGCAAAGATCGACACGCAGTCGAGCGACCGGCAAGCGGGCACGACGCCGCGCGTGCTCAAGCGGCCGAGGCTCGGCTTCAAGCCGATCAAGTTGTTGAATGCCGCGGGAATGCGTCCCGAGCCCGCCGTGTCGGTCCCCAGGGAGAAGCTCGCGAGGCCGCGGGCGACCGCCACCGCCGAGCCCGAGCTGGAGCCGCCCGGGATATAACGCGCATCGACACTGTTGCCGCAGACCCCATACGGCGAACGGATGCCGACGAGCCCGGTCGCAAACTGGTCGAGATTCGTCTTGCCGAGCAGGATCGCGCCGGCCGCGAGCAGTTTGGCAACGACGGGTGCGGACTCCGTGGGCGTATAGCTAAATCCGGGGCAGCCGGCCGTGGTCGGCACACCCTCGAGATCGATGTTGTCCTTGATCACGAATGGAATGCCGTAGAGCGGAAGCGAGTCGGGGTCCTGCTGCGCCAGAGCCGCGACGCGCGCCAAAATCTCCTCGCGTCCGAAGCGCGTGATCCAGATCGCCGGATCCGCCGCCGCGCCGCGCAGCAGGAGTTCCTCGATGACGTCGACCACTTTCAGGCGCCGCGAGCGATAGCCCTGCAGCAGCGTGGAGATCGCGAGATGGTCGAAAACCGAGTTGGTGTCATGCATGTTGGCGTGCTTTATTGGCTGGCGGGCGCCGGATTTGCTAACCTCAGGCCCATTCAATGTGCGTCTAGGGTTCCGACCTGCCATCGCGGGTGTCTGGTCCGAGAGAGGCAGTCCTTGAACGCTCAAGGATACACGGCGGGATAAAAGCCCGGGAGATCGATATCGAGGCGACGCCAAACGTCCTCGGGCTGATCTTCCATCGCTGGAAATCTTGCCCGGGGCCCTTCGAAGGGAGACTGCACATGATCTATGACACGCTCATCGATGGCGGCAAGCACTGGTCCCTGACGTTACGCGCCGGCACGCTGCTGCGCCTCAGCGACGAGGAGGGCGGCGCCAACGTCGGCATGTTGTTCTACAACCCCTTGAATCCGCTCGAGCGCTACAACGCGCCGGACACCTTGAAGTGTCAGCACACGTTCAAGCTCACGCGTGGACACTGCCTGTATTCGGACATGGGGCGCATCTTCTGCTCGATCGTCGAGGACACCGTCGGCTGGCACGACACAGTCTGTGGCAATGCCAATCGCGCGCTGGTCGCCGCGCGCTGGGGGGAGCGCAGCTACCAAGCCGCGCGTAACGATTGGACCCAAAATGGCCACGACGCGTTTCTCGTCGAGGGCGGCAAGTATGGCCTCGGGCGCCGGGATCTCGCCGCCAACGTCAATTGGTTCAGCAAGGTCGCGATCACGGACGACGGCACGATGCGCTTCGATGCGGCAAATTCGCAAGCCGGCGGCCGCGTCGATTTGCGCTTCGAGATGGATACGCTCGTGCTCTTGCATACTTGTCCGCACCCCATGAACCCCGCCGCCGACTATCCGCGCAAGCCCGTGCGGATCGCGATCGGACGCGCGGAGCCGGTCAAGGGCGACGACTTTTGCCGCACACATTGCCCGGAAAACGGCCGCGGCTTCGAAAACACGGAACTGTATCGCGCGTTCGGGGCGGCCTCCACATGAGCATCGTGCGCAAGGCCAGCGAGCGCATCCCCGCGGAAGCGCGCTTCCGACAGATCGTGCCCGCGGGAACATATTGGATTGAAACCATCCGGCAGGGTCAGGTTCTGCGCATCGTCGACGTCGAGGGCAACCAAGCCGCCGATACACTGTTCTTCAGCGCCGAGGATCCGGCCGAGCGCTACAGCGCCGTCGATACGATCCGGGAGCAGGGCAACGTGTATTTGGGCTACGGTTCCAAGTTGCGCTCGACCTCGGCGCGCGTACTCGCCGAAATCGTCGCCGATACGGTCGGCCGGCACGACACGCTCGGCGGCGCCTGTGCGGCCGAATCGAACACGGTCCGCTACGCGCTCGAGAAGCGCACGATGCACGCCTGTCGCGACAGCTGGCTGCTCGCGGTCGCCGAGCACGAGCGCCTGGGTCTGAGCAAACGCGATCTCGCGCACAACATCAATTTCTTCATGAACGTGCCCGTCACACCCGAAGGCGGACTCAGCTTCGCCGATGGCCTGAGCGGGCCGGGTCAGTACGTCGAGCTGCGTGCGGCCATGGATATCATCGTGCTGATCTCCAATTGCCCGCAGCTCAACAACCCCTGCAACGCCTACAACCCGACGCCGCTCGAAGTCCTGATCTGGGACGCGGATGTTCGGTAAGGTTCTCGTCGCCAATCGCGGTGAGATCGCCGTGCGCGTGCTGCGCACGCTCAAGCGCCTCGGGGTGAGCTCGGTCGCCGTTTACTCCGATGCCGACCGGCATGCGCAGCATGTCCTCGACGCCGACGAGGCCGTGCGTTTGGGGCCGGAGCCGGCCACCGAAAGCTATTTGCGTCAAGACTCGATTCTCGCCGCCGCGCGCGCGACGGGCGCCGAGGCCATTCATCCCGGCTATGGATTCTTGAGCGAGAACAGCGAGTTCGCGACGGCCTGCGCGGCGGCCGGCATCGTATTCGTGGGTCCGACACCCGTCCAAATGCGCGACTTCGGTCTCAAGCACCTCGCACGCGCACTGGCCGCGCGCCACGACGTGCCGCTGTTGCCGGGCAGCGGGCTGCTCGCGACGCTCGCCGACGCCGAACGCGAGGCCGAGCGTATCGGCTATCCCCTGATGCTCAAGAGTACGGCCGGCGGCGGCGGGATCGGCATGAGTTTGATCCGCGAGGCCGCGGATCTGCCGGCGGCATTGCTCGGCGTCGAACGCCTTGCCGCGAAGAACTTCAGCCGCGGCGGCGTGTTCTTGGAGAAGTACATCGAGCGTGCACGGCATATCGAGGTGCAGATCTTCGGCGATGGCCGCGGCCGCGTGATCGCACTCGGCGAGCGCGACTGCTCGGTGCAGCGGCGCAATCAAAAAATCATCGAGGAGACCCCGGCGCCGCACCTCTCCGACGCCGTGCGGCAGCGCATGTTTGCCGCCGCGATTCGCTTGGGCGAAGCCGTCGCGTATCAGTCGGCGGGCACCGTGGAATTCGTGTTCGACAAAGCCACGCAAGAGTTCTATTTTCTCGAGGTCAACACGCGTCTGCAGGTCGAGCACGGCGTGACCGAGGAGGTCACGGGCGTCGATCTCGTCGAGTGGATGCTACGCACCGCGGCCGGCGAAGAGTGGCCGCTCGTTGCACCCGAACCCGTGGGCGCCTCGATTCAGGCGCGCGTATATGCGGAGGACCCCGCGCGGCAGTTCCGGCCCTCGAGCGGCGTGCTGACGCAGGCACGCTTTCCCGCTCTTGCGCGCATCGAAACCTGGGTGGCGGATGGCACGCCGATCACGCCGTACTACGATCCGTTGCTCGCAAAGATCATCGTTACGGGCGAGACCCGCGCCGAGGCGCTCGCGAAGCTGCGCGGGGCGCTCGCCGAAACGCGGCTCGCGGGCATCGAGACCAATCTCGACTACCTGCGTGAGCTCAGCGCAGATCCCGCCTTCGCGGCCGGTGGCATGACGACGCGCTCACTCGATACTTTCGTCTACGCACCACGGACCGTCGAAGTCCTGAACGCCGGGACCCAGACCACGATTCAGGACTATCCGGGACGCCTGGGATTTTGGAGCGTCGGTGTGCCGCCGTCGGGTCCGATGGACAGCCGCTCGTTCCGGCTCGCGAATCGCGCACTGGCGAATGACGAGACCGCTCCTGCGCTCGAAATCACGGTATCGGGCCCGACACTGAAATTCAACGCCGATGCACTCGTCTGCTTGAGCGGTGCGCGCATGGCGGCCGATCTCGAGGGCCACGACGTGCCGTTCTGGGAACCCTTCGCCGTTGCGCGCGGCCAAACCTTGCGCATCGGGGCACTCACCGGCGCCGGCTGCCGGGCGTATCTGGCGATCCGCGGCGGCTTCGATGTGCCCGAATATCTCGGCAGCTGCGCGACCTTCACGCTCGGCAAGTTCGGCGGCCATGGCGGCCGCGCGCTGCTGCCGGGCGACGTGCTGCACTTCGCCGCGAGCGGAGCGGAAGGGGCGGGCAGTCCCGTGCCGTCGGAACTCATTCCCGAGATCCGCGACGAGTGGGAAATCGGCGTGCTCTATGGTCCGCACGGTGCGCCGGACTTTTTCACGGAAAGCGACATCGAGGCGTTCTTCGCCGCGAGCTGGGAGGTGCACTACAACTCGAGTCGGACCGGCGTGCGTCTGATCGGCCCCAAGCCTGTGTGGGCGCGCAGTGACGGCGGCGAGGCGGGACTGCATCCCTCGAACATCCACGACAATGCCTACGCGATCGGCAGTGTCGACTTCACGGGCGACATGCCGGTGATTCTGGGTCCGGACGGCCCCTCGCTCGGCGGATTCGTGTGTCCGGCAACGCTCGCATTCGCAGAACTCTGGAAGCTCGGCCAGTTGCGCCCGCAGGCGCGCGTGCGCTTCCGCCGCTGGTCCGACGACGAAGCGACGCGCGCAGCCGTCGCCGAAGAAACGGCGATCCGCACGCTGCGTGCGCCGGTGCGCCCGAGCGTGCTGTCGTTCTCAGAAGCGGACTCGCCGATCCTCGCGCGCCTGCCCGCCGGCCCGTCGCGGCCCGAGGTCGTCTACCGCCGCGCCGGCGATCGCAACCTGCTCGTCGAGTACGGGCCGCCCGTGCTCGATCTCGAGTTGCGGTTGCGCGCGCATGCCTTGAGTTCCAAGTTGGAAGCGCTCGCGCCCGCAGGCATCGTCGATCTGACGCCGGGCATCCGCTCGCTGCAGGTGCACTTCGATGCACGCGTGCTCCCGCAGACGCGCCTGCTGGAACTCTTGATGCACGCCGAGGAATCGCTCGCGGCCATCGACGATCTCGTGATCCCGACCCGCGTCGTGCGCCTGCCGCTGTCCTGGGACGATGATGCGACCCAGCTCGCCATTGCCAAATACATGCAATCGGTGCGCGCCGACGCGCCTTGGTGCCCGAGCAACATCGAGTTCATCCGGCGCGTGAACGGCCTGCCCGATATCGCGGCCGTGAAGCGCATCGTGTTCGAGGCGAGCTACCTCGTGCTCGGTTTGGGTGACGTCTATCTGGGTGCGCCCGTGGCGACGCCGATCGATCCGCGCCATCGCCTCGTCACCACCAAATACAATCCGGCGCGCACCTGGACTCCCGAAAATGCCGTCGGCATCGGCGGCGCCTACCTTTGCGTGTACGGCATGGAGGGTCCCGGAGGCTATCAATTTCTGGGCCGCACCTGCCAGATGTGGAACACGTATCGAACGACCGCGGAATTCGCGGCGGGACGACCCTGGCTCTTGCGTTTCTTCGACCAGATCCGCTTCTACGAGGTGTCGACGCAGGAACTGAAGGCGTTTCGCGACGATTTCCTGCAGGGACGCGTGCGCCTCGACATCCGCGAGGAGCCGTTCCGCCTGCACGACTACCGGCGCTTTCTCGCCGAGCACGCGGCGAGCATCGCTTCGCACAAGGAGCGCCAGCAGGCCGCCTTCGAGGCCGAGCGCCGGCGTTGGGAGGCGACCGGCCAGATCGGATACGCCGCGGATCTGCCGCCGCCGCAGGACGACGCCGGCGAAGCCCCGGTGGAAGCCGGCTGCCTCCCGGTCGTAAGTCCCGTCTCCGGCAGCGTCTGGAAGATCGCGGTGAAGGTCGGTCAGACCGTGCAGACCGGTGATACGCTGGTACTCGTGGAATCGATGAAGATGGAGCTGCCGATCGTGGCGCCGGCCGACGGGACTATCGCGTCGCTGCATTGTGCCGAAGGCCGCGCGGTAACGGTCGCGCAAAGCCTGCTGAGTTTGCGGCCGACGGTTCCTTAGAATTTGAGCTGAACGGGAGAATCCAATGCGAACAGTTCGTTTGCGAAGCTTGACGCTGCTGGCCGTGCTGCTGGTCGCGACCTTGGGCGCGACGGCGCGGGCCGCCGAGAGGACTTCATTCAACATCGCCTGGACGATCTATGTGGGTTGGATGCCGTGGGACTACGCCGATCGCAGCGGAATCCTCAAGAAATGGGCCGATAAGTACGGCATCAAGATCAAGCTCACGCAGGTGAATGACTACGTCGAGTCGATCAATCAATACACGGCCGGCACCTTCGACGGCTGCGCGATGACGAATATGGACATGCTCACGATTCCGGCGGCCGGCGGCGTCGACTCCACGGCCGTGATCGTCGGCGATTATTCCAACGGCAACGACGGCGTCGTTCTCAAGGGCAAAGGCAAGACGCTCGTCGACATCAAGGGTCAGAGGGTCAATCTCGTCGAGCTCTCGGTGTCCCATTATCTGCTCGCGCGCGGCCTCGGCACCGTGGGCTTGCGCGAACGCGACCTCAAGATCGTGAACACGTCCGACGCCGACATCGTGGCCGCGTTCAGTGCACCGGGAACGACGGCGGTCGTGGCCTGGAAACCGCAATTGGCGGCAATCCTCGCCCAACCGAACGCGCAACTCGTGTTCGATTCGAGCAAGATTCCGGGCGAGATCCTGGATCTCATGGTCGTCAACACGGCCGTGCTCAATGCCAATCCCAAGCTCGGCAAGGCGCTCGTCGGCGCCTGGTACGAGACGCTCGCGCTCATGGCGAAAAACGACGCGGCCGGCACGGCTGCGCAGGAGTCGATGGCCAAAGCCTCCGGCACCGACCTGGCCGGTTTCCGCAGCCAGCTCGCGACCACGCATCTGTTTGCGACGCCCGCGGAGACCTATGCATTCATCACGAGCGACACGCTGATCAAGAACATGGATCTCGTCCGGCACTTCTCGTTCGATCACGGCATCCTCGGTCAGGGCGCCGAGAGCGTCGATGCGGTCGGCATCCAATTTCCGAACGGCCGGCTGCTCGGCGACGCGCACAATCTCAAGATGCGCATCGATCCGACTTATGCGAAGGCGGCCCTGGACGGCAGCTGGTGACGGCGGCTTAGAAGCATGCGCCGGCTCATCAATCAGAACCCCACGCGCGGCGGCGCCGTGCTGCTCTCGGCGTTGCCTTTCATCCTGCTGATCGTCGCGTACCTCTACTACTCGCATGCGCGGCTCGCCGAGAACCCCGGCGACAAGCTTCTGCCGGCGCCCACGACGATCGCGGCGACCGTGCATCGCTATGCCTTCGAGGAGGACGAGCGCAGCGGCGATTATTTGTTCTGGGACGATACCGTTGCCAGCCTCGAGCGGCTTGGCATCGCACTCGGCATCAGCGCGACCTTCGGTCTCTCGCTCGGCCTCGCGATCGGGATCCTGCCGTACGTGCGCGCGACGCTCGCGCCGTTCGTCGCGGCGCTGTCGCTGATACCGCCGCTCGCGATCCTGCCGATCCTGTTCATCGTCGTCGGCTTGGGTGAAGTTGCGAAGGTCACCTTGATCATCATCGGCGTGACGCCGATCATCGTGCGCGACATCGCGCTGCGCACCGCGGAACTGCCCGCCGAGCAGATCATCAAGGCGCAGACTCTGGGAGCCTCGACCTGGCAGATCGTGCTGCGGGTCGTGCTCCCCCAGCTCTGGCCGCGGCTCATCGATGCGCTGCGCTTGTCGCTGGGCGCCGCGTGGCTGTTTCTGATCGCGGCCGAAGCGATCGCCTCGACCGAGGGCTTGGGTTACCGGATTTTTCTCGTGCGCCGGTATCTCGCGATGGACGTGATCCTGCCCTACGTCGCATGGATCACGCTGCTCGCGTTCGGCATGGATTGGCTGCTGCGGATCACGCGAGCCAAGGCGTTTTCGTGGGCGAACCCCGGAGCCTGATGTGACGCAAGTGACCATCAAACACCTCTGGAAGACCTACGGCGCGCAAGTCGTGCTCGAAAACGTCAACCTGCACGTCGGCGACCATGAATTCGTGACGATCGTCGGCGCCTCCACCTGGCAGATCGTGGTGCGCGTGGTGCTCCCGCAAGTCGTGCCGCGGCTTC
>Ga0116229_10015736_pt1 | contig 10253 bp, 8 predicted proteins | sample S1TSphgellanicum_3_FD_87313 | JGI IMG/M metagenome (GOLD analysis project Ga0116229, IMG submission 87313) | Host-associated microbial communities from peat moss isolated from Minnesota, USA - S1T2_Fc - Sphagnum magellanicum MG | ecosystem: Host-associated > Plants > Peat moss > Unclassified...
TGAAGTTTGGCTTTTTTATATTAAAAAAAATTGTCAACATTCTTTTTATGTCATTTTTGAACTTGTAAAAATGGGAAACAAGTTGAACCTAGGAATGTCTCCCAACCACATTGCTGAATCTTAAACTATAAACTTCATGGCCTTGTTCACACTTCAAATTATAATTTCCAAAAATATGTATCTATTGTTTATTGTGATGACACACCATTTTATTATCATACAAAAATCACCAATGATATGAAATTCAACCAATTAGTTTCTTAATAATTGGTTGTGCATTACAAATATTTGGGCTCTGTGTTGCTTCACACTACCAAGGACAAGGACTAAACTATTTTGTGTGAACATAATAATTTCGTTGTAATCAATTCAGTCTTTTGAAAAAATGAAATTTGTAAATTTCACTATATGTCATTTTGTTCCATTAATATTTTTTTATATTCTTGATTTGCTAGGCAAAATGCCAATGAAAATCTGATTCAATAGGAAAAATCACAACAAAATACAAACAAATAAAGAAAAAACATTAAAAAGGTGTAAGACAAACAACAAGATACAAACAAACATTAAAAGGGTGTAAGATAAACAAGAAGATACTTATAGACAAGAAAAAATATGATTTTGAAATGGAAGTTGATTTATGACGAATTACAATTCGGAATGACCATGGAATTGTCATAATGATGATCACCAAAATACCCATCTTACATAAACCAGTTCCAACGAAACATCGTCAATGGAATTATTATGACACTTAATTAATTTGTTTTGTTGTCCAAATATTGTGGATTAAAGCTCAAAGAACCTCTTGCAAAAAATTTAATGTATACTAAAGTTAAGAATTAAAAGTGATGCATTGAAAGAAGCATTATACTAAAAAAAACATGATCAAGAATAACCAATTCCTTTTCTTTTTTTGCTTGCTACCATTTTTGTACATGTTACACATAAACCCTTTCCACTTATTTGGTCCATTGCAACCACCAAAATGAAGTCAAACAAATCAAATTCATCGATGAAATTTATGGTAATTAAAATCCAAGGTGACATGAGGATTGGACATAATAAAAAAAATTGTGTGGGGGAAGAAAAATATAAATTCTTCATGCACAAAAACCTGGTCAAACAACATTTTCTCATATTTCAACAACTTTTGTCACAAACATATAGAGATTATTGGGTCACGATTTATTTGAATGTATAGAAAATATTGTCCCACATAGTTTTCTATGTGATTTTCCAAACAAAATGCCATATAATGCAATGTTAGGTGTTTTTTTATGTAAATTTGAAATTACAATAATGTAACATGCAACAATCACATCACAAAAATGCTAACACATATCGATAATTATGAATATAAATGGCATTTTGGTAGTATTGTAAAAACACCAAATTTATGTCCTACAAAATAAATAGCTCATACATGTGTGAAAATGGTATGTTTATAAAAAAAAATTTGAAAAAAAATTGGTGTATTTTCATCGATATCCATTAAATGCATCTCTTCCCTAGTTTTTAAGCCCATCTATTAATAGTGACTATGCAAACTTGTGTATTTAGATCCTTTTAAAACTATGGAAAATTATCCACATAGTAAAATGCCTTATTTTATTAAAAAATGGCATGAAACCAATTTTGAAAATGTTAACAAGGAGGTATGCTAATGCCACCTATATTTTTATGTTTGAAATTAATCCTCTTAAAATTGTTGTCATATGGTTTATAAAAGGGTCCCAATTTTTTTTAATACCCATAAAATATGATTTCTTTTCATAAAATATCAATAATTTTCATATATTTGAACCCAAAATGGGTATAATACCACATGTCATGACGTGGTCCTGTCCCTAGTTAGCGCCAAGTGAGGTCTAAGTTACTCACACAGCGAAATTGTGAAAAACTTGGGGCATGCTCCTAGATCTCAGCACTAGAAGGGGTAGAGGGGCGCGCTGAAACTCCGGGATGGGACTAGGAAGAGTGACAAGTTATTCACCTACTGGAACCTACGTCAAACCAACCAACAAATTAGTTACACCTTTGATGCTAAAATAAGCCACGGGCAACCTTGGACTCACTTGATTCACCATGGCCTGAACTTGAGGGAAACCACCACCTTCCCCCATATAGTATACTATGTGCCTCTCCACAGCACCCACATCCAAATGGCTTTTTGTCCCGAGACTCCCAAGGAGGAGTTTCGAAACTGTCCTGGTTTAGACTCCTGAGACTTTGCACGATCATAACTTTTTGCTCAAACCTCCGATTGGGATGAGGTCTAAAGCAAACTTGTAGCTCTCCTCGAGAGCTTTTCAACGGTGTGTCGCACTTCACCTGCACGCATTGGGGTGAGGTCGATTCCTAACTTTTAGTGGTAAGGAATCAAATTGTTTGTTTGACTCCCGGCCCTTCTTTTTGCCATAACTTGTTTTGTAGATGTCCAAATGGCCCATGTGAGGCCATTTTCGACATCTACACTTCAATAGCTTTCCAATGATATAAAGAACATCCAATGCGAGGTGTTTTGACCCTTGCAATCGAATTCTAAAATTCAGAGGACTCCCAAGTCCCAATTTTGGGAGTGTGAGTTTCATCTTCGCACTTCCCTCAAAGTAGGGTTGCGACATGTCATATGGTTTGAATGTTTGAAAATTTTGACACATAAAAAACTATGCAATTCATATTTTTAAAATGGGAAGGTTGGTGGAAATGTGTAAATTTTTTTTGGCATTTGAAAATACTAAAAGACTATAATACCAAATGAAAAATTGTACATTCAAGCAAACCGAAACCCTATTATGTGGTCTTATTGCATTAAACAAAACTTATTACTATTATATCATGTTTTGTTTAAAGAACTTGAAATCACTAATTTATCAATTATAACATGTAGGGTCCAAACATGATAAAGTAAATAATTTAAGATACTTGACATTTTTTCTAAAATAATGAACAATAAGTAGATTTGACAAGATTTTTGTCGCAACCCTAGCTTTGGGCTCGCGACCAAAGCAAAGGCTTGCGAAGGTGCGAACCAAGATTGAACCCAGAAATCACATTTCATACTCTTACAAGTGTAAGAGAATGTGAGGGAATGAACCCCCACATTCCCAAATGAATTCCCACTTTGGAAGTTATAATCCCAATGGACTCTTGAATTTTCGGAGGGCAATTACAGGGGTTAAAACTCATTGTATTAAGAAGTTCCTTATATCATTGGAAAAGATCTTGGAACATAGATGTCTAAAATGTGCTCACATGACCCATTTGGACACTTAAAACACGAGTTATGGCCAAAAGAAGGGCCAGGAGTCAATTTGTCAATTTGACTCCTGACCACTAAAAGTCAAGAATCGCCTCGATTTACTTATGTGCAGGTGGTTTGCCACATATCGTTGGAAAGCTCTCAACAATGGCTACAACTTTGCTTTAGACCTCACCTGAATCGGAGGTCTTCACACAAAGCTATGGACCCCCAAAATTGCGGGAGTCCTAACTTTTGGAATTTTGATACTCCCACTTAGGAGTCCCAAGACAAAATGACATTTGGGTGCTGGTCCCATGGCCAAGCATAGAGTATACTATAAGGGGGAAGGTGATGGCTTACCCCAATTCTGGGCCGTGGTGAATCTTGTGAGTCCATGTTTGCCCGTGGCTTGTCAGTGCACCAAAGGTGTTCCAATTATGCACTAACCAACATATTGTTTGGTTTGTGTAGGTCCGTGTGAGTAAATGACTTGCTTGTCAATCTTCCTAGTCCCATCACAAAGCTCCAACACACCCCTTTACCCCCGAAGTGTTGTGAGTTAATGAACGTGCCCCAACTCCTTCTCCTTTCATTGTCTTCTTCTTTGGAGTCGTAGCTAAGTCCATCAAGGAGCTTGGGAGTGCGTCAATTCAATACCATGTGTCTTCCTTTTTTTTAATTATGATTTTTGTGTTACATGGACCCTTGAACATGGTCTTATAATTTAATCGAACTTCTTTTGTATATCTAATTTGACTTCAAAAAGTTAATAAAAAGTATGTTTGAATGAAAGATCATATTTTGGCATGTCAAACATACTTGAAACACTTTCAAGATCTTTATGTTTGCAAAATGAAGTTATAATTATGTGCACCATGTATATATGTAGAGTTTCATAATTGCGTTTTCCTTATTATTATGTTTCGTGGATGTACTTATAGTTTGTAGTTTTAAATGAAAAAAGGAAATAAATTCATTAACTCAAAAACCTCAATTCAACCATAAATATTTACTTAGAAAAATTAGTTTCTACAATACTTTAAAATGAATGTACAAAGAAAAGTTCTACTTTTTATTCACTTAGATTCTTTTCTTCTAAGGATATAAGACATAGGTTTAGATTCCAAAGGTAATGTTGAATGAATATGGTCTACCTCTTCATCCTACAATCATCCCTTAATGGCTTGTTTAGAAAGCCAATCAAGCTTAATTTAGAACTTCCTAAAGAGATGTACATTTGCTTATTCTTCCCCTCCTTTCTTCTAGCCCTTATTTTTAAAGTGTTTATCTCAAATGTTAGGTTATTAAATAAACCATCTTTTACAACTCATATTATAGTGTCTACTCCAACTTAAGATTAATCAATTGATGTTGCAACATCCTAGATCTCTATGTTAGTTTCCTAGATTCAAGATCTAGGAATCCAACATGGTATCAAAACATTAGGCATTTTAGGAGACCAAAGCAAGAAAAGCATTAAAATGACAAACAATGGCAAGGAGGGATGGAAAAGGAAGTTGAGGATATTGAAGAACCTTTCTTCAAGGAAGCATCTTCCACCCATAGACCACAAGTCCAACATTAGTCTTGAGGTTTAGATGCATGAATTTAGTCACTATGTAGGAGGTCAAAATTATCTATGTGAACTTTCCACATGATGAGTTTACTACAAAAGGAGAACCTATGGAAATAAGTAGAAAAAACACCAAAAATAATCATGTTTGAGGAAGAAAAGGAGATTAGATCAAAGGCATTGAATGCTATAAACTTGTCAATGAAGAATAAAATCATTCCCTTCATTAGGAAGTTCAATGAACCCAATGCATGCTCGGAATGCCTCCAAGAAAAAAATTAAACTTAATTTCAAATCTTAGAAATTAATGTTGATGAAAAAAAAAATTCAAGGAAGAAAATGAGAAAATGGAAGAGTTTTTCAAGGAGATGAAAGAAACACTAGCACAACTAAAGGGAATAAACTTTTCAATACTAGATGAACTAATGATTTTGTTGATTTTCCACTCCCTCCCAAATCAATAAAATGTTTCTATGAGAACAATAACCAACAAGGATATTATGCTAAGTCAAAAGGATTTGGCATCAGAGATGTTGGGTGATGAACTATAGACTCTTATCAATATTGAAAGATAAATAATAGGAAACACTAAAGAAATATAAGGAAAACACAAAGGATTTAAATATAAATCTTCAACCCAAAGTCACAACTTTTTCGAAAATCAATTTGAAAGAACCAACATGGTGTAGCCACTCAAAGAAGTTCAAGAGACAAATAACACCTTGAAGATTCAAAACCTAAGAAATACTTAGAAAAAATGAAAGGAAATCAAAGCAAACTAGGGAAACTATTGATTATGAAGAGGCAAAGTTCACTAGGAAAAGAACTATAAAGTTCAAAAGTTAGTGAACAAAATCAAAGAGCTAAACAAATAATTCTACACATTGTCCAATAAATAGTAGATGAACTGCATCAAGGTTGTCATAGCATTTAGGTGCCCATCATGACACAACAGATCAATCTAAATGCAAATGCAACCCAACATTATCTTAAATTAAAATCAACTTAGGTCGTGTCATTTGATTACTCTAAACGATATAATTCAAATAATTTTAAATCATTATAGTCTTGCAACAACCAATAAGATTTTGGCTAGTGACTAAAAAGTTTCGAATAATGACCAAAATGTTTTTAAGCAATTATCGAATTTCTTTTTGGTAAGAAATAAAATTACTAAATCAATAGTGATCAAACTATGGTCCATCAAACAACAACAAAAATTCAGGTGGTCAAAATGTTTTTGGACATAGCCCAAAACATTTAGTTGTTAGGTCTACCTACTAAAAAAGATTAAAATTTCCAATCAATTAGTCTAGTGAATGAAAATTAACAACCAAAATTTTTTGGGTAGTGACAAAAAAAAATTGAAATGTTGGATCAATGGCCAGTGTCATTTGGATGATTGAAAATTTTGGGGAAACCCCCAAAACATTTCTAAATGGGGACCCAAAAAAATTTGAATAACATTCGAAAAAATTTAGCGAAAATTTTCAATTGTCAAATTGAACCAAAATATTAAATGGTTGCCCAATTCAATGATAGAAAAATTTGGTGACTAAAAATTTTTGATTGCCAAAACCAATTTGACCAAAAAATTTTGATCACAAAAAAAAATGGTTAATGTTCATCCTAACAAACGAAATTGGCATGTCAAGACAAACATTGACATGATGGTGGACACAATTTGAGTGTGTCACATTGATTTACACAACCTTGAACTACATGACACCTACCACCTTATTAAAAGATGAAGACATGAGTACATCTAATGAAGAACCAATGACAAAAAGAATCTTCAAAGTTATTTAGCAAAAATATTTTAAAACTTTTCTTAGTATTTTAATTCTAAGGCTACTAAACATGTTATAGGAAATAAAACTTGTTGATATTTTTAAAATAGTCTATAAAAAATACATCAATACCTGTTGCATGAGGAGAGTCATGATGTTGCAAGAAAAGAACTTTGATTACAAAATTGAAAATTGAAAAAATAAATAGCATCTACAAAATTTTGTATGTCCTAAGCAATAATAAAAATAAAAGTTTTATAGGAACAAATGTGAGATTTAATGTTGAGTTTTTCCTTAATGTCTACTTAGTCAGAAACCTAAAAATTAAAGAGATTATTCCAAAAGGATCAAGTATAATAGGGAAGGGGTTATACTAATTATAAGTAGAATTAGTCCCCAAGACTAAAATGAACATAATTATTGGAAAAATCTCCAAGTGCACTAAAACAAATATTAGATAAACTTTCTTTAGGCACTAGAGTTTGGGAAATCGCACTTTTGAATCCCTTCATTAGATCACTAATAGAGAAAGAATATGATGTGTTCCCAAACTTTCATACATAAACCCCAAGTGTGAAATCTACATGAGAGGAAAACTAGTTAGAATTTGTTTTTAAAAAACATAATAGGAGATCAAAAAAAACATTTGATCCCATACATAATAACATTTGTGGACCTTTGAAAGTCAAATCCTTGGGCGGGGCACACTATTTCATTACCTTCATTAATGACCAATAATAAAACTTGGGTGAAGTTCCAAAAATTAAAAGACCAAACTCTTGAGGCTTCCAAAAATTTCAAAGCTACTGTTGAGAATGAGACAAAAAGAAGAATCAAAGCACTAAAATTTGATAATGGAAAAAAATACACTTCCAAAAAGTTCAATGCATTTACAATGATTTTGACAATATTGTCAAAATGAAAAAAAAGATGAATTGTACTCACCTTAACAAAATGGAGTTTTCAAAAGAAAAACAAATCTCTCTTGGAAATAACTAAATGCATTGTTATAGAACAAACCTACAAATGAATTTATTGGTAAAGTTAATAAACACTACACACACTTCTTGCACAACAAATAGTCATCCAAGTCATTGGACCAAAAAACAACCAAGGAAGTATTCTTGAATAAAAAATTTGATCTATCATACTCACATCTTAGAATTTGTGGAATCAAAGTTTATATCCACATTCCAAATAAACAACAAAACAAGTTGGGGAGTAAATCAAAATTAGAATTTTAATTAGGATTGATGATAATAAGAAATCTTAGCAATGTTACATGATTACAATGAGGAAAGTAGTAACCTCCATGATGTAGTGATAAATGAAAATGAAGGATCTACCTTCAAAAAATATACGAATGAATAAGAATAGAGAAGTTAAAAAGATTAAAGAACAACTAGAAAGTCTATAGGTCACCTTAAACAACATCCTTTGTGGAGGTTCAAAACCACCAATGGAGGATGTACATTTGGAGAAGCAATAAAGGCTTGAATGGATATCAAAAACTTTGCATAAAATCTAGAACCTACACCTTGCCCTTCATTTCCATCTTGTGTAAACTCCATAAATACCAATCAATTGTTGAAGGCGTACAAATAAATTTTTTAAAGAAGGTTGGAAAACCTTAAAAGGTTTTTTAAGGTTTTAAATAGAACTTTGAAATTGAAAAACTATGTGAACTTCTTAGACTTTTCAATTAAAATCTTACATTTTTAGAAACATTAAAAGAGCCATAGTGGAAAAAAGCCATGAAACAAGGAATGGAATTGATATCTTGGAACCAAATGTGGTCCCCAATCCCTTTACTATCAAGTCAAAAAGTTGTTTATGTTACGTGGATCTACATGATCAAACTTGGAGCAAATTAGAGAATGAATCACAAAACAAAACTATTTGCTAAGGGGTTCAAATAGGATTATGGGATAAACTACATGATTATTTCGTCACTTGTAGCCAAGTGGATCACAATCAAAGTCCTCACTACAATAGTTGCCCTCAAGGGGTTGGAAGTTATACCTCACCTAAATGTCAAAATGAAATTCCTAAACAATCGAATCAAATAAGAGATTTACTTCACATAATCCCTAAGGTTCATCATAGTTGGTCAAGAAAGCCTAGTGTGCAAATTAAACAAGGTTATATTTGGGTTCAAATAGGCTCCAAAGGTGTGCTTTGAACATATTGACATTTATTTCACCAATTAAAACATGACCAAAAGCTCCCAAGATAGGAACTTGTACTACCAACTTAAGAAACAAGATCAAATGTTCATCTTAATAATCTACATGGACATTCTATTTATCACCATTAACACACCTAAAGAATCAATTGGATCACAAATCAATTGCTCTACTAACTTGGTATGATCAACTTGGGACTAACCTAGAAATATTTAAATTCAAAGTCAAACAAGGCATAGAAGGCATTGTCATCCATCAATGAAGTTATACATAAAAGTTGTTGAAGGACTTTGAGATGAACAATTGCAATCCACCCCACACAACATTACTTCAAGGAGTAAAACTACTTGAAGAAACATAAAACTTGACATCAATCCCTTTTACTATAGGTGCTTGGTATAATGAAATTAACTTTTTTCACACACTCAAAGCCCAACATAGCCTATGCAATTCACTTCATAAGTTGGTTCATGCCTAGACTTTAGTAGACTCATCTAAAGATAACCAAACACATTTTAAGGTATTTCAAAACAATGTTGACTTAGGATTTTAATACAAGAAAGGTGATTAACTTGCGATCGCCAATTTCACAAATGCAAATTCGAACAACAATTTAGATGACAAAAAATCAATTGAAGGCTTCAATTTCAAAATTGGTTCCACGCTTTTCACATGGAGCAACAAAAAACAACAATTGATTGCATTATCATTGATTGAATTCAAATACAAGACCTTAATGGGAGCTATAAAGGGAAACCATATGGCTTCAAAAGCTATTAATTAAGTTGGGGATTTTAGGGACAGTAAAGTGCCACTATTTGGGACAACAAGAGTTGCATCAAAATTTTCAACAACCCAAATTTGGGAACTAAACACTTTGCAATTGATTTGCAATTTGTTCAAAAGCTTTCAAGTCATGGGTTTGTCAAATCAACAACCTACTAACTATCAATGTGTTGACCAATATGCTAGGAAAAACCCAATTTTTCAAATGTAGAAATGCCATGGGACTTCATTGTAATTTTTAGCATCAACCAAAATCAACAACTAATAACAAGGACAAAGTTCAACAATCAAGGTTGTGTTCAATCTCCTTTGGGAAGTCATTCAACTAATCTTCATAAGCCCGATGTGACTCTTCCCATCCCTCTAAATTGAGTTCCCACAATTGTTGTTGCCACATTTTACATGACATTATTTGTTTCTACCATTATTTGGACACCAAACTCAATGGTCCCAACTCATGGTAATAACAAATATCAATAATTGGGGCTATGTGTGTTGAAGAAGAATCTCATTTGGTAGTAAAGGAAACATGAAACCAAGGGCCTCACCACTTTCTTCACTTTTTGTAGTCACAAACAATTTGTCATTGTTCTTTTCATGGGTGCATTCACACCAACAAGAGCCACATGACATGAAATTAGTGTTTAATTTTTCATGTTTTTGTGTCAAAA
>Ga0116229_10015739_pt1 | contig 10252 bp, 5 predicted proteins | sample S1TSphgellanicum_3_FD_87313 | JGI IMG/M metagenome (GOLD analysis project Ga0116229, IMG submission 87313) | Host-associated microbial communities from peat moss isolated from Minnesota, USA - S1T2_Fc - Sphagnum magellanicum MG | ecosystem: Host-associated > Plants > Peat moss > Unclassified...
AAACAAAGGTCCGGGCACCAAGTGTGACACCGCAGTGGTGTCTGTCTGTTTGTTCGGGCAGTGCCTGGAAATTGCCCGGACAGACAAACAAACACTGTAGCTTTAATATATAAGATAACAATGCAACAAATTGAAGGACCCAATTGAGGATTGCAAAGACTTGAGAGAATGTTTTTTTTCTAAACTTGTGTAATTGCAAGTTTAAAATTCAAGCTCTTTCTCAATTATCTAGGCCTTGATTTTGTGCCTAAATTTTTATAATTGAAGTTGATTTATAAATTACAAATCTAAAAACAATGAATTATGGACAACAATGGGCATTAATAATGTTCATTTTCTAAAAAATTTGTGATGACATAATTTAAAACAATAATGTTTGTCAAGGGCTCAATGTCAAAAAAATATTTATAAAATTGTTATGGCAAGCTATTGCCCTAACTCCATGTCGACCAAACTAATTGAATGTTCTTAATTACAATTGTAAACAATAAATAAATTATTTGTTTAAAATTGCACCATCACAAGTCTAGAATATATTTGAGCTATTTTGAAAAGGAGACTAAGTCTTTTAGTAAGGGGATAATTTCTTTCAAAGGGATATTACACTACTACAAATCCAAGGTTTTACACTAATTATTTGACAAAATATATTCATATCCTTAGTCATATCAAACATTGGGAAAAACTGACATAATCAAAACATACCAATCATTTAGGACAAAAATTGATTAAATATATTTTGACTCAGTGCCTATTAATGTTTATTTTGATTGAATTATTTGACGATGTCTATGTGTCCATTCTAATCAAGATGACTAAAACTACTAGTTGATGTGATAGTATTAATTTAGAATATTATAATAATTATCTTATTATTATTATTATTTTCTTCATTGAATTATGGAAAAGTCCAAAACTTTGACATGTGTATTTATTTTTTTAAGGCGACTATTAAACCAATGATAGATTATCATGATGATGTTATGTTCACAACATGTCCAAAGTGAGATTTGACCTCACCTTTCCAACCACAACCTAATGTTTTTGTCATCCAACCATCATTTCACAAGATGATAAAAATATTTATTAGAAATCATATATGCACATTTTTTGAATATTTTCACATTATAAACTTATTAAATAGTTAGATAATTTCATAATAAAATTGATTATGCATAATATCATAATTTATTGAAAATTTCATAATTACATGCAATTTGTTTTAAAAAAAATTTCAAAATGTAAAGTCTATTACATTAATATATTTGACTAAAATTAAATTATTCAAAATTTCCATTAACTAAATTCTATTAATTAAAAATGAAAAAAAGAATGAAATTAATTTTTACATCTTGAGTTGGGCCAAAAAAAAGAGAATAACAAATTTATTCTAAATTTATTTTAAGATTATCACAAATAAATCAATTTTAGTTTCAAAATTACACAAATTCAAATTTTTTAATTTATAAATTTAATTGAATTAGTTTCTATATAGGTCACATTATAAGCTCATTACATAATTTGATAATTTCAAAATGAAAATGGGTACACATGTACATCATTAAAACCATTAATTTAATTGATATACACATGTATTTAATTTTTAAAATTTTCCAATTTGAAGACATTAAATTATTTCAAGTCTTTCATGTCATTTTGTTATATATATATCCTTCATTTTAATAAATGAATCATTATAAAGAATAAATGAAAAAATGAAATCCATAATCCATTTTCATGTTCTATTCCATATCTAAGTGTTTATGGTTGTTATTGGTCACATGGGACATGTCCCATTCCATGTTAAAACATTTATGAATGTTTTTAGTCACATGAAACATGTCAAGTGTGCCATGTCAAAATGTTTATGACTATTGTTATTATAATGTCCATGTATATGTTGAATATTCCAAATATATTTTGGTCTGTCCAATTCGACTACAATGTCATTTGAAATTAATCAAATCTACATGCTTACTTTTCTATTTGTATGAAAATAAACAATCTTTCTATGTGAAAATATGTGAACAAACAAATCCAAATTTTAAATTCAACTTTTTAAGCCTTGACTTTCTGCCCCAAATTTTAACATATGAACTTAAATTTTAAATTTGCACCATCATAAGTCTAAAATTGAAGTTATTTTAAAAAAGGGTTTGTTTATAATAAAAAGAATAAATTAAAAAATGGTTTTATGTCAACTTTTTAAAAAAAAATTCGGGCCTTAAAAACCTCTACACAAATTACCCCATTTTTTTTTGTTTTATGAAGAAACAATTCTAAAGATCAAGTTCATTCCTAGTTTTTTTGGTCATTGTTATGTTTCCCAATTTTCAAATGACATTAATTTTTAGACTTGTGATGTTATAAATGAAAAATTTAGGCTATATTTCTTTTTTCAAATCTTGTCAAATAATCACATATTCTTGGACTTTGTCAAATTTTCAAACTTGGAATGTCACAAGTTCTTAATGAAAGTTATTTATTTTATTATTTGGTTTGTTTTTGCAACCCAAAGTCTTATGATTGAACCTAAATACACAAATTTTGTTCTTATGTATTTGTTTAAATTTTTAAATTTTTTTTGAAGACATTAAATTAATTCAAGTCTTTCAAGTCATTTTGTTTTAAAAACTTTGTGTTTTTCTTAAAGGTTAAAAACAAAAGAAAAACTAGGATCAAAGGAAGTTACATACTTGATACTTGGTTAAGTTACAACATTGGAGTTCCAAGGTTGGAGGTTGGAAGTTGAACAAATAGCTTAGGAGCTTGAAGTTGTGGTGTTGTGGGCAACTTGCTCAAGAGAGAATGGAGGAACACACACAAAAATACAATGGAGGAACAACACGCAAAACAAAGAAACAATGATATTGTGTTGTTTTTTCAAAAATATCATTTTAGGGTCTAAAACCAAGGTTTTTGTTCAATTTTTGTTGTGTTGACACCAATTGTGTGTTTTCTACAAAACATTGCCACTTCAAATGTATTATCAATTTGTTCATATGAGTTTTCTATTGACACCTTACATTTTTAAAGATGCTTTTAAATATCCTAATAAAATTTTAAAGGTGTTTAAAATTTGATGTTTATTATTATTTTTTTGGAGGTGAAAATACAATACTCACTTTGAATTACGTATTGTGAAAACAACTCATTGAATCATCAATTTTTAATAACCTATATATTTTCCTATTGTATGTAATTTTTATATCCAAAATGTGCAAACCTAGAAGTCAAAAAAAAAATGCAACACCTTTAATTTTAAGTTATTAAAACCTATAGCATTAGGATGAATTAATATTTTACTTCATTCATTAGTGCATTTGATTAAACAATTTTAATTAGAGCTTTTTTTCTAACTATAAGATCACACAAATATTTTTATAAACTTGTGATCCACTTTCAATGTTTTCTTACATAATAAAACGTAACAATGTGATTGTTAATAATGAAGTTCAGGTTTTCAAACATTTGTTTCAAGCTTTTGAGAACTCTTTTTAAATTGTTCCATACTCTCATGTATTTTCATTTTTTCATTATTTTCAATTCTCTTGTAACTTTTACTCTTTGTTTTTTGAAAAATAAAACATATATTTAATTAATTCTAGACTTTTAAAAAGGAAAAAAACATTAAAACATTTTGGATAGTTCCAACAAGTTTTGAAATTCCAAATTGAACTTGATGGTCAATAGGCTCAATGCAAATCATTATTGGTAATGGTCATAAAAATCACATTAGAGAAAACTAATTTGAATATTGTGTAAATCACATAAATAAATCACAATTCATCACCTATATCCCAATCTAATCCTTTCCAAGGCACAAGTTTTTCAAGCAAACTATATGATGTTGACACAAAGGCCATAGTCAATGGTACATTGTCCATTGGTAGCTTACTTGTGTTTGAATCGCCATCAACAACTTTCAAGTTGCCCATTGCTAGAAGAAATGCATACTTGGAGTGAGTATCTAGAAGGATTGCACCTTGATCATAGCAAGGTTGGTGTTAATCCAATTTTATAGCATTTCCATAAATGTTTGTGATGGAGGTTCTAATGTGGGATTAAGCCTAATCTTAAAAGCTTTGCCTTATAAAAGTTGTCATCAAGCTCATTGGTCAAATGGGAGAAAAACATGTCATCATATTTATGGTTTTTTTTCTATTCTCACCAGTCATTCGTTAGGTATGGTATAGGGTTTGTTGATGTAAGCCTTAAAAACCAATGGAATACCATAATCTTGTGACGTATTTGTGCATATTTCTTGCAATCATAACAAAATTCTAACATTGATTTCAGATTTCCTCCTCCTTCAAATTTTGTTAATTTCTCCCATCACATATATTCATGGTCCAATAGCCCTTGTCAAGAGTTGTCAATTAGGTCTTCTGAAGTCCAACAAAATAGTTAAAAGTAGATTGCCAATTGGTGCAACTTTTTTCATTGGCAAGTGATTAGTCCATCAAAAATGTTTCCATTTTTTCATTTTAAAAAGAATTTCTCCCATAATGTATATGTTTTTTTTGACAACAATAGTATAGTAAAACATTCCTTTATTGACTTCACTCAAAATACATAATGAGGAGCGATTTCAAAATCTTGCACATAAAACCATATTCACACTAATTCCATACATTCAAATAAGATGATTGAAACTTGTTTGAAAGTATTTGCAAATTTGTTTAATGTAATGTTACCTTGTATTGCTCGTTTTTCTTATGTTTTTCATCAACAACACATGTTGGTCAATCGTACTCAATCCATATTTGTTGCGCATGCATGAGGCTTTCCTTATGTGTTGGGATGATTTTTATATTGCCTTCGGGTTATTGAAAACATATGACAACTTATAGAACTTCACAAAACCTTGAGACCACACAATAATTATTTGAAATGCAAAACAATCATTCCTAAGCTTAAATTAAAGCTCTAGTAATTCAAGGATCCTTTACATGACAAAAAAAACCTCTAGTATTAGTTTCGATTCCAACATCAAGAAAATTTCATCAACGTTTTTTAACCAAAAAAAATCAATTTTGATCTAAGCTTACCTTTACAACCTAGATTGTATGTTGGTCACCTAGAATGAAAAAAATTGAGTTTGGAATCTCCTTGCATGATCTTGACTTTTCCCTTGAAATCTTGGTTGGATTGTTGGGGTTAACTAGGAGCACAATGATTGGGCAAATGTACTAAACAAATGGTATTGTGAGATTTTAGCTTTTATCTCATCCCTGTGTTTCTTAAAAAGAGGTTTACGTTTAAGCACAAGAAAAAATTGATGAACAAAAAATTCAATTCCTTCAATAGGTTTATTGTTGAGTGGGAAACAATCTTCATATTCCCCCTTTATTGTTTTGTCAATGAGCTTGCATTCAGTAGTATTAAATTTTTTTTGGTGTTCTTTAAAGAACAAAGTTGTCAAATACCTTTTTTTTCTAGTCTTTTATTGCTTTTCCTTTTTTGGCCTTCTTGACTGGCTTTTGCATGGTTGTGGAACTACCAACATGTGTTATAACTTGCTAGGATTACAAAAAATCTTTTCATGTTCTTTTTTTATCCACATCCACCATCTTTTTCATTTCATCCCATTTCTCCTCCAACTGTAACCTTGTTGGTTTTTGCAAGTATGTAATGTTGAACTTTTGTTTGGTGTTCAAGGGTTGGAAGTTTTCATTAAGTCACTTGGGGTCACAAATGAATCCTAATGTCTTTTTCTTTAATGGGTCAAAGATCAATGGAACTATGTTTGATGAATTTACGTTGTAATCATGTAGGTGAGTGACCTTTGCTCTTTGTAGGACATTAATTCCATACCAATAATTACATGGAACTCAAAGAATGGGTTAGTTGCATTGACTAGTTCAATTCTCAAAAGGCAACAGTTAAGTTGAGCTCCCAAATTGTTGTAAAGTAGAAGGATGTTGTAAAATTTTAAGTACATGGTCATTTAAGGTTTAATGTGTTTGTAAAATTTGTAGTTTAATGTGGGGAGATGTGTTTACATGTTTTTGGATTTCTTTCAATCGGTGATAATCCAATTGCATTGTGATAAAAGAAAACTTCATCTCTTGAGGATTCAAGGGTTTAAAACATCAAAGTTCTAATGGTTTTAAAGTTATTTAAATTCATTTTTAAGTGAGTAGCATGAAGTCCCACCACCTTGTGCTTCTATTTTGCAAATCAAGGATTCGACACATGCAATAGTTGTTGAAATTGAACCTTGGGAGAAGTTTCGAGAGGTTGAAACCAAAAATGTTGTCAAACCGAATGCCATTGATTGGGATAGGTGATGAATAGTGATTTACTTAAGTTCAAATGATTGAATTGGTTAACTAACCTAAGAGATTGGATTTGCAAACATGAAAAACGTTTTTAATGTGTTATATATTGAAATAAAGCTAAAAAAATCATTGCTAATTGTTATCAACTCTATTGCAAGACAATAATTAGATTATGAACATTTGTAAATTGAAAGTATAAATGTCATAAGCACCCTTTGTCGAAATCTCTCAACCCTAAAACATGAACTATTATTAAAAAAAAGAATCATCATTAGTGATGAGTCGCATGGCAAAGGCTTAGTTATTATCATAGAAGCATTTTGTATCTATTAAGTCTTCCATAAAATCATATGGGCCATGTGGCAAGAGAAAATGGGGATAAAAAATAAAAATTGCCACTTGATGAGCAACCCAAAAATAGTACCTAAAATAGTTTAATAATTTATTGGATGTATGCATTGTTCCATTTTGTGTTCCTATGCTACCCATAGAAAATAAATAAAATTTTTGCCAAAAACAAAGTTGAATAGGTTCAGTTCTATTCAATGTTTTGCCCATTTGAATTATTAGACACCTTTTCTGAAAGAACATCAATCAAAGACTGGGTATCCAATGTAAAAAAAATTGAAAACATCAGCAAAGCACTACAAAATTGTGCATAAACACGCACAATTTGATAGTCACATAAGCAATTACAAAATCCCCCATCAATGATGCAGATCCTCTACATTTTCACTTGTAATTGGAAGATGAACATGAGGAAATCATACCCCATTTTGATTGATTGCAAAGGCAACTTCTGTTCATTGCAAAGACTTTCATGAGAATCAATCCCTGCAATGAGGAGAAACCAGAACAGGGCAAAAGTGTTCATACAAAAGAAGAGGTATAGAGTTACTACAGATGTGATATGGTTCCAATGTGCGAAGTCAAAATAACACATGATGTACAAAATTCGAACCATTTTTCTATATGTATATATATTAGGTTGATAACAGAAAGGCATCATTAGGTACTAAAATCTCATGAATTTCATTTCTGTCAGATTACTCACGATGCAATACTATAATATTTTTCTGTTTTGTGATTTTCAGGAGGGTAGAACATTCCTATCATTTGAAGCTACTCTAATACTTCACATGTTGTAGCATTATAACAGGGTCTGCAATTATACTTGGAAGTTTAGGGGTTCACTTCCTGTTGTGACCAAACACTGTTAGCATCATCATCTGATTGTTTTGCCAAAAGCTTGAATATTATGCGGCGCCCCTTCTTTGCATCATAGTAATCCACCTACAATCACCAGAAATAATTTGAGTTAAAACTCTGTGTGTGTGTGTGCTTGTGCATACCAGGCCAAGTCAAATATAAGGAGAAAAAAGGATCTGCTAATGGTCTACAAACACATAGCTCTTTTGCACACATTCTATTGCAATTAACAGACTATAATCTCCTTAAGCTCATACATAATGTATTTTAAGCCTGGAAGAGCAATATCAATAAATTAAGTTGCTTGAGAATTTACAGTTGAGAAACTGGAGATAAGAGCTGGCACAGAATTGCAGAACAATATTGACACATTAATTGTTCACCAGCCTTGTGGCCATGCTTTCATACCCATCCATGGAATTGAGAATACATGGAAGTGGCATTACAAAGCAATGTGAAGATACCTCTTTTGGGTCAAGGGTGAGAACACAAAAATTATCAAGTGGCCCCTGGGAAGAATCTAATTTAGGTAGTAGAATCTCTGAGGTCTTTGGGTGGCCTGGATAAGGAGATCCAAAGCTTGCCCTTAACCTCAGTGAACTGTCAAACCATGCTTTCTCCCTCAACTGAACATGTGCCACCATCCAACTTTTGTAAGACCTCATTAGAAACCAAGTTTAGACATGCATATCTGATGATATCACCATTTTGCCTTGAACTATACATAGCCATATCCTCTTGCAAAAGTCTTAAATTCTCTATTGAAGTTGGTGGATGGTTGAAGTTGAAGGGAAAACTGACTGCTTTTTTTAAAGGATCTGATTCTGTGCTGCTGATAAGCTCCAAGATGCCATTAATCCGGAACTGCTCCCATGACTCACTGAAGTAGTAACAAATCTGCAGACCATCTCCAACTTGTAATCAGTGCAGTCTTTCTTAGATGAGATGTCTATTGTTTCATAGCAACAAGTAAACAGCACTGAAACAAGGTGATGGTTGAATGCTCACAGAGAATTTCCAAGATAATTTCCTAAGGTAGTGGTGGAATTGGGATATAGAAGACAATGATCAACTGTGCTCACAAAGGGTATTAGAAAACAAGGCCCTCAACATCAAAATACCTCACCAAATGGACAGTGCTTCATTTCTTCAACCTGCACTACACAAGAGGACAACCAATCAAGCTTCCCATCCTCCAAATGGTCTTTCCCAATGCAAAATGTCACATGCACTAGACTCTATAGAGCAACAATGCAGCAAACATACAAAAGGGTGCAGTCACCTGCCTTTTGGGAGCGGAAATCTGTGGTGAATTGCACCTTGTCAGTGCCATCTACAAATCCTCTGCATTGCAAACCTAAGCACATCACAACATATTCACAAAGAATAATAGTCCTCAACGACAAAGAAGAAGACAATGAACCAGCTACTTATGGAACTTCTCTAGTGAAATACAGTTTCTCCTCCACCCTCTAATAGGCCTAAAGCTTCCTCCTCAGAAACTTCGGACATTGACGATGGAATAACAGACTATACAAGAAATCCATGCTGGGATTCATTGCCTAGGAATGCAAAGCAAATAGGGTGAAGCAGGGATCACAGAGAATTAATTCTTTCCATGATATTGATACATATTGTGATGCATTTCTGTTTGTGTACAGGATGCACTTTTAACACCTGAAAACAAGAGTCCGGTTGGCTGGCCTGCCATCAGCTCTCACAGTTGCCTGAACACACCATGACCATGGTCTCAGATGTTCCCACATTCATGATCATGACTGTGGACACTGTGAGACATTTGCCTCACTACATATAGCTGGAGAAAAAACACATCAAGCATGCAATGAGCATTTGGGTTTTGAGTACACAAAGCCCATTGCAAGAAGGTAGCAGCAGCTGCCACAAGCCTGCCATATGCAGATGGAATTGGAGATCCATATGAAGCTCATATATATTGATGGATCAATTTTGCAGGGTTTGAGGAGATGGACAGCAAGAGTAGTACCAGCTGCAGGTGCTGTGTATGTTTCAAGTGCTTATGACTCTGAAGTGCACTTTGCAAAATCTCCCTCCATGATCCAAGACTTGCCATGACTCTTCTTTCCTTTCCTTCAGTCGTTGATCTTCTGTGAAAACTCCAATCTGAACAACAACAACAACAACAAAACAAGACAAACAAATCAAACAAACAATCCAGCCTCAAATTGAGTTTGCATGCTCTAGAAATCCTGAAAACACATGAGCTTTACAGAAGAAGAAACTGCTGCATGTAAAAAACAACCATGAGGAGAGACAAAGGATTGCAAACTGGGTAAGGACTTGCACACCTCTCAAAGTTTAAGGTAGTCGTGAGTTGGGAGTCGGGCAACAGATCGAGTCTACGTGTTGAGAATTCAGATTTTCCGAGATAGGCGAAAAAAGTCGCTAGCAAAGGAACGAGTCTTCCTTCCTCCGCAGATCAGAACAACTTTCTCCAGTTTTTCTCGCAAGAGAGAAAAAAAACACGCCAGATCTCTCTTCTTCGAACTGCAACTGTGCTATTACCGGACGAGAGACCAGGTCTTCTTTGTGTCGAACTGAGAAAACTCCTACCCTACTTCACAATCGCAGCAGCTCTGAAGACCTTTGGAGACAATGCATTTGCATGCAATGCTTTCTTCATCCAAGGGGGACACGAGGACGGCGAACAGGTGATCTGAGGGGAAACGCGGCAAAGACGAACACGAGATCAGATCGAACGCGACAAAGAGAGACGACAC
>Ga0116229_10015740_pt1 | contig 10252 bp, 5 predicted proteins | sample S1TSphgellanicum_3_FD_87313 | JGI IMG/M metagenome (GOLD analysis project Ga0116229, IMG submission 87313) | Host-associated microbial communities from peat moss isolated from Minnesota, USA - S1T2_Fc - Sphagnum magellanicum MG | ecosystem: Host-associated > Plants > Peat moss > Unclassified...
CTCCCCACTTACATACGTACTAAAAACAACAAACAGAGGTAATTATGAAACGAATTTTGATTGCAGGTTTAGGAATGACAGCTTTGATTGCAGCAGTTCCTTTAGTGAATTCCAATCTTTGGAGTGCTGCCACTGCAGAAAACATCCAAAAGCAACCACAAGTTCACTTAATCATGGATGCACAAAAGCAGGTTTTGCTTCACAATCAGCAAGGTAAAGTAACAGTCAGTTGGAAGTCTTTGCAAGACAATGCTGTCGTTAATCCTGGTGATGTATTGCGTTATACGATTGCAGGGGAAAATTATAGCGATCTCCCAGTGAAAAATCTGAGCATCAACCAACCAATCCCGCAGCAAATGGCTTACGTGCTGAAATCAACTGCTGTCAACACTAATACAGGAATAAAGGTGAGTTATAGCATTGATGGTGGTCGCACTTATAGCGAAAATCCCACCATCAAAGTCAAGCTTGCTAACGGGAAAGAAGAAACTCGACCAGCACCAGCGACTGCCTATACAAATATTCGTTTGAATGTTCCAGTAGTGGCGGCTTTGACTACCGTCAAAGCAACTTATCAAGCACAGGTGCGATAATACTGCTTCACCTCGCGTACTTCCCTTACGAGATGCAAGGGAAGTAAACATTTCAATTTAGGACTTACGCAAGTGTCATATTTTGTCGAGAGTCTAGAGTCCAAAAAACTTTGACCTTTGACTCTTGTCCACCATCATAGAAGATATATGTGCCAGTTGCGTACGTCCTACGAGGGAGGAGTGCGATTTTGTGAGATCGGATTTTGCTTCTCAATTATCTAGCTAAATTCTCAATAATCTGAACCAATATCGCATATTTAGCGTGGTTATTCGTAGCGATCGCTAATTATGTAGGTGACTTATATAGCTAATTTTCGCCACCTCACAAAATCGCGTTGCTCCCATCCTGCAATTAACTGGATGATTACGGTGAAGAAATCTTGTGTGAACCATCTGCAAAAACTAATTCTAAGTTTCGGAATAAGTTTGTTAACTACCTTATTTCAGAGTTTTATGCCTGCAACAGCACAAACTGAGAGTGGGCAAATTTCCTTAACCAATCAAGCTGGTTACAGTTACACAGATTCGACTACTAAAGATATATATCAAGGAAATTCTAGCCAACTTGTAGTCATTCCTCAATCTTTGAATGACCCTTTAGGAAGAATTCTCGGTTGTAATGGTCAAGTTTTACCAGACTATACAGGTTTTTCTGTGGGCATTTATGATCCGTTACCTGGTGATTCAACTCAGAGTGAATTAGGGAATTTAGTTTCTTTAACTCCAACACAATCGTCTAATGGATTAAAGCCAAATGTTAATAACAGTAACCCCTATAATTTGACGAATCAAGACCCACGAGGTAGTTACAACTTTTTGTTAGACCCAAGTAAAGGTCAAATTGACGCAGGTAAAAATTATATTCTGGTGATTAATCCACCACAAAACTCAATTTATAGTCAGCGACGAATAAAAATTAAAATTCTTGGGAAAAATCAAAATTTAGTTAGTTATATTGCAACTTCTCTCGATGGTCAACCAATCACAACCACCGGAAATACTACAGTTACAAATACGATTACTTTAGTTCCTGATGCCCAAACTGTAGGGCTAGACTTATTTCTCTTTAATTTTAGTACTGGTATATGCCAACCCCACCAACTCCAGATTACCAAATCGGGGGCAACCGCTACTGCTCAACCAGGTGATACAGCAATTTATCAGATTTCCACGAAAGATGTGGCAGAAGTTGGGATGAATCATGTGGTGGTTACTGATAACTTGCCTTTGGGATTCAGTTTTTTATCTAAGTCTGTGAAAGCAGAAATTAATGGTAATCCGGTAACTGTTACCTCTACCCGGAGTGGTTCGACAGTGACTTTTCAGACTGATGCAACTATTCCTAGTGGAGAAGTTTTAAATATCGCTTACGCTGCCCAACTAAATGGTGATGCGGTGCGTGGTACTGGTATTAATTCAGCAGTTGTGAATGCACAACGGATAGATAATAGTTTCCCAATTAAAGATGGTCCAGCTCATTACCAAATCCAAGTACAACCAGGAATCACTTCCGATTGCGGCACGATTATTGGTCGGGTATTTGTTGATAAAAATTTTGATGGTGAACAGCAAGGTGGTGAACCTGGACTAGCTAATGCAGTGATTTACTTAGAAAATGGCAATCGTATTACTACTGATAAAGGTGGTTTATTTTCTGTTGCTAATGTCTTGCCTGGTGTACATACAGGTGTGTTGGATTTGAGTAGTATTCCTGGTTATACTCTGGCACCTAATCATAAATTGCGTGAACGTAACAGTCAATCTCGCCTTGTACGTTTGGAACCTGGTGGTTTGGTCAGGATGAATTTTGCGGTCACGCCTATTTCCAGCAAAGAGGTAAAGAAATGAAGATTAGGAGGGGTGGAAAAGGTTTTTATGTGAGCTTGATGGGTTTGAGTTTTTTAATCACATCTCCGACTATTGCTAATGCTTCTAAGCCTGTAGAAAAATTGGCAATAGATCCTTTTGTAACTAACACGGGAAAAATTAGAACCTTTGCGACCTCGTTCCTTGACTCTAGCAAGGAATGCACTTTCACCAACTCTGCGTGTAAACAATCTCAAAAGGTACTTCCTAGCTGTGATTCCCATGCAGTCGTTTGGAAACGAGGATCGTGTATTGCTCAAGCAAGTACGCCAACTCAAGCAATCCAAATTCTCACTCCTACGCCTCAGACAGTAGCAGATGTACCTGCCACTACTGTTGTTGTGCAATTTCCCATAGGAAGTCAGGTAGAGTTACGGGTGAATGGGGAGTTAGTCAACTCTTCTTTCATTGGACGTACGGTCACAGATGCTAATACTAAGTTGGTGAAGCAGACTTGGTATGGTGTGCCTTTGAAGGAAGGAGTGAATACGATTTCTGCTGGGGTTGTGGGTGGAACAGAAGAACCTGCAACAGTAAAGATGAGTGTACGAGGCGTCCCGAAGAAGTTGACTTTGGAGACTGTGGAATCTCATATCCCCGCAGACGGACATTCGACGGCAACCATTAAGGGTCAATTATTAGATGAAAATGGTAATTTGTCTAATCGGGATGGGGTAGTTACTCTAGTTGCCACTGCTGGAGAGTTTGTTGGTAAAAATATTAATCCTGACCAACCGGGATTTCACGTACTAGCAAAAAAGGGACAATTTACCGCGACTCTGCAGTCAGATTTGCACGCTCAAACTGTGCGGATTCATGGAGTAACCGGAGATTTAGAGGGTTATACCCAAATAGATTTTAAAACAGCGTTACGTCCAAGTTTAGTCACTGGCGTGATAGATGTACGGTTGGGGGCTAGGGGTACTAATTATTATGGTAGTTTACAGAATTTTTTGCCCCCAGACAAAAATAATCGGACTGGCTTAGATTTCCACTCGGCAATATTTGCGACTGGGAAGGTTGGGAATTGGTTGTTTACTGGGGCTTATAATAGCGATCACCCGATTAATGCAAATTGTGATTGTAATAATCGGTTATTTGGGACTTATCAATTCAACGAGCAAAATTATCCTGTCTATGGTGATAGCTCAAAAGTTGATGCTACCACCCCTTCGGTTGATAGTGTTTATGTGCGTGTCGAACGTTCAAGTCCGGTTAAAGGGGCTAATCCTGATTTTGCGATGTGGGGTGACTACCACACAGAGGAATTTGCTCGTTCATCTCAGCAGTTCACTGCGATCACTCGTGAACTACACGGTTTGAAAGCAAATTATAACTTAGGCAACCTAGATATTACGGGTTTGTACGCTAATAATGTTGAAGGTTTTCAACGAGATACCATTGCTCCTGACGGTACTAGCGGTTATTACTTCTTGTCTCGGAGATTATTAGTTGTTGGTAGCGAAAATGTATCAATGGAGTTGGAAGAATTAAATCGTCCTGGTACTGTAATTGCTAGTCAACAGTTAAATCGGGGTGCAGATTATGATATTGACTATAGTCGCGGAACCTTATTATTCCATCAACCAGTATTACGTACAGATATAGATCAAAATGGCAATGTGTTAGTTAGAAGGATTGTTGTTACCTATCAATATCAGGGTTCTGGTAAAAGTAGTATCTATGCAGGAAGACTGCAATACAATCTATCTCACAAATTAAATCAAGAGAGTTGGATTGGAACAACTTATTTTAAAGAAGATCAGGGTGTACGAAACTTTGAATTATATGGTGCAGATGCCAAATTTGCTTTAGGTTCTCAAGGTAAGTTAATTGCAGAATATGCTCACTCTACTAATCAGTCTGATGTTTTAGGGTTGGTGAGTGGTGAGGCTTGGCGTATCGAAGCAGCAGATAAAATTCTTCCTGGTGTTCAAGCAAGTGCCTATTATCGGTTTGCAGATACAGGTTTTGCCAATGATGCCACAATCAGCTTTGTTCCAGGACAAACCCGTTACGGCGCTCAAATTATTAGTAAAATTTCTCAGACTACAAATTTACGCTTTCAATATGACCACGAAGCCGATTTTGGGATTGCACCCCAACCGTTGACTAGATTTGGCGACTTGTTTACACCTTCCACTCAGGCAGTTGCTGGGACTCTAGTCGATAACTCTCTAACGACCATCTCTGCAGGTGTGGATCAACGCTTTGGCAAAGCTGATTTAGGGATAGATTGGATTCATCGCGATCGCCGGGATTATATATCTCCTAGCACTCTTAATAGTAACTCTGATCAACTGCGATCGCATTTAACATATCCTTTAACAAACAATTTAACTTTCGTTGCTCAAAACGAACTAACTCTATCTTCTAAAGCAGACGCAGTATATCCAGACCGAACTGCTTTAGGATTAAACTGGGCAGTAATCCCCGGCATTAAAATAGGTTTAGGACAGCAATTTTATACACGTGGTCAATATAATGGTAACTCCATTACTAGCCTGAGTATCAACGGCGAACACAAAATTGCTGGAGGTACGACATTAACAGGACGTTACGAAATTTTAGGTGGTGCTAACGCAATGACAACTCAAGGTGCGATTGGACTCAATAACCGTTGGGCTTTAGCACCTGGATTACTGTTGAACACTACTTACGAACACGTATTTGGGAGCTTTTTTGCCAAGACTGCTGCAGGTCAACAATTTGCCCAACCTTTTGCACCTGGTCAAAGTGCCTCATCCATCGGTTTTGGGGGTGGCGATAGCTACAGCATTGGGTTAGAATACACTAAAAATCCTGACTTCAAAGCCAGCGTCCGTTATGAACATCGCACCTCTTCTGGTGGTGCTAACACCGTAATCACCGCAAGTGCGGTAGGCAAAATATCACCCGCCCTCACAGCCTTGGTACGATATCAACAAGCAAATGCTTCTAATCAGAAACTCATTGGATTGGCAGATACAGCTGATTTAAAAGTTGGTTTAGCTTATCGCAATCCTAATAGTGATAAATTTAACGCTCTCTTAAGCTATGAATACCGTAAAAACCCAGGTACAATCCCCAACACCATTCTCCTTGGTAATGGTACCGGTTCAGAAGATAATACTTTTGCAGTAGAAGCAATCTACGCCCCTAACTGGCAATGGGAATTCTACGGAAAATATGCCCTACGTCACAGCACCTCCTACTTAGCCAGTGACTTAGTTGGTACAAGCATGGTAAATTTGGCACAGCTGCGGACAACCTATCACTTGGGTTATAAATGGGACTTAGTAGGCGAAGGTCGATGGACAGGTCAATCTAACTATTCAGAAACAGGCTTTTTGGCTGAAATAGGTTATTACCTCAGCCCCAACCTCCGTATCGGCGCTGGATACGCCTTCGGTAAAGTTGATGACCGAGGCTTTTCCGGTACTCGTTCTGCAGGTGGACCCTATATTGGACTCACTCTCAAACTCAACGAGCTATTTGACGGCTTCGGACTACAAAAACCACTTACCACGTCCGCCCCAAAATTCTACCGTACAAACTGACAACCAATTAAAAAAATAAAAAACTCTCTGGGTTCTCTGCCTCTGAAGCGGTTCATTAAATATGAAATTCAAACATCTTTGTACCCTATCACTATGCATCCTTGTCTCCTACATAAAACCAGCACTTGCCGAAGGTAGCCGCAACTTATATCCTGCTGGTGCTACTGGTTCTAGAGCAAACTTAGAATGGCGTACCAATTCTTATGGTGGTATTGTGACTCGACGGACTTTGCTCAAAGTTTATGCTAACAAAGGCGAATATATCCTTTTAGGTTCCAGTGCCATGGGACAAGGAAGTGGCAATATCCTTCTTTACGCTGATAGTAAAGTTACTGGCGGTATAGGCAGTGAAACTATTTCCGGAACACCAGATTTTCAATGTTCAACCCAGACAGGAAAGGGGTCTATAGGTAGTCGGACCACAGAATTAGCAGGACCTCAATCCATTGATGGTACGGGTAACACCAGTGGGTATATCCCTTGCTACTACCAAGTTCCATTGACTGGAATTTATGATATCGTCCTCTACGGACCTGATGGTGGTAATTCATCAACAGATGGACAACCTACAGGAGACATTGCATTAAATAGTTCCAATAATTTTAATTCTAACCAAGGAAGTAGTGTTGCTGCATGGGATGTGACAGTACGCACTGATAAAAGTTCCACAACCGACATTACAGGACGATTATTCTCTTACTATCTTGCATTATTCACAGGTAGTAATGGTTTACCGCTTTATTTCTCTGTATACCCCGTTACAAGCGATGGCTATCAATATAAGATAGACCTCAGAGGCACAGACCCAAATGGATTTGTTCTTTACGGTAGTCAAGTAGGATTTTTTGACAGCGACGGTAAATCAATTCTTTATCATGATGTAATTGGTCAGGATGGAAGCGTTTCTAGCCCAACCGGGGGTACTAGTCTATCTCGCCCACAGTACCCGACTTTTTTTAACACTCTTGACAACTCTGTACTTTCTTATATTAACCGTTATGGAGCAGATGGGAGTTTTAATGGTATTGGTATTCCTTCAGTTCCTATATCTCCAAGTGTTAGTGCATTAAGTTTCAGCGGTAATTTTGCCGGTAATACTAGCAAATATGGTCAAGGCGGTACATTTTCTTTTGGTAGCAGCGTAGCAGGTAATTACGAAATTATTATTAGTCGTGCTGGACAGAACTTTGACCCAACCAATTCCCAAAACCGTGTGTTGCGAGGATATATGCTAACATCTGGTTCCCAGTCTGTTGCTTGGAACGGTAAAGATAATAGCGGTAACAGTTTTCCGGTTGGTGCTAACTATCCTGCCCAACTCAAAGTTCATGCTGGTGAATACCATTTTCCTCTTCTTGATGCGGAAAATAATTATTCCGGTGGTCCGACAATAACTTTGAAAAATGGAACTAATCCTTTAGGAAATACCACAGGATTTTATGATGATCGGCAGTACACTACCATTGGCGGAACTAAGGTCTATGGCACTAGCGGCACTTATGATCCAACTAAACCACTTTGTGGTATCAACCCGCCTACTATCTTTTTTAGTGACCCTATAAATGGGTTTAATACCTCAACTAACCAACGAGCTTTTGGTCAAAATGGTAATTTGGGTAATGCTAATATACCATGTAATGGTTCTTTTGGTGATACTAAAGGGTTAGATATCTGGATTTATATTCCTAGCAGTGCTGCAGATACTCCTTTAAATATTGTAGATCCACAAAGTATTTTTGGTACTCTTTATCAAGATCAAAATACCAACGGTGTATTAGACAACAATGAACCTAGCTTACCTCAAGGCATTACCGTCAAACTTATTAATCCCAGCACTAACTCTGTTATCGCTACTACTACCACTGGTAGTAATGGTAACTATCTTTTTTCTGGGCTTGCCAACGGCAATTATATAGTGCAAATTGATCCTAGTAATTCTAATATACCCACAGGATTAATTTTAGAAACACAAAATAACGTTTCTGCTACTATTAATGGGAGTAATTTAAATCAAATTAATTATGGTTTTGTTAACAGTAAACCAAATTTATTACTGGTTAAACGGATAACGGCTATAAATATAGTTAGTATTAATCAATATGTTGATGACTCTAACACTAATAATGATAATAATTCCAAGTGGCCTACTCCGTTGAATTCTAATAGTAGTCTTGGGAGTACAACTATTAGCAGTTATTTAAAAGGTGCAATTAATGGTGGACAGGTCCGCCCTGGAGATGATATTGAATATACTGTATATTTTCTCTCCGCTGGTAGTGGTAATGCTAGCAACGTAGAATTTTGCGATTTAGTACCAGCTAACACGACTTTTGTGGCAACTGCTTTTAATGGTAATACTCCTAGTGATAGTGGGTTACCAGGTGCAGATTCAGGAATTGCTTTGGCGATTAATTCTAATACACCCACAGCTTATCTTACCAATACAGCAGACTCAGGCGATCGCGGCACTTTTTATTCTGCTGGCGATGCTGCAACACCTTCATTTTGCGGTAGTAATACTAATGGGGCAGTGGTTGTGGATATAACTAGAAGCCCAGATTTGCCAACTTTAGCATCTGGGACTTATGGTTTTGTTCGTTTTCATGCGAAGGTGAAGTAGGGGTAGATATCTGACTTTCACGGGATGTGGAAAAAGAAATACGGTTCGCGGTATAGCACTGCGAACCAAATACTATTCTTTGTTATATTTGGAGGTTTCTTCGACTAAATCCTTCAAACCCTGTTTGAGAGCCTCAATCGAACGATCTAAAGCCTCAATTTTAGTCCTAGCAGTCATTTGTTCAATGGCATCCATGTAAGCTTGGCTACCAGCTTTACCCAAGTGTTTATATTTGGAAAGCTTACCATCAGAGCGAGTTGGAAATATTGGCGTTGTTGCTTGTAATTTATAATACCAATAAACTCCTTTGCGCCCTTTTGCTAAATAACGAGCGATTCTACATCCAGGTGGTGCCACTTGGTTTAATTCGTGTATACTAACCACTTCTCGTTCGAGACGCTCTTTCATGGAAACAACTTTGTCTATGCGTTTGTGTAAATCCTCGATAGCTATGAGTTTTCGATTCTTTGACATAAAATCAAGGGAAATAATTCGCGATAAATTGTCGCGAACCATATTCCTCTAGAAAAAAGCCGAGTCATTAAAATCAATATATTGATTTTAGATTTTGATGCAGTAACCAGCCTTGGCATAAGGTCTCTAGTTCTAACCAACCTCTCCACAAAACTTGTATACCAATAGGACTATTCTTCCTGTGTTCTAGGTATCCTCCCAGGCGTGCAATCGCTCTAATTGCCCAATCAACTGTAAGCTCTACGTCCTTTTTTTGTTTAGGTGGAGTACTAGCAAGTAGCACATCCATTTGTATTTTTGTTAACACAACTGCTGCTGAACTCTGGGGAGAGTTTCGGTGTAGATACGTCATTCGCAGTAGTTGTGCCGCAATAACTGTTAAAAAACCTAACATCGTTGACATACTGTCTCCTGCCAAGCGGTAACTTTCCACTTTACAGCCAGATTTTAGTATTTTGTGATACTCTTCTATGCGCCACCGATACGTATACCACCGGAGAATTTGTTCAGCTTCTTGTTGTGTCGTTACTGACTCGCTTGTCAGTAGCATCCACGTAACTGGTTCACATCCATCTGGAACATTAATTTCTGTTGCATAAACAGCGTAAATATAAAAATTGCCTTCATCTTTCAATCGAGAAGGAGGATTTATTGATACTGGATAATACCTGACTTCTAGGGTAGCAGTTCTTTCAAAACGTTTTTTAGTTTCTGGCAGTTTAACATATGAAATAAACTGCACATTTTGAGAAGCTACGTACTCCCATAAATAAGAGTTTTCTCCCTCTAGACAACGATTGTGAGCGGCTCTCACAACCACACCAGTATTTGTAGTTTTACGTTGAAGTGCAAATACTTCTGCTATATCTCCTTCACGGTCAAAAACATGAATTACTCTTGATAGTAATCCTCCATGAGGCATTTCTAAACTATTAAATAATTTATTTATTTTTTGGAAAGCTTCAACCCATCGATAAGATTCTTTCTCTTCAAAAGCCCTATTTTTCGCGATTAAACGTTCTTTTTTTAATCGCTTTTTTTTCGCCGCAGAGGTTTCTCCTGGTGGTGCAGGTGCCTTGTGCTGTCGATGCCACAATTTTTCCCATAATAATCCTAATGGTTGACCGAAATCCGGGTCTACTGCAAGGGAACTATGTAAA
>Ga0116229_10015743_pt1 | contig 10251 bp, 7 predicted proteins | sample S1TSphgellanicum_3_FD_87313 | JGI IMG/M metagenome (GOLD analysis project Ga0116229, IMG submission 87313) | Host-associated microbial communities from peat moss isolated from Minnesota, USA - S1T2_Fc - Sphagnum magellanicum MG | ecosystem: Host-associated > Plants > Peat moss > Unclassified...
CATCTCAATGGAAATTATGATGAATTGTGTTATGTTAAATGGAAACAATTTGGTTTTGAACATTTGTGTGTGCTAATTCATTATTTTTGTTGTGCACGTCATGAAGTTGCAAGCAAGTTTCTAAATTGTAACAAAAGGAAATTGGAATGAATGTTTGCATAAAACCATAATTTTAATGCATCTCATGGTGAAGAATAATAACAGCAAACCAAATGTGCAAAGGGAAAATTAGGATAATCATTCGGTGGGTTCAATTTACAACAAATTATGGGGAAAAAAATCAATTTAATAAACATCAAAACATGTCAATGTATTTTTTAAACACTTGCATGACATTTTCATAAACTAATTAACAAAATGGTTTCCATCATTACCTTTGTCCGTGGGTGTGGTAGTGACTTTTCAAATGGATTTTTGGTGGCGGAAATATTTTCACGTTATTTTCCTCATGACATTCACATGCATTCATATGATTGTGGAACGCGACTAGAAAAGAAAAGAGACAATTGGGCTCAACTCCAAAAATTCTTTCAGGTGTCCAAATTGCAATAGTTTGTAACTTTTTGTATCCATATGTGTGGTAAAATAAATGGTCCATAAAATACAAAATGACCAATAATTTTGACATTCACTTTATGAAATGTTGTATTGTTCCGTTGCAGAAGAGATCATTTGTGGTTATGAAAGATGAGATTGATTCAATTATAAATTGTGGGCCTCATGATGGTTCAAGCCCATTTCTTGAACGAATGTATAAGTGTTTGACACAAAATGGGTGGGTTCCCTTTTCCAATCCTATTTTGTTTTCCATTATATGTCTAAATTATAACCATGTAATATTATCATGTTTTATGCAATGCAATATTTTAGAATGATTAACTATCAAAACCCAATAATGGTTCATTTATGTGAACTAAAATGATGTTTAATGTTTCCAAATCATATAAGTCATTAACATGAATTATTATGTAAGGCACTTCTAATACAATAATGTATGATTGTATAAGATGTAAGCATGAAGAAAGCAAAGTAGTCCAACAATGGATTGGACACATGACAACATTCAATCATGGTACCTTGCAAGAAAACAACGACTCTGAACTTATTCAAAGTTCTTATGCCAAAAATTTTGCCAACAAGACTTCCACCTTCACAAGCAACACATATTCAAATCTCCATCCTCATGGTGTTGAATTACCTTTATTTTGTTCTTCATACAATCACAATGAAGGTTTGAATTATTTGCTTCTAATTTCAATGAAGCAAGTTGTCAAGGTTCAATGAACTTGGATGAATCATTTTACCCACTTCAATAAGAATTGATGAAAGTAATTATATTGTGTAAAATATGACCTAATTGTTGTCACTTGCATGTGGTACCAACAACACATTCTAGACATTGCCCCCAAGCAAAATTCCCATTTCATTGGCAACACAGAACACACACTCCTACCAAAAAATGATTCAGAAAATAAAAAAATGAAAAGAACAAGCCTTACTGCAGTTGAAAAGGCACGACAAAAAGAAATTAAAGAGAAAAAAATGGCAAAGCAAGCATTAGAAACCAAAATTTCTCCTCAAAGTAATCCAGCCACGAGCAATGCAATATCATCCAATGCAGGCCTAGCATTTCGTAGCACTAATCGACAGGTTTGTGCCTCATAAATGTGGTAACTTATGAAGAGAATTTTTCAAATTTCAATTTCCATGTCATTGTATAATCAACAACACTTGAAGTCTTTTATTCTTGCAGAGAAATTTTAAGCAGTATACTTTGACAGACTATCGTACACAAAAAATGGCTCTTTGCCTTCCCCTTGGAAAACTTGGTGTTCACAAAGAGTTTGCACAATTGAATGATAAGGTACGTCTATTTAAATTGAAAATCTTGAAATACAATTGGGTCTAAACACAATAAAAGGACCCACTCAAAGTGTAACCATTGTTTAATTTCTCACATTTTTAACTACTATGTCAAATGAATGTTAAAAAAGTTTGGTGCATTTGTACAAAAATGTTTATAATATGTTATGGAAACATTTGCTTAAATTTGAGATGAATTCAACGAGTATAAAGTACCCAAAAACACTTTTTAAGTAGGGTAACCAATGTTTTTACTATGTAAAGGACTATTAAAAGGCTTTATAACTATTTGAAAATGACATATTTATGATAAAAATTTACATATTCTTGTAAAGAATAGTAAACTACACCATCTTATTGGGTCAATTTTATTTTTTTGAAAATTTGTAAAAATGATTATAAGAATATTCTCTGTGATGAACTAATCCAATTTTGCCACATCACCTTGACTAGCTAACCCACTACTTTTAAGCAAAACACCAAGAAGTTGGGTGTGGGTTTTTTTTTGCATTTACACCCAACTAGGATATTTGTGTATAATAACATTAACATAATTTCAAATGAACAATAATGATCACAATAAATAAATAAATAAATTTCTAATGTCTTCTATTTGTGGTGAAAATGAATGCTAGCAAGAAAAACTTGAACAAGTGAAAGAATTTGGTCGCCTTGTGCGTTCTTGTAACAATTACCAAGTTTGACTCCACACCATAATCCTATTTATTTAATTTTTTTTTTTGGTTTTTCCTTGCATATCTAATATATAACAACATCTACAATTTATATTAACATCTTATGGGTTTTTGCACTAGGTGGGTGCACCCAAGAAATCAAAAATTATACCTTTGTCAAAACATAAAAAGGTACCAACTTTGTGCATAATGTACATTTATGTATGGTTAATTGCACATATTTGCCATATTCAAGATATGTCATTGTCAAAATGGTGTTGATGTTGCATGTTCAAGGCCCTTGAGTTTGCAGCTAAAATACCAAAGCCAAAACAAAAAGAGGTGTTTAACAAAAATCATCTTGATGAAAAAAAACGACAAAATCATGAGCAAAATATCCGCACTATTTCTAAAATACAACTTCTTGAAGCTAAACATCACATTGACCAAAAACGTGTTCAAGTAAGTTATTCATTCAAACGACATTTCTATCTAGACTTTGCAATTTCAAAAAACTTTATCCACAACACCTTATAACAAAGTGTATTGATTGTTTTTGGTTCAATTTCATTTGTGGATAAATACTTCATTGCATTTTATGATTGCCATAATGCTTGAAAGGTATGCTCAAACACCATTTGAACACTAAAAGCCAACCCATAATTGTGATAAATCGTGTTTAGATATGGACCATTAATTGGCCCCAATTTAACATTAAAGGTGGTGAACTAAATATCTTTTAATTACCTTCCCAATAATGAATAAGCTAACTTTTGTCCAATGTGGACAAACTTTTATTCAAAATGGTTCTTTCAATTAATGTGATTGATATATCATCATGGGTCCTTACGCCCAAAGTTTCACTTCTATGTGTAATGGACTCTCTATATAAGTGCAATAATTGGGTACTTAATTATAGTAGAAGAAAAGTTATCATTGGTAACTTTAATTAATTTACAACTACCATGCAATTGGTTATCATTTGCAACTATATTGGATGTTCATGCAACTAAATAGTTGTGCACAACCATATGATTTTCAATATATATGGTCATTTATGCAATTAATGGTGCAAAAAAAATTTACATGGACATTTTTTTTGTGATGTTTCATCAAACTAATTAATTACATGGATGTTTCAAACCCTTTTAGTCACATATGTGACCACCTCATGATTGTGTATGCAATTAATATGCAACTAGTGGTCTATGTAGTATATGGGTTGTGCTACCACATTAAATTACCTTAATACTTAGACATGCTAGGCTAAGCTATTTAAATACTTAGTTAGGCTATGCTTAGTTACCTTTCTAGGTAACTACGCCTAAGGCCAATTAGCTACCTATTTTTTGGCATGTAGCTAAGCTAGGCTTCCTACTTTGATTAAACTATGAACTACCTAGTTAGATAGGTACGAGGTTGAACTATGATACATTACCTAGGTAGGTAGCTAAGCTTGGCTAAAAAATATGTACATGCATAAATAATTAACATAGGCTAAAACACCAACCAAGGTAGGTATTTAAGCTAGGCTAAGATACACCTACTTAAGCTAGGCTAGGATATATTTACTTAGGTAGGTAGCTCGACTAACCTCCCTACCTAAATTAAACCACCTATGTACATAGGCTACCTATTTAGAGGTCTAGCCTAGACCACCTAATGTCTAGTTAGGGTAGGCTACCTACCTACCTAAATTAAGTTAATTACCTCCCTATATTTCATACCCTCCTACTTGCTGAAACAAATCTAAACCACTAATGTACTTGGGCTAGACTGCCCACCTACCTAGGGTAAGTTAGTTACATGCCTATATTTCTTACTTTCCTATCTAAAGTTAGCTTAAGCCACCTATAATATATTTATGTTGCATTACCTACCTACATAGGCTAAGGTAGGTTACCTACATACTTATGCCAAGTACTTACCTAGGTTGATTTAATTACCTATATATTTCCTACCTTCTTACCTACCTATGTAAAAATGTAATTATAAAAAAATGTTCATATATTGTATCTTGACAAAATTCCATACTTTAAGCAAACGTGGTCAAGTGACCAAACCTACAACAAAAGGTGTCCATGTATGCCAAGTGATTTCATTGGATTTTGAGTGAATGGGACCTAATGGGAATGTAGTGAATTCATTAGTCTAATGAACAAGGACTAGTGAACTACACCCACAATTTGTAGTAGTTAAATCGTTAATTAAGGACTTGAATTCTAACTACGAAGGTGAGGGTTTAAGTTCTCATACTCATAACCCATGCTAGGTGGGCCTTGGCACCTAGCTAGCCAGCTAGGCCCTTAAAGGGCATAGGGCAAAACTTAGGTGGCTTTAATTACCTAGCCCTAGCCCTAACCTAGGTGGGTTAGCCTACCTACCCTTAGGCCACATCTCTAGGCTAGGTGGGTTAAAACATCTAACTATCCTACACCCAACCAAGGTTACCTAGCCCTAGGCCTAGCCTTGGGCTACCTAGGTCCATGCCACTTAAACTACTTAGATTTAACCCTAAGTTAAACTAGGTACCTTAAGCCACATAAATTATTTACTTTAGGCACCACATAGGCTACCTAGCTAACTAAAGTTTTAGCCTAGGTGCCACATGTCTATTGATGATTAATTTATGCAATAAGGGTAGGTAGGGAAGTAGATGGCGCAACGTAGGTAGGTTAAAATAGGTGCGTACAAAGTTTCAATTTGTTGCCACATGTTTGCTAGTGATTTGCACATGTTTTGAAACCTTTATATACTATATGCAAAGGGATGAAGTTGTACAATAGAATATGAAATATGTTATGTCACATGCAACTTGTAATCACTTGCAACTTGCCATTTATACTAAAAGGCTCTTTAGTTACAAATGTTGCTTGCAATTAAAAGTTACTTGCAAAAGTTAATTGTAAATACATTATTTTATACTAGTGTATTAGTTCATCATGAATATTGATTACATGTTTGTTGTATATAATGTTTAATTACAAAGTTAATGTTGATGTATCCAATTCAATTTAATCATGACAACCTTGTTCATGTTATGATATGGTAATTTCACTCATGTGGAAGTTATGAAGGCTTAGATATAAGCATGCCTTTGTTTCAATACAATTTTGAATTTGATGGAATCCAAACTATTTGCATACCATTGATATAATTGGACACAACATGAATAATCTTGAAAGTGTAGAAATAGGTTGTGTAGTTTTGTTGGACATTTAAAACATATATAGGTTCAAATTGCATATATTGGTATTTTCCTTAAGATCCTTACTCATGTAGTTCAAAATTAATGCACATGTCTGAGTTTATTTTCCAAGTAATCATTATAATAGCCCATATAGGCTATAATTTTCGTTGTAGTTACAAACTAATTACCTATCCTAATATGATTTTACATTGAAGTGTTTAACTTTAAAAGAATCATTCTTTGATATAACTACAATTGGAAGAATTATATGTTTCAATTTGCATCCAAGCAATATATAACTAACATATATTGCATTGGAAATCTCATGCCTTTTCAAAAGAAACACAACTTGCCCAAATACACTTGTAATATTCCTATAAAGGCCAAACCTACAACATAACCCACCACTTGAACTTTGGATTCCACATATTTTATAAAATGCCATTGTTAAATTCAACTTTGTTGTGTTATGGACTAATGTTGCCTTGAAATCTATATTCTAATGAATTTTTATAATAGTTATTACAAGTTCAAAAGAAATATATTTTAAAATAAAAAATCCTTATATCCAATTGACACCCCATATTGGGATACATTTAGGAATTTAACATGATGGCGATGTTTATACCAAAAAAATGTTATGGAATTACTAGTTTTTAGAATTATTTTGTCTCTACAAACAACCTATGCAAGTGCAAACACCTTTCCATAATCTCAATGGTGTTTGGTTTTGGCATCCTTTAAAATTAAACAAAACAAAAACACATTGTTACGACAATTATGAACATGTAATTAAAAAGAATTAATTTAATTTAATGCAATATTTTTGTATTTATTCAATATATAAAATTCCAAAAAACTAATCAAAACACTTTATTTTGCTATCAATTCAACATTTTGCATGTTGGAAAAATTGGTATCCAATATAACCCATAGAATCCTTGACACATTATGAAACTTAAACCAAACTCAAGCATGAAATGGAGCTTAACTTGACATATGAAAAATTTGGACATTGCATGTACACTCGATAAGTGTTTATAAGTCTAATTAATTTAGGTTTTATTATTGGAACAAAAATGTGGGATGATTAGGTTATATGCATTTGCATGACCCAATTCTATGTATTGCCATTGAGAAATTGGTGTTTTCTTACAAATAATACCATAGTTCCCACATGTGCATGTGTCAATGTTGGAGTTTTAGATGTCATTTTAAACCACAAATGCCATATTCTTTAAAGAGTATTTTGTAATAGGAATGAATGCCAAATTTGTATAGTATGATTAAAAAAGGGTTTGAAACCAATGTTGAATTTAAATTATCTCATGAAATCAGTTTGTTCGATGTCAAATATTTGTAGTTTTGGTTTAATAATTTTTGTTGCAATGTAGTAAATGTGGATATGATTGGTGGCAGGCAATCCAACATGAATTGGAGATTTTTCTTCGATGAGCAAATTGCAAGTGCATACCTTTTTTTAAAATTCAGATCACAAATCCATACTAATTTCATGTGAAATTTCAAATTATGGTGTGTATATCCCTTTATGAATGGGACTCCTCCTTGAAATTTTCCATGTTATATTGAAGCATAATACTTTGACAATTCATTACACAAACCCTTGTTTACCTAAAGTCAAAGTTTTCTGTTTCAAAATTTTAATTCATAATGAAGAAGACCAAGGTTGAACCACACAATATAAAAAGTTAACCGTTCAAGAAAAGAACTTGGAAAAGGTACGGAGGATGTGTATTACATGACCCATGATGTCTATGAGATGTGTATTTTTCTCTTGTTCGCCCATTGCAAAATCTTCACTGATGTGCTCTTCTTTGATCATCGCTAGTGATAAAAGCTTCCTCCTCTACTTTGAACTCGTCCAATTGTGTCCGCGCCTTCTTCTATGTTGTCACAACTCAATCTTCTCAATATTGGAACTCTGCATCTAAAAATCTAGCAACTTGAAATGTAATGTGAGCAAAAGTTTTGAAATATCTGAATTGCATAGGCTGGATACACTATTTATATGTTGACCAATTGAAACCTTAAACCTAAAATGTAGATCACTATGCATATGTGTTGGTTTGAATTCATTTTATGAATATATTCCATGGGTGTTTAATTTCCATGAAGGTTTGAATGACATCCACGTGCATATGAACATCTTTGAATGTTGTGTCATATTTACAAATGCTACACATGCAAATGGAGCTAAGATCTACATCCAAAATAATATAAAAATGTATTGAAACATGTGCTATGTTCGCACATGTTGAAAATTAAAATACATTTCACATTTCCATGCTCTAGATATAGGGAAATCACATGAATAAATAAATTATATATGTATGGTACCTATTTAACTATAGATCATACATGTGGTGCATAAATTGAAATGGCATGTACGTTGGGTACTTACCTTTGGCATCTACATATTGCACTTAAAAAATGTAATAACTTATTGTGCAACTCCATGGCACATTGAAACAGATGGTAGACCCACATATGTGGGACATACATATTGTGCAAACATCATGGCACTTACATCTCAAGAATATTTTGTGAATTTCAATGTTAGATCACTTTATCTATTTTGAACACATCTTGTTTACCATTAAATATGCGGTTGATCATGTCTTTATATATGTTACAAGATGTGTTTTCCTATCATTGCCTTCAAAACTATTACTAGCATCTTCATATAAATTGCTTGAACATCACATTAATGTAACCTATAATTGTACAACCGAGTATGACACAAAATGCAACACTATATTTGATATATGGGGTTATCATACATGTTCTCATTATAAAAGTGGATTCCAATTCAATGATCTACGTGTGGGTGAAAGCACATTACAGTGACTCCCTTTAGGGCACTTTTCCATCCGCTACTAAAGGTATATTTTGTATAATTCCACAAAATGTAACATTTGATTGTGGGTTTAAATTTTGGTGTTTCGGTTTTAAAATTTTTATTTTCATAAAACTAATGATATTTAATATTATTTGAAAAAAATAATAACGTAAAGGAAAGGAACCATGGATATATTTCTATTTACACAATATATAAAAACTTGTTTTGTCATTTCAAATTACCCTAGTATTTAATTTCATTAATAATTAAAATATTTTCATTCTAAAAAAAAGGCCCCCAAAAAAATAAATGTAGGAGATACTTGAGCAATAATGAACGACCCACCAAATTCAGGTTCATTACTTGATATTAACATTTTATAGTCATGGGACACCTATACATCAGGCTTGTGAACTTTCAAATTGAAAATGAAAATGGCCATGACATGAACCTAGAAGAAAGTTAGAAGAGAAAATAATAATAAAAGAAGAGTCCAAAATTGTAATGGGAGTCTAATCATAATGGTAGACTCCTTGGAAGCCCTATGGTCAAATCAAGGCAGATTGACCTAATTATTCATTAAAGGAGGCTTTTTAATGGAATTTGAAATAATCAAGAAAATATGAAAATGTTGTCCGTACACCCCACCAAATGTTATTGGCATTAACTTTAACAATTTCCAAGAATGAAGTATCTCCATGAATTGGGTAAGTGTAAATTTCAACTTAGACTATGATATCCTACACCTATTTTACATAACATCACTTCATGAAAATCCACTCTTTCAATAGCTTCAATCCAATTTAAAAACACACCCTGATTTCAAAGAATATAAAATCAAAATGGAACAATAACCTTTCTTAGCCACAAAACCACTTCTAAAGCTTTCTTATAAAGTGGTGTATCGAAATATAGATCCAAATATTGGACATGTTTTCTCTTATTCAACTAGATGAAATTCGAGCCTAGAAGGTAAATAATTATTCCACCCAAGAAAGTGCTAACAAATTCATTGGTCTAATGAAACTTAAAAGTAAACCCTTGGTGGTTTAATGGTTGGTTTTGCCATAATTATTTTAAAATTTTCCCATAATTATTTCATTCGTGTTTTATTTAACCATAATTATTTTTTGCATAAATTTTTTGCCATCAAATATTCAATCATATTAACTTTATTAGTGGTTAATTTAACCAAATTTATTTACTCATAGTTAGTTTAACCATTTTTAATTTAGCAAAGATTAAAATTTCCATAATTATTTGAACCATTTTGATTTTAGCCATAATTATTTCATTCATGTTTATTTTAGTCATAATTATTTCATTCGTGTTTATTTTAGCCATAATTTAAATTTTCATAATTAATCTTGCCATAAAATATTTATTCACTAGTTAGTTTAATCGTATTAACTTTATTAATGGTTAATTTAACAAATTTTATATACTCGTGGTTAGTTTAACCATTTCTAGAATAGCCATAATTTCAACCATTTTTATTTTAGCCATAAATATTTCATGCATCTTTATTTTAGCCATAAAATATTTATTCATTGGTTAGTTTAGTCATATTTACTTTACTCATGGTTAGTTTTAGCCATTTTTGGTTTGGCCATGGTTGGTTTAGCCATAAAATATTTATTCATTGGTTAGCTTGGCCTTGTTTA
>Ga0116229_10015745_pt1 | contig 10250 bp, 5 predicted proteins | sample S1TSphgellanicum_3_FD_87313 | JGI IMG/M metagenome (GOLD analysis project Ga0116229, IMG submission 87313) | Host-associated microbial communities from peat moss isolated from Minnesota, USA - S1T2_Fc - Sphagnum magellanicum MG | ecosystem: Host-associated > Plants > Peat moss > Unclassified...
TGAACAATTTCGAATAGCAATGCGTACACTTGGTGAACCTTTATCTGATGATGAAATTGATGGACTTATTCAATTAGGTTTAAATGATGAACATAGAAAAATAGAAATTGAATGTAAATTTTTATTAAAAATTTATTTTTAGTTTTATTTTTTTTTCTTCTCTAGATTTACTTGATCAATTACTTGAAAACAATGCGTAAAAAAAACAATCTGTTTTATTTTATTCAATAAAAAGAAAGAAAATTAATAAAAATATTGATATAACAAATATATCTGGCATTGAGCAATGCTTAGAAACATCATAAAAATTATGTTTTTGAATCAGTCTTAGAAAAACTTGATGTTTTTGTAATTGGACATAAATAATAAAAATTCGATTGAAATTCATCGGTTATTATTGATGATGTTGAATCATCTTCAAATTGTTCAATACCTGTTTCTTGTTGAATACTATTAGATGTTGATAAATGATCTGTCCATGAATGATTAAGAATTTCTTGAAGTATTGTATTACTTTGATCAGTTGTATTAGATGGTAAAGGAGTTGAATAAAATTGATTTGAACCACCGGGTGGTATACTCCATGAAACTGAGGCTAAATCAGTTGAATTTGATGAATCGGTAAATGTCTAGAATAGGCAATTATTAAGAATTTCAACAAAAAAAAAAGTTAATTAGTCACCTGTTGATTAGGATAGAATTCTCCGATATGAATTTCACTTGAATCACTCGAAGTATTTTCCTGTTTTTCCTTAAATAAAAATGAATTATATTAAAATCATTGTTCTATTTTCTGTTATTACTTTGCTTAGATTAAATAATTCAAGTTCGGAACACCAATCAAGTTCTTCATCTTGAATAAGACTATCACTACTATTCATTTTTTGTTTTGAATTTTCATTTATTTTTCCATCACTTGCTAGAAAACGATTCTCATTAAAATAATCTATAACTTCATCATCATCACTATCAATCCAAGCACGTAATTGTGAATCTGATGCATAAGTTGTTAACATATAAAATTCCATTGAATAATCTCGTATTGTATCTAAATGATAAACATTATGTATGATTTCACTATCTTTTGAGCAAATTTTTTGATAAATATCCGAATCTGATAATATTCGACGATAAAATATCATCCGACCAAGACGTGCGGGAAATACTAAACGATGTATTAATGATGGCATTGATTTAGGTTTTATTAATGATGATGATGGAGCATATGGAGGATTCGAATTGTCATTAATTGAAAGAAAATATCCTTCTTTATTAATCATCTCTATATTTTCTTGTTCATCAGATGATATTTGAACATTATCATAGGATGAATGGTCTTGTAGATCATGATTTTCTGTTTGTTTAAGTAATTTTTGAATATGATAATGTTCATTAAGACTATCTTCTGAAAAATCTCGAATAACACTCTGAAGATTAGAAGATAAATTTAAATCATCATTCTTTTTTTCTATTAATTGATTATCATTTATTGATTCATATGATGATGGTGTTAAAGTTGAAAGTGATTCATTTGTTTGAAAGGATTTTTCAGGTATTAAATGACAAGAAAATAATTTTAATTCTTGACTACGAACAGGTCGAACTAATTTAACACTATCTTTTGAAAATAATGATGGTTTAATTAAAGATGAAGGTGCAATTATTTTTGGTTTATTGGAGAATTTTGTTTGTTGTTCAGCCATTAATACATCGAGATCAGTAACACGTGCTGATTGTTTAGCAACAATAGGTATACGAGTTTTGTTATTATTTGTAACTGTTGTTTTTGTAGGAGAATTCCTTGGTTTGTTAGTAATTGGTTGACGTGTTGTTGTAGCACCAATAGATCGAATTGGTTCGGATGATTTTGGTAATGTAAACCGAGGACTAGATGATTTATTACCCGTTGAAACTGTCTTTTGATTTGTAGTAGTATTCGGTCGAGTATTTGTTGTCGGTGGACGAATTGTAATTGTTGGCACCTGACACATAAATTTTAATTATCAAAAAAATAATAATCATTTTTTTTCTTTCTCTTACTCGAGGTGATTTTGATATGGATGTTGTTGCTGTTTTTGTTTGTGTATTTTTAACAATAGGTGATGTACGATATGGTGTTTGTGTTGATAACCTTTCATGATTTGAATAGGTAGAACGTGTTTGTGATTCGTTCTTCTTTGGTGTCACTGATGAGTATTGTTTTGAATCATCGACAGGTATAATATTAATACCTGTCGAACGACGATTATCACGAGTTGATTTTATTGGTACCTTTTCGTTATTTATGACATAATAAAGTTTATTTGCTAAAGCCGATGATGATTTCTCGGATTTCGATTTTACAGTAGCCAGTGTTGATTCTGTAAATAAATAGAAATTTGACCTTGAAAGATTAGAAGAATATATTGTAAATAATTAAATTTAAAAGCAATTTATTTACAGAATTTTGATAATATAGTTACTTAATGAAATAAGAGAAATTCTAACGTAGATTTATCTTGGTTTTTTCTTCTTCTTCTTCAGAGTAAGCTAAAAGATATGATTGATTGCTTTCTTAATGATTAATATTCGAAGATAAATAGAAATGTTAATATATTTATTTATTAATATTCTCATCACGATAGAAAGAGAAATGCATTATTAAAATCTTGATGGGCCTATAATAATAAATGAGAATGATTTAAGAATAATATAGACTCTTTTATGTTGTTGATGATGTAGAAGAACTTCAAAATAGTTTTAATGAGAATATTATTTTACTTTTCTCTATCGAAAAATTTTATTTATATAAACTAAACTTATTGACTTAAAAAATCTTCTTTTTTTGAAAGATAAAAATTATCTTACCGTGTCAGAATTTTTTTTCTTCTTTCTCTTTATATATATCAACTCAACTAATGAGCACACTTGTTTTTCTGTCTCAGATGCTACCGCTCCGGGCGTCGTCAGTATATTCTCTTCTTTACGGAAAATCGTCGAAGCTCGTTTCCTTCATTCTTCGGTTTTTTTTTTCTCTTTTTCCACGCACTTTCTTTTCCTTGTTCTGTAATATCTAATTAAGACATGTGTATTACAGGAAAACAGAAAGAGAGAAAAAAAAAATTACATCATAAGAAATACTAAAGTGCATACCCGATGAATAATTTGTTGTTTTCTGATCTTGCTCTTTAACTTGATGGAGCCAGATGGATTGATCATTAATAGAATATCGACTATCGTTCTAATAGCGCGGAAGAAAAAAGAAAACTAAGAATATTAGTTTTAATGATAAAAATACCGATTGATTAGAAGTAAATTGACATGATATACTACGTGTATTTTGCGTAATGGATTCATTCTGAACAGTAGTTATTACATGTGGCTTTTGTAAAATAAGAATTTAATTTACCTGCTGTTGTTTCTCCCTCCATCGAACCGGATCATTTGCATTATGTCGCTCAGTGTATCGCTTTCTAAGTTCCTACAAATAGAAAGAATACTATCGATAGAATATTAGACATAAATTTATTTTATAAAATTGTTCTATTTTATAATCGACCTGAGGTGTTGAATCCGCATTACATGGCAATAAACATTGTCCAAAAAAATTTTGAAATCGTCGGTTTTTTTGACTCGTCATGTTTATTCTGGTTTTTTTTTCTTTTATTTGTCTATGATAATCATCACTTTCTTTTTTTTTGTTTTATAACATATTAAAAATAAAAAAAAAACCCTCCAATCTCGTATTCTCTTGATTAGAAAGAACATGTTATAATCTTGCTCGAAATTTTAGAAGTCGTATACGCACAATGACATATATTCACAATCGAGAGAGAAAAACGAGTATAAGATGCAAAAAATAGACATGTGTAAATTAGACAACACGAAATATTTGTGATAAGATCTACAAGGGACTTGGTCGTGTACTTTTCAGGTGAGAAAGAAAGAACGGAAGAATATTTACGCATGCAAAAGACATGAAAATTTGTTAAACGTTATAATGTGTCGAAATTTTACCTGTTGAGTTAAGAGGATTTTTATGATTATATTAGTTATTGATTGAAGAGATTTTTCATATGTGTGTTGAATTTCATAGAATTGATGATTTTCATTTTCTAATTTTTCAATACGTTTTAATAAATAAAATCGTTCATCACCAATCCATCGTTGATAAATTTCTTCTAATTTATCAAATCGAGTTTTTAATAAACGATTTTCATTAAGTAATTTATCTAATATATTATTAACATTTTTTAACTAAACAAAATATAAAGATTAATAAGTGAATATTTATTCTTACTTCATTATCAATTGATAAATAATTTCGTTTATTTGAATCACATTGACCAAATATTGAACTCATCTTATGAAACCAGTTGATCTAGAAAGAAATATAAAACATTTCTCATTTTTTCTCAGGATAAATAAGTCAAATCACTCTCACCAGTCTACTCAAATAGTTAGTTGAATAAATGAAAAAAAAACGGTTCTTTGTTCCTTCCTTTAGTAACTCAAAAGGAAGCAATAGGGGGAGATGTATACGAATTAATATTAAACATTTAATCAAAACACTTTAAAAGCCACTTAGAATAAATTCACTCACATGCTGTTGCTTACTATTTCTTTTTTTTTCTTATTCTCTAAATTAATTTTTTTTACGTCTAACCACCAACGATGTATTACTTATTTATGCTTCCTACGATAATATAAATCCTTCGTCTGACATTTAAAAAGAAAATGTATTAAATTTCATCACAAATGTACATATTGAATCGTTCGTTTTTTTTATTTCTATACGGGTGTATATTCACGACGAGGTTGTCTACATTAATAATTCATCGAACAACAAAATTATTCAACTATAAATATACTTACAATAATAAGATAAATTAGTTTGAAAGTATTTTGAATGAATATGAACAGAGGCATGATGATAAAATCGTTCAAAATTGGATATATGTTGTTATTCATAACTCTTGTTTATATGCTTCATTTATTTGAAATTCGATAACAGATACAGACGTAGAATGCTTAAGGGTGAAGAGAAAACAGAATGACAGAAATATTTCCAATTTTTTTGATCTGGTCGAGAGAAGAACAGGAAAGAACAACGAAGAGACGACGTAGGACGTATCCCAATGTTTTTTTTTGTTTGTTGCCTCATAGACAGCATTGGTTAGGCATGTGATGTTCAACAAAGTAAGACGATAATGTCAGAACTACGATGACGAACAAAAGAACTGAAGAAAAGTAGTCGGGAAAAAGGAAAAGAAAAAGAAAACGTAAAAAAAACGTTGATTGTGTCTTCGTTTTTTCTTCCGAATAAAACAACACCAATTATCTATTTTTCCTTATATTATGATCGATGAAAACGATGTGATCATTGCAAAGCTTTTACTTAAAAATATCCAAGTCAATATAGGATTAATAAACCTTTTCAACTTTCACAAGTCTTAGCAGATGGTATTCTAACATATCGTGATAACATGTCTAGATACTATTTAATGATATATAATCGATTTGATAGTTTAAATTGTTGAAAAATAAATTGTCGAGCAAACAAAATGCTCGTCAAACCTTGGTTGTTTGAAAAATAGGACTCAATTATCTTTAATGCAAATAAACTAGATAAATATTTAGATATTAATAATGACTTTTATGATCGAAACAGGCTTTTTTTTATAATTGCTACTCCTTTTCTCGACTTGATTCACGTGGTTGAAAATCATCAGACAGAATATATAACGATTCACTGGAAACACATCTATATATTAGTTTTTCTATAACTTTGATTAGGAATACATATGGTATTTGTTATATTTTATTCAATCAGTAAAAAATTTCTTAATAAACCCTGAGAAATTTAGGATAAGATTTATTTAGTTGCAAGAGTTTAGATGCCATACTTTGAGCATGATTAAATTCTTAACGAAAGAGAAAAGTATTGTCTCATATTCAACTATCGAAAAGCGACAGTGTGCTCTTTCATTTTCTTTTCTCATTTAAAACAATCGAGGTTCTTCAAAGTATGTCCTAGAAAAAAAAAGTCAAGTATATACTCCTATATTCCAAGCACTTTATATATTCTAAACGACGTAAAACAAAAGTTGTGCGAAATATTGTCCCCTTCGGTGAAATAAAAAAAGAACAAGCAATGTATGACATTATTGTTCTCGAATTATTTTCGTCCGTTTTTTTTTGCAACGAATTTCTCTCTTGGATTCTCGTTTTTTTATGACAATAAAAACTATAGAATAGAAGGGAGTAGTTGATTGAGAAGAGAAAAAAAAACGAAGGACAAAAGAAAACAAACAGCCAAATCTAGGCAAATATTTCAGTGTTCAATATATATCCAAGCATTTTTCATTTACTAAACATGATCGACAAAAAAAGATGTCAACAACGGCTACAATATTAATGGAAACTCCGAACACAGGGTTGCATCAGTCAATTAATGCTTGAATGGTCCAAAACTTTCATCTAATATGGCTAGATGGAAGTATTGACTCGATCACCAATATCAAATAAGAGAAGACTTTTATGATTGTTCCTATTGTTCAAGACATTTCTCAAGTAAGTTCCATTTACATATTTTTATAGAAATAAGGCGCAACAATGGCACAAAGTGAAAGGCTTTTACACAGATATTATATCGATCTGTGAAGTACTTTAACAGGCCACTGGAGATTGTGACCAAAACTCGTTTTCCATCGGCTTCGTTAAGTCGAGTAATGGAGCTTTAATTCAAAATCTTGATCAGCTCGATCAACCCTTCATGTATACATAAATACTGAAGGAAATATTACTTACTCTTGACTTTCAAGAAGAAATTATTAAAAATTTTCTCCCATACTGTCTTGAACAATGTGTCGGTATATATATAGCTGTTTTCTCTATTCCATGCTCTATAAAACATTACGTATGATGGAAGTCGATCTCATTATTAGGATCAATTGAAGAAAGCACAGATTAGATTATTATTGTTTAATAATTTCCTAACTACCAGCAAACATGGCGACGCCTCTTTACGCTTTGCCGGACGAAATATAATCACTGACAATTTGGTAGGGGTGCTGTTTGTAATGAAAATTGGCCCATCAATATCTATACAACCCCTTTCGTTGACGTTCAAAATGTCAGCTGTTACCAAAATCAGGAAGAGATTTTCTTCCTTATGCATTCTATCTTTCGCATATATGCAGAAACAATAACATCTTATGAAAAATCTATTGAAATCCTCCAAAAAATTATTTCTCCAAATTACCTTGATTTGGCTATTTCTTACAATAACATTGATTTCGCGGATGACAGTATGGAAAGATACTCACAAGTATTTTCATGTTATGACATTTGACAGTGTTCATTCTCTCTTAGTCATTCTTATCTTCAAAGCATTTCCTTGTATTGGATAAAAGGAAAGACATGTGACAGGCTGAAAACAATATTTAGACGAGATAATATTACTTTATTAATACTATCAATTATTTTTTTTTTGTTCGATTGTGACAATTATTTGACAACCATACATCACATATTTACACATTAACCCAATTCTTAATAGTTTCTATTAACTTTATTTTGAAGCTAGTATTCACAGAAAACCAACGAACATAAATAAGGCAAGTATACAAGTACATGTTGTTACAAATAATTAAAAATTTATAATTCTCCATCAGCAGCAAAGGTTGCATGCACAGAAAGCCAATAAATAAATTTTTTACTAATAAACAAACAATGAAAAAAATTTATCTTGGTTACGTCAGTCGAAATAAAGATTCTTCCAATTGAACAACAGGATTCTTAGCTATTTCTTTTTTTACGTATTCTTCCATAATGACCATCAATGCTTGATAACGTAAAATTTGTGCTATTATAATTTCCAACGATCGTATTGCTCCTTTTTCATCATATATACTATTTAAATAACGCCAAAGTACTGTTGCATAAAAGTCTTGAATTTCACAAATCTTCATTTTGTCTTTATAATAATTATCATCAGAGTTAGTATCACGTGGCGTTGATAAATTAATACTGAATATAAAAACAATAAGTGCAAGTTTTATAATCAATGGATTTTCTATAAAACGATCAAATTTTCCACGTGTTCCAGACATATGACTATGAAAATCTGCACTTATCCATTTCGACATACTGGCACCGATCGTTGGGTTTTCGTGAAACTTCTGTATGAGAATACAATGTAAATGAATGATCTTAACAAAATTTAATTTAATTAATAAAATTCGATCCCTTAGATCTAATTCGTTGAATTGTGGTATAGCCTTATAAAAATTGATTAATGATTCATGAACTTTACTTTCTTCATTAAGGAAGTCTATTAAAGTCATTGACGGTGTATATTGCTTTTCCTGTAAATCTTTAGCTTGATCTGCTGCTGATTGATAAGCATTACTGATATTATTCAATAATATTTTATCTTCATCACATAAATTACGATTAAAACCAAAAAATGTTTGTGTATGGATCTAAAAGATAATGAAAGATCGTCAATCTTATTCAATTATCGATATTTACCGGTTTAACAAATGCTTCTTGAATTGCTTGTTTTACAAATAAACGTTTTTTCTTTCGCATGACTATTGGTAGATTGAGTCGAGATTGTTGATCCTCGGTTAGTTGATTTAGTTTTTTTTGTTCTTTTGCTATTTTTTGTAATTGTCTCAATTCTCTTTCTTCATCAGTACGAATCCAATCTTTACGCATTTTTATATCAAAACATTTTTTCAATCGACAATAAGCACATTGACGGCGAGTTCGGATATTCATAACACATGAACCAGTAAAACGACATCTCATGTCACTCTAACAAAAAAAGAAAACGATCATTTTAGATATCATATCAATCGAAATTAAAAATCTATAGAACTCATATTCGCTCAGAGTAAATAATGCTGTGTCATAGATGTATTTCAATGCGATGACTAATTCAACTATGGAAGCATATTTATTACCATATCACGGAATGCATTTCGACGAAAAAATGCTTTGCACGATTCACAAGTGATTTGGTCGAAATTGTAACCGGTTGCTGGAGCACCACAAACACCACATTTCACATTAGATAAAGGAGATATTTGTAATTCTTTTCGATCGATCTGAATTGAGGTTAAAAAAACATTAGATAAATAATATTTTTTAAAATTTTTACCTCAGATGATGATGAGTTTTCTTCAGCTTCTTTTTTGATTGACATAGGGTCGTGATGATATTCATCATCAAAAAGAATAGTGTAAGTCGAAGAAAATAAATCATTAAAATCATTTAGTGTTTGAGGTGAGACATTATTCCAATAAGAAGTATTCAAAATGCCAGTTGTCATTTTTGTCAATATCTAAAATATTTAAATTATTTTTATAAATCAAATTACTATGAAAATTAATATATTATATATTTTCTATATGTCTTACTCATTCTTTATGCACTGTATGACATGTAATTCAAATAATTATGATGATACGTCTTAGTTTTAATGCGTAACTATGTTACTGCCTTTTTATACAAATAACAAAAAATCGGCGCATTTGGTATGTAATGTCATAGAGACGGTGAAGCGAAAACCTATTCAAAACAAGCGCGCGATGTGAGGTAGCATTCGTTTTTTTTTATATTGATGTTGTATTACAAACACGACTTACAGTATGTGTCGTTTGCAATTCTGTTCTTGTCACTTAACGTGTTTCAATAGAACCTCATATATAAAAAAATGCTTATTTTTTTCTTTTCTCTTCTGTTTTTTGCGGAGGTGAAATGCACTAAATATGAATGCGTACTTTTTTAATATTTACGAATCAAAAACGAGACAGAACGAGAAAGAAAATTTTGGAAAGGTTTTATGAAGAGCGACGATGCGTCATCAAAAAGGAAAAGTTTACATAAAAAATGTCATACACGTTCAAAATGGAGGTCAAAGAATAAAGTTTTTGTTTATTTTATTTAACGAATGTTTCCATGGAATATTTTATAGTTGAAAACAACTATTTATAAACTAAAAAATTCCCTCAGAAATTTTTGGGCTGCTTATACTATTGATAAGGACAATAAAAAATGTATCAGATTGATTTGATAGATGGCGATTCAATTCTCTTTTACTAGAGCATATCATATTAAAAATAATGTTTTTTCTATTTATAAAACATTATACGATGAATGACAACGAGAAAAATGTAACCAATAGTATTACAGAACTCGTATTTTTATTTTTCATTCAGATGATGAAGATAGGCTCGAATGAATATTTCAATGCTGGCAAA
>Ga0116229_10015746_pt1 | contig 10249 bp, 6 predicted proteins | sample S1TSphgellanicum_3_FD_87313 | JGI IMG/M metagenome (GOLD analysis project Ga0116229, IMG submission 87313) | Host-associated microbial communities from peat moss isolated from Minnesota, USA - S1T2_Fc - Sphagnum magellanicum MG | ecosystem: Host-associated > Plants > Peat moss > Unclassified...
GTGTTGGTGAAAATGTGATCCACATTGAAATTAACCTTTCACTAGTTTGAAGGCTATAAAAGACCTAAATAAAACCTTAGGAAAAGTAGAAGATGGCCATCACATCTAGGAAATGTGCCATTGGCTTAATATATATATGTCTACAACATCATATTCACAAAGGTGAAACCATTTTAGGTCAGTTGTCTTTGTTTCAATTTGTAATTATCATAGAAGTGTTTTGTAATACATGTGACAAAAAAACCCAATGTTAATGTAGAATAAAAATTTAATAAAGTTCAATAAGTTTATGAGAATGGAATGTTTAAAAGTTGGACCTTAGGAAGATTGTGGCACAAAGTGAATTGTAATGTGCAACATTAGAAATGGTGATGGGGATAGTTGAATAGCACCATAATCATTCAATAGGCCTATGACCACATGAAATACGTATGAAAACAATCTATACATACCAACTTTCATATGGATTTTCACAAAGTGGTCATAATGAAACAATATGTCTATTAGGTGTATTTCAAACTAAAGTAACTATTTTTATGACATGCCCTTGATATGTGTGATAATGTAATTTGGAATGTGATGCATATATTATAGTTAGAAATATATGTATATTGGACTTATTTACATGCTAAAATTATGAAAGTGTTTTTTAAACGTTTTGTACCTACATGTATGCATTTTTTACCTATTAAAATATTGAATGAAATGTGAAAAGAATTAGGTGCTAGGAACGTACTTTCAAATTTGAGTTTTGAAATAATATTGTTGTAGTTTACTCTTCTAGGAAATTGTAAGGAGTAAAATCATTGGAATAAGATTTTCAATTATTTTAAAGTTGTTTTGATTTGTGACTTTGGAAAGCATGACATATATGAGTTTGGGTGTGAAAGATTATTTTATGTCAATGACAACTTTTGTGGCAATTGCCACACTTTGTGATTTGTGGCCAATCATAGTGTATGTTACTACTATCAAAAAATGATGTTTTGTTATAATATCCATTGTACATATATTTATGTTGGAAAGAACATTTTTTGATAATCATTTTCGTGGAATTATTTGTTAGTTGAACTTCTATGGTTGTAACATTGTTTTGAGGATCAAAAATGATAGATTTGATAGTTGTAGTTGCACCATTTACAACTCCTTTTAGTAGGTTACCATTTTTAGTGAACATGAATAATGTAGTGTTGTTCATGTGGTCGAAAGACTTGTCATTAAGCCATGGTTCAATGTGTTTAATATTTGTAGCATTTGTGAATATTTTTACTTGGTATTTTATGTGATTGAAAATTGTTTGTGTAACATAATGGTGTTGTATTCTACAACATTTGTTTTATGTGTACAAAGAATTGTTGAGGTTACATCCATTTCAAAATGTATGTTTTATTTATTTTTGAAACATAATGATAAAATTGTTTGAATTTCTTTAGTTGTTGGATTTATTTTTCATATGACATTGAAAAATTCAGGGTCTCTAAGATTATGCACAAAAATGGGTAGGAAATGTTATTTCCTTATTTTCCAACATGGGGTAGGTTTAATATGGCAACTTTTGCATAGTATGTTATTGTTTTGAATAGTGTGTTTACAAATTGGTGGTAGTTGGGCAAGGTTTCCAACAAGTGGTACAAGATTTGTTTTAAATGGAGATATGCTTTCAAGATTCATTGATTGTTTTAGTTGTTGTTCAGTCGCACACAACATGTTGATGGTCATCGTTGATGTTTCATCAACGACTATGACATGTGCATTTTTGAAGTGTTCTATGATATTATTAAGTTCAAGAAGGATGGACAAACATCTTCATGTTGGAATTTGAAATGTAGTGTGTATTGTATTGGCAGTGGAGTTCAAATGAAGTGTTATAACACCTATGGTTGTTAATAATAATACATTTTTGCCAAGCAATTGGAAATTTTGTGTGAATTATTTTTTAAAAAAAGTTTTGCCACTATGAAGTGTGTTTGTGACAATATGTAAACCTTATGGGTTTTCAATAATGGAAATGTGTGTGTCAAATGTGTATTGCGAAGGTTTGAAAACAAGTTGCATTTTGTTTGGCTGTTTATTATGGAAAACATAATTAATTGTAGATTTAGGTTGTGTATATTTTGGGTCAACATATGGATGACGTTTCAAGCACTATGCTAAAACATGGCATCCATGAATAGTCCTTTTTTACTAGGTTAGTTGTTTATGCCATTTCTAGTCATTTATGACATGTGTAGTTGTATCAGTCTAGTCATGGATGCTATGTTTTAACATAGTTAAATAATTGTGTTTGTCTTTTAATATTAAAAAATCTTTATGTGCATATTTTAGTAAGTATGTTTATAAGTTGTCCAATGATGATAAAAAGTGGCAAATGTAACATTCATGTATGTAATTTTTTTCAAAGTTCAATGTGAACAAAAATTCATTTTCATTTTTAAAAGACACTTTTTGTAATAATATGTTGTTAAAAAATCCTTTTATGTTGTATGTGGGATGGAAATTTGTAAATTTGATTAATTTATTACTCTTGTAAATGAAGTTTCCTAGGTCATCTTGACCATCACATTTTAAAGTGGGACATTGTAATTTGTCATATTCAAAGTTTGTTAAATTATTGAATAAAAGTCACTTATGGAAGGTCATTGGCATTTGCAAACATGTGAGTATAGATTTTACAAGAAATATAGGGTTTGTTGATTATAAGGGAGGGTAAGAATTAAAATTGCACTTTTAAAACATTTTGTAAGCCTAAACCTTCCACAATTTTTTTGTTTAAATTCAATGCTCCATATGGTTCACATTTTCATAATATATTTTAAAAGATAATAAAACCAATATAAAGAGGTAACCCATTGGATGTTAAGATGGGCACCCCATAAAGGAAGCAATGATACATGGTGTGACACAACATTGTAGTCTTCATATTTTGGGTGGTAATATTCCCAACAATTTGTGTGGTTAAATGTAAATCGTTGATCCGGTCATGCATTAAATGGAAGTAAGTATGGTTTGTGGAATGTAAAATGTGAAAGTAATACAATCATCCTTTATTTTAGATATTGATTAAAGATATAATATTATCATAAGCTCCATGTCCATGTGGGAATAAAAAAGGAAATAATGTTAGTTCAAATGAAAGACCTTGTTTTTCCATATCTAATGTGGCATTTCTTATGACTATTGTTTCATATTGTTGTTCTTTCTTATTTGTTTCACGTTGTTGCACATGTCAAATTATGTAATTTTATTTATTTTTGTTGTAGTTTTAACCTACATGTCGAACAAAAGGGTTAGGTTATATATTGGTTTAGATTGTTCATATTTGGGAACATTATATTTTGTGTCATTTGTTTTTCAATAATATGTTTTATTACATTTGGCATGAAAATGCACATGCTACTTTTCTTATGTGATTGTTAAAAAATGGTTTTGTACATCTGAAATTAAGGATTTAGTTGCATATTTTGTGATAATAGTGATGTTAATGAGGTGCCTATCTTGTGCATTAAAATAGTAATCCAAAATGCCATCCCAACTTAATAAGGATTATTCAATAAATTAGTTTATATTATTTGACATGTGGTGAAGCCCCAATTTCATGATTGCATTTACAATCCAATGTCAAAAAAAAAAAAAAATTACAAGTAGAGTGGGTGTGTAGAAAACAAAGTGGCCATGTACAATGGTGCTTGGTACATTACATAAGCTACATTCCGAGGTTATTTTTTTAAGTGGCATTTGTTGCAAAGGTACATGAGTACTCCATTATTGCAAATGATGTAAATTGCCATCATGACATTTGTCATTGCATATGGTGTGCAACTATTTTGTTTGTTTAAAATGTTATGCCAAAACTAAAGTGTGGTGCAATGCCTGATAGGTTGCCAATACTTTTATTCTCCACCTTGGCAACTTTGTATGTACTACAACAAAGCTCCATCAATACCAATTATAATCCTCTTTTTCTTTTGTTAATGAAAGTACAAAATAACATTTTGTTTGCCCCCATAACATGTTTTATGTCTCTTTGAAAGAGGTTCTACTTCAATTTCACTCATTTTCCATCACATTCTAATTAAACCCTCCATGATATAATGTGCAAAACATATTATTTTGCATTTGATCAACATAAAAGCATGGCAAAACTGAATTTATCCAATAGGTAGAATACTGTTAGCAAAAATTAGTCTAGAATTCATCAAATTAAGTATCACAAATCAAGTGTTCTACATTAGAATTTCACACTCAAAATTTTTCATCTCTACCAATACGCATGTGGCCCATTGAACCTAGAGGACATTGGTGACATGTTCAACCCATTGGAATACTAGTGTTGTAATGTGGTGTTACTAATAGTATATTCATGTTGCAAGGTAATGTTAATAATAGAATATGATTGTTGTGGTGGTAATGTGTTATTATTTGCATAATGCTATTAGGGTGCACGATTGCTGCTAGAATATTATTGTTGTTGGGGTTATGTTGAACCATTGTCATTGGGATAATATTGTGATGTTGGGCCATTACTAATTAAAGTTTATGTGACTAAAGGCACTAATAGAAAATGGACATTTTGCCACTAGTCTTTATAACTAATTTTTAGTTGTAGGTGACATTTGTAATTAAAATCTTAATAATTGTGTTGAACAAATTGCATGTGACATTAGTCGTAAAAGATTAAAAAAATTGGATGAAAGAAAAAGTCAATGAAATACAATTTCATCCTTTGACTAACCATATATGTATCGTTGTTTGTGACTAAGATGTGATTTTTTGGGTGAATAATGGGAAACAAGTGATGTGTTGCCATGTGTCTCAACTTTTAATAATTTTAGATTTTTTACTTTAATTTTGAAATAATCTAAGACATCTAGTTTTTATGCTGGTATGGTTTTAAATTATGACACATGATGTAATAGAAATTTGCCACCTGACATATTAATTGATTTTTTTCAAAATCAATTTAAATTAATATTTATATATGTAGGTTGAAGTAGGTAAGTAGGTAAGTAGGTAGGTAGGTGGGTAGGTACCTAGCTACCCACCCACCTAAGCTTACCTACCTACATAAGTTGGTAGGATCGACTACATACCCATTTATTTAGGCTAAACACCTATTTAGATACAACCTAATTACCTACCTAGGCTAAATACTTATTTAGGTAGGTAGGTAAATAGGCTAAGGAAGTAGGTAAATTAGGTGTACATACATGAATATTTATATTTTATTTTTGGTTTAACCTTTTTGATTGGTTCATCCCTTATGCCCATGTTTTCAAATATGAAAATGTAAAACAAAACACCTTGCTTATATATTTTTCAAGATGAAAATAAAAGACAAAACATATGGGATAAATATGTTTAGTCACAAATTACTTGCAACTAAAGTTTTTATCCCATATTTTTTATTTTCATTTTATTTTTTGTAAATTATAATTAAGTAGGTAAGTGACTAGCTAACTAGCTAAATAATATATTAACTAATTAACTAATAATATTATTAATTAATTAGCGAATAAAACGTAAATTAATTAATATTTTAATTAATTAATTAAGAAATAGACTTTAAAATGATTAATTAATAAATTAGCCAACTAACTTATTTTTTTAATAATAATAATCACCAATAATTTTTAATTACATAATTATATAACTAAAGAAATAATTAAAATATTAAATATTAATAAATATTTAATTCTAATTAGATATTAACTATAATGAATTATTAACTAATTTAGTTAATTAATCATTGGCTAATACTGAAATAACTAACTAATGGTTAATTAATTATTTATTAATAGTTCATAAAGTTTTAATAACTGAAAATTTGAATAATTGTTAATTAGTAACTATTAATTATAAACATTAAGCACTAATTTTACAACTCTAATAATTTAACTAGTAATTAACCTAGGCTAACTACTTTGTTATAATTATTCCCATTTTTTTCTTTTTTTATAGCTAATAATAAATTTAAAAATTAATACTTAACAATAATAATAACATTAATTGAATTATTATTGTGGCTAGTTGTAGCCAAGGCTAGCTATTTTATCATTAGCATACAATTAAGTCATTTTTTATAACTTTTATGAATTATTATATTAAGTATTCAAATTTTTAATAAATAAAAATATATTGAAAAATAAGTACATTAGTCCTTTGAAAATAATTTCAGTAATTAATATAAATATATTCATAAATATTAAAACATTAAAGGATAATGGAATTATTATCGGTTTAGTATTTATTAACTTAGGTTAACTAAATTGTTGTTCATATTTTTATTATTATGTCAATTTTTATGGCTGATTTAAAACTATAAATATCAATATAATAATAACAATAAAATGTCATTTGTAATAATTTGAGGAAGTATAATAAACTAACTTTGATAAACTTGTAATAGGGGTGCAATATATTTAGTAAATATCTTGTATAAATATGTGTATATTCAAAATATACACCTAGTGTAACCATAATATCAATGCCATTTAATGTTAATAATAATTATTGAATACACATGTAATATGGTGGTTCATATACATTGAAAGCATACATTTGTAAATCCTAATATGCCTAATTATACCCCTTAGGATGCACAAAATACATTTGTTATATTCATAAAGTTACGATTAAGTTGGTCACATTTGTAACTAATGGGACATAAGTTGTTCTTCTTTGATGAAAACCAAATCAAATGTTATTCACATGGAAAGATCAAAATCACAATAGTTACAAATATGACCTACATAAGAAATAGTTGCAAAATTGTCCAAAGGTGAAAATGACTAATAGTTGCAAATAGAATGATTACATTTTGGCCAATTTCTATTAGCCTAAGTTTGTATGTAGGTGGTGTTCCACCATTTATAGGCACATATTTTGCAAAGGTGAAATTTTTTTCTAGTACATTCCATTGTCAAATCAATTAGCCATATTTATCATATAAACATGCAAACTTCAATGGCTTAAAAAGAACAAAAAATAGGAGATATTGAGGTTGACCCCACAACAAAAAATTGGCAATTTACACTAAATGTTGACATTGTAAAACTTAGCAACTTTCTCAAACATGATAAGTTGAAATTGTGTATGTACCCACTTCTTAGTGTTTTTGAAAAAATGTCAAGTTCGAGTTCACATCTATTTTCAATCTAAATTGTAGGCCAACTTATCAAGTGTTTTTGCAAATAAAACATTGCATGCACAATTATAGGACTTAAATAGACATTAATGGTATCTTTGTTGACTTGTTAACTCTCCAATCACAAACATATGCTATAGATCCACAAAAGTGGAGACACACAACTTGGAAGGCTATAATATCAAGCATGCAACTCAACCTAATTTTATAACAACACACGTTGCTAGGTGCAAATAGTAGTCATTATAGCCAAGAAGATGGAGTATATCCTTAAGAGTACATGAAGGAGGTGCAAATGGTGGTTGTAAAATAAGTGAACACATGTTTGGTGGCATCGAAGGCCATTGGAGCAACCCAAGAGCAAGGAGTGGCTTGTACTATTTAGATTGCAAGATTGCCAAATGTTGGTAATTGCACCCCTTATTTGTTGTTGTGCAAATGTTGCTATTGTTTAAGCCAAATGTTCCTTCACCTTTTGATCAATCAAACTTTGTGTCTATTGCTCTTCAAACTATTGGTAGTATTACCACACATTTGCTTGGCTCATGTAATAGGTGAGGTTATTCAAAGATGTGAAATTTTTTCATAGGTATACATTCCAAACTACAATCTAGTGAAGTTGGCTTTCTTGACCTTAGACTTTTCTTAAGTTGAAAATTGGCATAACATAATTATAAGCATTTAGCCATATGTAAGGACACCAAGTTAGAATGATGTTTTACATACCTTGTGTTCATATCCTGCACATTGTTGTTTTCTAATAGATAGTTGCATCTAGCCACACCTAGAAAGCAACCAAGTCAAGTCTCTTAAAGGATTACTTACACCACAACACACATAAAACCTAACATTAACCCTTTTTTGTTAAATGAAGCACATGCATGATCCAAAAAAGAAAGGGGGAATTTTGTGGTGTAGTTTTGTCACTTGGTGACAAAAGAAAGAGGTCATACTTCATCTTGTCCTCAATAAAATACACATCAAACAACACTAGCTTGTAGAAATGAATATACATGTTTTGAATTGTTATGCCAACAACCAACCACCATGACCAAGTTTTTTCCCAAAATACCAATTTCCTAAACATCCCATAAAATGGATCATAAGAAAATTGATGGAGGTTATAGTCCATTTCTACTTGTAGAGTGTATACTTGCAACTTGGCATATATTGTTTTGGTTCAAGATCTTGAGGTTTAAGATCTCATTTGAGATTTCAAATAAAGATAGGGCAGCATGGTCCACCAATGTCCAACACTTTTGGAAGGCATTCAAGGCTTTCTCTTTAAAAAAAAGGTTTGCAAAATAGTTTTAAAATCATCAAAACAAAAGAAAGCTCTCTTTGGAAACCATGAATTATATGGTTGTAAAATTCTTGATATAATTTTTGGAATTTTTTTTTGGGAGGAAGTTTTGTACAATTTTTTTCAAGGACTTAATCACATACATCACATCTACATATGGCAATTGCTCATAACAAGGAAAAATGGAAAAAAAAAAATCGAACAAAGTTTCTTTGAAAGGGATCACCACCAAAGTTGAATAGATTGTCAACTATTTTGCATTTGCTAACATTTAAAAAAAAAATAGGTACCTTACCAACTAGGAAAATACAATAAGTATTTAATCTAGTTTATTTTCATTTACTATGGTTAAATTTTACTTATTAGTTTTAGATTTTGTCACATCATTGTTGTGGGCCAAGGTGAAGTAGCACCCACATTTATAATTTCACCTTTTTAAGTTAGTTTGTAACCCATAAATGTATAAAATATTTTATTGTTAAGGTTTAAAGTGTGAACAAAGAAGGCCATGTTAATGCTTAAATGCCAAAAACTAACATTTGTTTGTCTTAGAGTGGAATGATGATTGATTTGTGGAGGAATGATGATTTTGGTTCATAGAGGTGCAAATTGTTTGGCATGTGTGTGGATGTTGTTGGTGCTAAGGGATGGATTGAAGTTGCAGAGGTCAACCTGGATAAAAAGAAACAACTTTTAGAAGCTAAATATTTTTTTCGCATTGTGTGTTTATTTTTCTTCTTATTCTTTGGAGCTAGGATGGTTTTCTACTATGGACGCATTGAAGGGAAGAATGCTCAAGATGCAAAAGTCTAAGTTGTCTAGTATGAATCTTCAACATGTTCTTTACATCTAGGTCTTATGTAGTCAAAGAACTAAAGCTGCATAAATGCGTTTAACCACACTATTAGGAGCCAATGGTGCCTCCTTGGATAAATGTTTAGTGCTTGGCGAACAGTCAAATTGTGTTGACATGGCTCAAGTGTTTAGTCAAAGGCGGGATGATGATTTTTGAAATAATTGATTAGTATGCGTGTGCACGTCCATCCAAGTTCATCAGCATCAACCAATGTTGCGGGCGAACTAGGTTTCGAATTCCCACCATGTCATCTTCATCCACTATGGTCTGTGTTTGGGTTCTGAACTCCCACTCACCATTTTTGACACGACAAGTCTTGAGAGCTTGAGTTGCATAGTTTATTGAACTTTGCAGAAATCCAAATCTTTTGAAATTTGAAGTTTGAACTAGGTTTTGTGGGATTTGTAAAACTTGTGAACTGCATAGTCAGTGATTCTCAAAAACATTAGAAGGATTGAGCTTCTTCCACAAAAAATCCATCAATGATAATATAACTTCTAGCTCACAGTTCAATTTCTATGTTTTTTTTTCCTGAGATCTACGTTGTCTAGTGTGATGTCTATGGTACTGATATATGTTTGTGACAACATGGATCCATATGTCTGTAAGTAATTGTATTTGCAGTGCAGTATTTACTTACATTTTTGATCGGAGTAGGAAAGCCCAGTCCTTCCAATTAGCATGCATGCTTACATGTTGATGATTTGTTACATGATATAATTAAATGTGATCTAAACAACATTATAATTACAGAAGACACACAATATTAACAAAAACAGATTTTACTTTGAGACACAGTAGGGAGCTCACTGTTGAGTTTTTCGCTTCTGTAGTGGGACTATCAACTGAAGGGCTTAATCCTAGGAACATCGATCCAAAGTTTTTTAGTGTGAAAGATTGTGAGTTAGTTTGGGGAGCTGAGTGCCTTGACAGCCATGGATTTAGA
>Ga0116229_10015748_pt1 | contig 10249 bp, 8 predicted proteins | sample S1TSphgellanicum_3_FD_87313 | JGI IMG/M metagenome (GOLD analysis project Ga0116229, IMG submission 87313) | Host-associated microbial communities from peat moss isolated from Minnesota, USA - S1T2_Fc - Sphagnum magellanicum MG | ecosystem: Host-associated > Plants > Peat moss > Unclassified...
GATAGATGATCTTGTGTAGGGGGTGGGGGGGGAGGGGGGGTGGGGGGAGGGGGTGGGGTGGGTGTGGGTGGAGGAGGGGGGGGAAATTTGGACACTTTCACGACATGTATGTAATGTATATTTTTGCAAAACATGTTGCATTTAATCTTGGGTTTCATTTTTTATGTTTGGTATTGATATCTTTATTTTCATAAAGTTAAAGATATATATATATATAGTGGTGGACTGACAATTCCACTATATCTCCCAATAGAAAGGATGTGGTGAGGAAACACAAAGGAGTCCGATTTATGAAGCCATGCGACCTATTACTTGCAGGTGTCATAGGCGATGTTAATTTTTTGAGTTCAAGAACTTAAGTTTTCAAGTTTTGTGTATAAGTATTACTCCTTACTAATGTTTATTAGATGCTAAAAGCTTTCTTAATGTTTGTGTAAAATGATAGTTTGGTGTTGAAGGTGCTGCTAGCATCATAGTGATGATATTAGGCCAATGTTGTTGATGGTCATTAATGGGCTTTTCTATTCCCATTTTTTTTTAACTTTTAATTTTTTCTAGCAACATGTTCCTAAAACAACAAACAACAAGTACATCCTCAAATTTTTTTATCTACCATCCTCAAATTATATGGTGTAGGTTTAGGTTTTGGAAGCCTTAACCTCAATCTCACTTACTTTGTGATAATATTAATCCAAAACCTCCATCCAGTAACACATCCTCTATTGTATTCTTCATAATTAGTATTTGGATAACTGCCATATGATTATCTATTACTATAACAGTTGTTCCTACCTCCTAAACTAAAGAACCAACTTGATTCTATGTGTTTGTTCTACTTACATTTTGAGTTTTCTCTAGTTTTAATTTCTGCAATAGATAACTCTTTAACTCATGAGTTATTTTAAACAATTGTCCCAAGTTCAAAATATAATTTGTTTTTAACATTTGTTTACCAATGTCTAGAAAAATCTCTTTTATTATAATTAGATTCTCTTGTGAATTCACTACCTTTTGAGATTTCTGTGTTTCCACAAGAATAATATTTCACATACTCGACCAAGTTGTATTCCACCCCTCCATGGATGTGGATGGCCCTTTTGGTTGGGTTTGTGTCTTCTGAATTTGTTGAATTGTCTCCACCATTGATTTCTTCAATTGTTCTTCTTTCTCCCAATCAATAGCACTTTTTATTTTCCTTAGCTTTCTATCCTTGAACACATGTTTTTCAATTGCTTGATTTGTTGTTGTAACATTAACATCCACCACATTCACATCTATAATGACTATTTGTGTCTCAACAATAGGTTGAACCTTTGTTACTGCCACAAAATTTCCATGAAACATCTTCTACATCTCATCAAACTTTGGACAATCTATCATTTTATGTCCATTCAAACCACAAATGTGGCATGCATATGAAGATGTCTTCTATGGTTTTTGATTTGGTTGTGTTACCTCTGTGGCTGCCACTATGGTTTTTTTTTTCTTTTTTTCGCATGTCTCCACACTATGATTCATCACCCCACAAATTGTGCAATATTTGTTAGTCTTCCCTATATTACTTTATGTTTTTGTTGGTGCTACCTATTTAGTACTTTGTGGTACTAAAAATGCACTCCTTGCTTCTACAATAATCATGTCTTATTCACTCAACATCATCGCCTCCTTATGTTATAGTGTTGATCGTTTCATTCTTAAAATCATAATTCTAAGGTATGATTGCAAATTCGTTTTAAACATAGTAGTTAGAAAATTGTTTGTGGTTAGTACTTGTAAACCATGAGCGAACTATGAATCCATTCGTAGTAAACCTCCAACCTCTTAGTCTCCTCCTACTTCATGTTCTTTACCTCCATGTATATTTGCTTGTCATTTTGAATCTTTTAACGACGTTTGCAAAATGCTTGTGTAAGCTCCAAAAAAATATAGTCAAGGAATTTTGACATGTAATTATGGCATTAGTCCAATGTTGTATCTTTTAGCATATAGCTAAACACATTGATGACATACTTTTTAGAAGTTTTTGCATTTGGTTTTACTACAAAATTTAACACTTTAACATGAACATCTGGATCAACATTTTTTTAAAGTTGGGATATTTAAAAGCTACCTTGTTTGGCCTACTTGAATGGCCATCTATGTGATCAAGAATTTTGTGCAGTTACAACAAATGGTTTTGATATCGTCCTCTTGGATTTGTTGCATATGCATTTCTATACCCTCCAACAACCATTGAATTCATTAGTGGTCGATTTACAGTCATTATCTCATGTGTAGTCATTATCAAATTAGTAAACACCATCTAGGGTGTCCCAAAAACTCTAGTAGTTACTATTGGTAGTGTCAAACTCCGACTCAAATTCCTTCTTGCCAAAACTCCACCCAATCCATTACACAAATTTGTTGCAGATCCAATTAATATTCCACCTTTGACAACATTTGTGTTGGGTGCAACCACTATTTCCACTCCTGTGGTTGTTATGATAACATAGGTGATTGAATAACCTATGTTCTAGCAAGTTATCTCTTAATTTCAACAATTGTTATTTCTGACATTCTTGGTGAAGCTAAATTGACTTAAGTATGATGATGCCCCATTCTCTAGTTACCCATTGGCATTCTCTATGGTGTAGAATGTGGATGTGAATACACCTTTGGTGTTCTGCTCCTAAATTGAATGGATGGACAAATTTATCGACTTTATGGTCCCAATTGACCTCCTAACTCCATGCCTCTAGATCTATTCTAAATTATATAAATTATTGGTTCTTGGTCTAGTGATTGATCCACTGATGCTCTTGCCACATTTTGTAACTCCACATGTTTAACAATACATATTTTAATGTGAAAAAGCACAAAAGGACAATCCATGATCCCATGTCCTTCCTCACAAAATGCATAGACCTTTGAAAGTAATTTGACTACCTCCGAACCTATAGATTCATGATCTCATGTTTTAGTTGTATACCTTGTTTGATCCAACTCTAGATTTCTTTAATGTGAATATGATTATGGTACTTCATTCAACACATTCACATGCGCCTTTACATATTCAGATGATCATAAGTCATTTTCTTTAGTCTCTTCAACCACACCGATAAATTAGTGTTTTCTTCCACCTCCTAATCTTCCACCAGTTCATAGTAATCTAGAGATGTAAATTGATACACAAACCTAGGTTGTATACTTCCTGTAACATCCTTTCCTTGGCTAGTCACTGACTTTGGACTTGAAATTTCTTGCAGCTAATTAGGTACTACATAAGTCCATGTTCCATCTTGATTTCTTCAAGTCTGAACCACAAATTGTGGCTAAAAAATATACTGGACCCACTCATTTGGGTGAGTAGTCAATTACATCTTTCTCCATGGAGATCATCATCTATAATTGTGCCTTTTCTAAAGATCCCTAATCCATACTTCATGTCATACCACCTCTTGTGGTAGAAACGACATGTGTTTTGCAAGCCTTTCCTCTATTCTCCAAACTCATCTATCTAACATCCTTGATATGGGGTTTTTGTAAGCCTTGCATATTTTTTTCCATTTTCAAGATTTTTTTCTATTTGTCTTCTAATGACTTAACAATTTGCCTCCAAATCCAATTGTTGTTGTAAACTCCAAGTCACCATCCAATTCATTTTGTTTCATAATCCTTTGTCTTCAAAGTATGTAGATCATTGTGCAATCCATATGGCATCAACCACTTAAACCTCTGATATTTTCTAACATACCCTTCTATATTTTGAATTGAAAAATAAAACCACTCATCTAAACACCCTCCTCTACAATACAATAACAAAAATTATAGAAAACCTTCCCATTATTGTAAAAAAAATTTTTTTAAAAAATTCCCCACAAGATGGTCATCAAATGGTATAAGTGAGATTTAATCCCTGTAAAATTATCACATTACTGTAACAACAAATTTGCACTACAATATGCACACATTCATAATTTTTTCTTTGATTCTAAACACACATGACCATGCAGTTCATGAAAACACCATATTCATGGTTATTTCATATAACCAAAATCTACATTTCAAAGTACAATGCTGAAAAATCCAAAGACAAAATTACAATTCATTATATTACACTTTTGATATTATAGAAAACTCACACAACAATATAGATATGGAAATTGTTGCATAAGTTTGTACTTCTCTATTTTACTGAAAAAAATATAATTACAACAAAATTCCATGTTTGGTGGAAATGAAATCAAAATAGTAAAATAAAATCTATGGTATATCCAAAATAGAATATGTGATTTTCTATTACAAAGTACTTACAACTTCTTTTACTCTTCCCAAAATTGTGTGTTTAAGAATCCCCCTCCTTCTTCCCATAACTCTTTTTTTTGGGCAATCCTAAGTCACATCATCATGGTTCCAAAAACAACAAAAATTCAAAATTCAAACTAATAATGTTTTAGGATTAGTCCCTATCCAACTGCCTTGTTCATCCAAACCATGTATTCATCTTACCCCCTTAATAGTCACCCAAAATGATTATGGTAAAAATAATCAATGTGGATTCCATGCATTTGGATCACATGGGAAGTTATGAAATGCACATGACTAGCTTTAAACACTTTAAAATTGGACAACCAATAACAAATGATCAAAATATTAATTAAAGGGGTGCAAAATCCATAATGGCATGTGAATTACATGCATAGCAATTGAGAATATCTTGGACCAACTCTTGCTTAAAACATGCAATGTGGGCCCAATAAATCACATGGGTTAATTCCACTAAGCCTCACATAAACACTAACTAAAGGGGGGAAAATAAATAAATATACAATTATAAGAAAAAATAATTCCCATGGCCTTGGTCGTTAAGATTCCACTACTCCCACAAACAAGTGGAATTGTGGTGGAAGTGGTCCACTAGTAATCACAGTGTAGTGGAATTTGTGAGTTCCATTCCACTTGGCAAGGTTTGGGTGGAATCACGTAGTGGATTAAGACTAGGTTTTTTAATAGTGCTTGGACAATTTATATTTTTGGTGGGTTAGGTTCCAACTAAATAATAAAATGACTTGTACAACTTGACAAAATTGGGACAAACAAAATGTTAGTTCAACAAACTTTAGAAAATAAGGTTGCACATGTAAACAACTCAATTTACTTCTAGTGTCAACAACATACCTAATTATGTTGTAGATTTGGGATAAGCATGCACATAACCAAATTGCCTTAAAAACTCAAGTTCTTAAAGTACCAAGTAACAAACACAAGTCCATGAACCAAAAATACAAGCCCTTGAAACAAAGACATATTAGGTCTTTGTTCTTGAAACCAACATTTGTTTTAATTGAGTTAGCAACTTCAAGCATATTTAAACAAAATTAGCAAGTTCACAAGGATCAAAATAGTTCATAATGAAATGCAAACAACCACATGCATTAAAATAAGAAATATAAGAATTTGCAAAGAAGCCCATGTAAAAAACAATGCATAGATATGAGAATTGAAATGTTCATAACAATCTTTAAATATAAATTGAACACAATGGCATAGTCATGAAGCATACATTGAACTCAATGACATAGTCATGAAGCATAAATTAGACTCAATGGTAGAGTCACATGAAACGGAAATTGAACTCAATGGGACAATCCTAGGAAGCATAAATTGACCTTAATGGTAGAGTCCCATGAAACAAAAATTGAATTCAATGGTAAAGTCACATGAAACATAAATTGAACTCAATGGGACAATCCTAAGAACACAAATTAACCTCAATGGTAGAGTCACATGAAACATAAATTGAATTCAATTGGATAGTCCCATGAAACAAAAATTGAACTCAATGGGACAATCCTAGGAAGCATAAATTGACCTCAATGGTAGAGTACATGAAACATAAATTGAACTCAATTGGATAGTCCCATGAAACATAAATTGAACTCAATTAAATAGTCCCAAGAAACATAAATTGAACTCAATGGCACATTCTTGTTCAACAAAAATTGAATTCAATGGCACAATCCAAAGACACATAAATTGAATTCATTGGCATTTTCTTGAATCATAAATTGTTCATTGAATGGCACAACCTAAAACAAAAATTGAACTCAATGGCATAGTCCTAGAAAACATAAATTAAATTCATTGACACAACTTCAGCATAAATCAATAACTTAATGGCACATTCTTGAAGCAAAAATTAAACTTAATGGCAAAGTCATGAAGCTAAAATTGAACTCACTAGCACATTCATGAATCATAAATGGTTCATTCAATGGCACAACCTGAAACAAAAATTGAACTCAATGGCACAACTTGAAGTAGAAATTCAATTCAATGGCACAACTTAAAGCATAAATTGAATTCAATTTGGCACATTCCTAAAGCATAAATTAAACATAATGACATAATCCTTGGAAGCATAAGTTGAATCATTAACATAAATTGACCTAAATAGCTCAAGGGCACAATCTTGATTAACATAAATTGAGCTCAACATGGCACTTTACAAATGCTTTAATATTAATGTCCAACATATATGTGCATAATCCAAAACCAAGACATCATTGAAGAACTTAGTAATGTGAATCATGGTGTTATATTAAATATTATGTCTTATTAAAGGGAATATAATTGTAGCATGTTAACTTACCTAATCCGAACATATGGACCAAAAAATGATGTATTTATGCTTTGACAACTAATAGATGGGTCAAAGCAAGATAAAGTTTAAAAAAAAAAAAAGATGTTTCCATTTCAACCTTATGTTGCTCATATAACTACCATAAAGTAACATCAAATTAGGTGAAATTATGTGTCAAGTAGCATTAGTTTGCTCTATTAAGTTTATAAGAATTTAATTCTAAAAAAAAAAATAAATCAATTTTAAAAGTAGAAAAAATTTACATTTTAAATCAATTGAAAATTAATGAAATTAATATGAAATAAGTTAGGAAATGAAGATCAACATAGGTTTTTGTAAGTCATAAAAAAAAATCTATTTCCTTTTTGTAATAACCTATTTGACACCTACTTGAAACTAAAAGTCCATAGTGAAAAATAGATGTCAAAAACTACTTGTATTTTGAAAAACTTGTTTAAAACTTACTTTTACAATTTGAAATATGAAAATCAATGCACATTAGTGTAAACATATATTGTATTTAATCATTGAAATGAAAACATTTAATGTTCCACAAATTTAATAATGTGTTTTGTTGTTATTTTAAATCTACCAATTCCAATTTTGACAAGGTAATCAAGTTGTTCACTTTATCTTGCTTACACCCAGATTCATATTATATTTAGGTCTTTCGACAAAATATTTACCAAAAATGGCATTCTGTAATTGATGCCAAATATCCATTAAAGCTCTTCCAAGCTCTCAATCACCCTTTTGTTTGTATTTCTACTACTTGCATAAGGAAAAAAAATTTAGAAACTAGCATTTCATAAGTGTTTAATTATGATTACATGAATATATATGTAAGCTTTCATGAACCAATATTGTGCAGTTTTTCAAAATGTTCAAAATTCATAATTGTAAAAGCTATAAAAGAACTAGTCCAAGGTTGTAATTAAGTATGTTCCACAAGGTTTCCAAATCAATCAACAATAGAACCAAAGAATGAGAAATCAACGAATTAACAATAGACATAAAAAATGAATTTTGAGCATGGAAAAAGTAAAAAAGCCACCTGAATCTACCATACAAAGGCATTTGTAGAAAACACAAAAGGAAGACTACTTCAAATGTTTTTTTGAACAAGTACCAAGTTGATTAAATGAATGGATATTTGTCACAATATTGGATATATGTCCACTTCTTTGAATTGGAGGCTTCTTTGCCCCTTTGGACAAATGCACACTAAGGTGTCTCAATTTTGGCGAATTAAATTCCCTTTTTAAAAGCCTTTTTTATTGTAGTTGAAAACTAGCTTAAAATATGAATATTTAAATGATATTGAAGTAATTTGTTTTTCCATTTCCAATTTCAAATCATAATGTTATAATACATATTAAAAATATCAAAAAATTACTATTTTTAAATGCTTAAAAGGGTTTTTAAAATCATTATAGTTTTTAGGATTTTGAAATTTCCATAACATAATAAATTAAAATCATATTCCATTCATTCAATGGATCTTTAGTTTTTAAACATAATTCATCCAATATCCCAAAGTTTCAAACACATTAAGATTAACACATAGTAAAATAAAAGTCCATATCCATTAGTTTTGTAGGTGTGACAAAAAGTGTGGGAAAAATTCAAAAGTGATGCACCCCCAAATTTTTCATAAGACTTAAATGCAAATTCAAAAATGAAAACATTGGAAGAAGGAGTGGGGATATGTTCTCTAGTTCATAGCATTTCGAGGGTAGAGGGGCGTGTTGGAGCTTTGGGATGGGGATTAAGACAAGTGATAAAAGGGTCAATTATTCACACGAACCTGCACAAACCAAACAACAAGTTGGTTAATGCATAGTTGGAACACTTTTGGTGTAAGGACGAATCATAGGCATACACAGACTCACAAGACTCACCATGGCTCGGACTTGGGGGAAGCCATCACCTTCCCCCTTATAGTATTCTCTGTGCTTGGCCACAGGGCCTGGCCCCAAATGTCATTTTGTTTCGGGACTCCCAAATTGGGAGTCTCGAAATTCCCGAAATTGGGACTCCTGTGATTTTAGAGGCCCATCACTTCTTGTGCAGACCTTTGATTGAGGTGAAATTTGAAAGAAAGTTGTAACCCTCGTTGAAAGGTTTTTAATGATATGCGGCACACCACATGCACATAAGTAAATCAAAGCGATTTTCAACTTTTAGTGGTCGGGAGTCAAATTGGCAGTTTGACTCTCAGCCCTTCTTTTGGCCATAACTTGTGTTTTAAGTACTCAAATGGGTCATGCAAGCCCATTTCAATCATTTACGTCTCAATACAATTCCAATGGTATAAAGAACTTTTCAATCCAATGAATTTTGACCTTTGAAATCATTCTCTGAAAATTCAAAAGTCCATTGGGACTCCAACTCCCAAAGTGGGAACCCACTTTGAAGTGTGTGGGCTCATTCCCTCACACTTTCCTACATTCTTGTGAGCATGAAATGTGACTCTCGGGTTTCATTTTCGACTCGCACCTTTGCAAGCCCAATGCTAGGGTTGTGACAAAAGTCCATTACTTATTGGTTATTCACAATTTTGATTTGATTTTTTCATTATTGGAAAGTAGATTATGATAGTTTTAGAAAATCTAGTATTTTTTTATTATTTCAATGAATTTTATTTTATTTATTTTCTCAATTTTAAGAAATACAGGAAAAACTACCATTGTGACATCCATATATATAAGATCACCATGTGTGCAAACACCCCTTTCTTAAGGAAAATGAATTATTTTTTAATGTCCAGTGACATTTTTTGGCCAAATTATCAACTTGAAAGGCATTTTTAATTGATTGTCTTACATCTCCACTAGGTTTAGCATGCAACACCATTGTCACTTTGTGGTTCCCCATCATCAACTTTGTCCAATTTTAACCATGAATCTCCATCCACACCACTGTCTACAACTAGTACATTCTTACCCATTTTCATATTATTCAAACTTTCAGGTAGCACCAATTCCTTTCAAATGTCTTTCTTTGACATGTTTGTTCCCCTCCACAACATGTTTGCTACCTTTAATAACTAGCACATCGATACCTTTTTTGTGAGGACTAGTGACTTCAAGATTCATAGTAGCATGCATCTAATGATCTTGCACATGAAAGTTCCCCACATTTGGGCTTTCAACAACATGGGTGATGTTTGAAGGTGGTGCCCATGTAGGCCCATGATGACTAGTTGAAACAAAAACAAATGATCTTTTTGGTACATGTTCTATTATCAAACCATGGATGTCAAGTTTATTAGATTCTATCATGATAGTCAATAAAATACATCAGACATCTAGACTACAAACTAATCCTATTTATGGATTTTTGAATGAACAAATGTGCTTAACATTGAAATTGTGTGCTAAAACTATTCTAGTGGACTATTAATGTAAAACATGGGCAATTATGACCAAATATTGACTATTTTTGGACAATACATACTACAAGTGCAGTATGTACAAAAAATAAATAAATGTGAAGACTCTGAATGTAAAACCACCATTGTTGAATACTAGTAGCAAACAATTTTTATTCATGTTGAAACTTGATGGAGTTTTGATGGACAAAATATGGAATTGTACCAATTTCAATAGATTAAAATACCCTTGA
>Ga0116229_10015752_pt1 | contig 10247 bp, 11 predicted proteins | sample S1TSphgellanicum_3_FD_87313 | JGI IMG/M metagenome (GOLD analysis project Ga0116229, IMG submission 87313) | Host-associated microbial communities from peat moss isolated from Minnesota, USA - S1T2_Fc - Sphagnum magellanicum MG | ecosystem: Host-associated > Plants > Peat moss > Unclassified...
ATTGTAATAACATCATAGTCTAGCCATTAAGTGCAAACAACTCCAATTCAAGCACATCAAGAATGTTGTGAGTAGTCTTTTCTTCTAGAATCTCTCACTTTGTCAATTCTGTTTTGCCATTTTGGCTTTGTCGTTTCTATGTTGAGTAATTTTGGACAATTAGCTCCAAATTGGAACCATGTAATTGCCAACCAAAGGAAAAACCATGCTGCTACCATAGAATCAAGGGTTTGTTGTCTTCCCCATTTGGTCGGTCCCACCCAAAATCTTCTAAAGATAAGAAGAAGACAAAAAGCTAAATGTGCATGTAATACACAGCAATTGTTTGCCAATGATTCCAAAATCTAGATGGCACATTGTGAGAGTTGAGTCGATTGTCAACATTCATGATGAAGTTTTTCCCAAAGCAATTGCTCATGGTCTAGAGCGGAGGACAAGCAGATATGGAATTGGTGAAAGACAAGACGAGAAGGAAGAAATGGAAAAAAAATGTGCAAAGGTTTTGAAGATCACACCTAATCTATTTAGAATTTTATTAGCCTTTGCTTGGCAATATGTTTTACAACAAAGGTTATGAAATGAGTTTGTGTTTTATGATCAACAATGCTCAAGCAATTTTGTATGTTGTTGTATGCAAATAGAAATGTTGACAAAGCAAAAGCTTTATAATGGTGAGGAGCAAGAAGACATATTATAGTAATGTTTAATTGAAACATTTGGGGTGAAAACACCCAAACACTTTATTATTGGTAATAATGTGCATTCAAAAATTCAGCTTTTGGAACTTCTCACAATAGTAATGCATCGGATTTGTATTTGAAGGACATTGTCAATCAACTCAAGTAGTTGGTTTCTTGGTGTGTGCATTTCTTTCTTTCGATTTGGGTTTTGGTGTTTATGTTTAGTTTAATGGGTGCACCTCCTTTAAGAACCTAATCTTTGGAGCTTTTTTTTTAGCAAAAGATGCTGAAAGCATGTATCCTTTTTTTCTAGTTGTTTTACATAAACAATTTTGGATTGGAAAATCATGGAAGAAGGTGGGTTGGAGAAACCTTAAAATGTAAGAATTGTTGTTGTTGAGGCTATTACAAGGCTTCCTGTCAAATGTGATTGTTTATCTATGGATGCTAAAGAATAAATAGGTGTGGCAATAAAGATTCTACTTGTAAAAAAAATTACACAGTTTTTCTTCAAAGTTGTTTTCACCAATCAACATTCATTATTCATGTTTATGTGTTTGGGTTGGTGATTCTTTGGAATATTTAGGGCATAAACTAGGCCTACAAAATTGATGAGAAAGTTGTGCCTTGTAAGTAAGGCGTGCATCCTTCGTACACTTTAGAGAAAATCCAATTTTTCTTGTCCCTTTGGAGCTTGCCACAATCAAAATCAAATCTCTTTGAACATTGACATCATCATCATCCTAAATAAAAAGTGATGCAAAGTCTATTCAGTAATTAAAAGATGAGCTTGGGTTTTTTGGTCTTTTGTATCAAAACATGAATTGCTATTCATTTAACCAAATTGTATTAGCATTCATTTATTTTCTTCCAAAGTTATGTCTATCATCAAAAGTTGGCTGCAACTGTGCATGCATTGATGAACCACAATATTGTGTGAACTGAATTTTTAATTTTTAATTTTCAAGAGAAACACAAGTTGTCATGAAACAATTTACACACCCATCATCTGGTGGTCCATGTGGTTCTTTGAATATGTTTCCTTGGCGGAATTGGGTTAAAGATGAACATACACCGAAGGTTTTCACTATATTCTAACTCATGTAATGTTCTTCATTTTAGAACACTTTTGGAACACATGTTTACATGTGGTTTTTGTAGATGACACTCTCATTGATGCTACACCTGATATATTTAGGCAACCTTGTTTCAATACTAGTTGCTTCTAGACACAAAAGACTCTGAAACTATCACATGAATTTTACATATTTTTTCCTATTATCCCCAAAATGCCTTGTAAGAATTTGTTCTATGAATTAGAGTAATCTTCCCTTATTGTACTAAACCAACAAAAAAATCCATTGGTTCCAACCATATTATTGTCAATCAAGTAGAAAAGAAATTTTGTGAAGTAAAATCTTAAGTTCCCTCAGCAAAAAAAACACCTTGTTCTAAATTGAAGATGTGTTTGTTTATTCCAAATCTGATTTCAACGAATGGAAGAAATTTCCATGAGTCCTATGGGTAGCATTTTTTGTTGAAGGAACATGGTTCACCAAGGCCAAGCTCATTGGTGCTCAAGAATTTGCATGTTCCCATGTAATGTGTGTTCCACATAATGTTGTTGTCCCCCACATTGAATCAAGTCTCACAAACCACTTCTATCTACTTGTCAATTGCCAAGGTGTCATTTTGTACCCTAATTCTATAGTTAAATGGTTTATGCAGTATTCTAATGTCTTGTTTAGAATGCAAGGCTTTGTTTCGACTATGCAAAATTTGTGTGGTTTTGCACCAACAACAATGTATGATATCATTATAGTCATTTCAAAAGATCTCTCTGCCCCAACTATGTTACATCTATTCAAGGGTTTGCCACTAGTGGGATGATCTTGAAAGGGTTGTTCAGCCTTCTCTTCATCCTCAAGTTTAACAATAGGGAAGGCTCCCATATTTTGGTTTCGAACTTCCTTAGATAGAATCTCTCCATCATATGGTGTTTGTGCATGCAGTTAAAATTTTGTAGTTTGCAACACATCCTATTGCAGATTAGTTTTTCCTATGGCACAAAAGATTATGTGAACTACATAGCATGCATTTTGATGTGCATGATTGCTAGTTTTCAATGCCTAGCTTTTTAATTCCCAAGTGTCAAGGTACAAAAGTATCAAAATTAAAAATTGACATGAATGGGGTAGGTTCAAGTGCATGCAAGGCAAATACCAATGATGGAGCTTCTAACATTTGATGATGAATTGGCTACTTGGTGCCATGAGGCATTTGCAAGGAAGGGACTATCTTTTGCACTCACATTATGTTATTGTTGGCACTGTCCTTGTTATGCTAACTAGGTTTGTGATTGGCTGCATTCTATGTTGGTAGATGTTATGTTAAGGAATCGCACTGGTCATCCATGGTTGGCAATTTATGCTGGAGACCTCACTGATGGTCGAAACATTTCAACCACGTTGGGAGGGAATTAAAAGTTTGGGGAGTTAGTGGGGAGGATTCCACTACGAGACAAGAGATTGAAGCCCATGATTATTAACACAAGGGGGGCTATTGTACAAGGTATGGAAAAGGACACCAATTGCCAGTTGCAACTCGATGATAACCTCATGGCAAGGTCTCGAGCTTTGTTTTGGTCAAAATAACAGGCATCCTCATAAAACTATTATGGTCAAAGTGTCAGATTGGATGTCTATGTGAGGTTTTGCAACTGTTGTTGTGCTACATTTGTTTGTTTGCAGCTTCATGTATTTGATTTTATGGTTTTGCTTCAGTAGCTCATTGGTGAAAAAGATAGTGACGTGATTATTGTTGGCCATGGAATAATAAAGACCACAGATCCAATAGTTGCACCTAGGGTATATCGAAAGGCGGGGCAGACAACATAAGAACAAGCCCTAATTTTAGAAGTTTAATTGGAGCATAGAGGCTGTAGTTAAATCTTGGAGGAAGAATTCATTGTGCATAATGTCCAATGTATTGAAGACATCATAAGGTTTAGTTTTGCCATGATGAGATCATTCAGGAGCTGAACAAATGAAGTTACAATGGTCACATTGTAGTAGGGAATATGTTGCCTTGAGTTGTATGGGATTCATGTTGCCAATGATGGTGGATCATGGTAGAATGTAGAAGCTGCAGGAATCTATGATCATTTAATACTCAGGGTTTTTGATCACATGGCTATTCTCCACATCATTGATGAGCAGAAGGAGGTGTTCAATCTATACCTATGAAAAATCAAGAGCAACAAGAGGAAGGTAAGTTAGCAAGGGAGAAGTTATTTGAGAATCTTGATGGTTGTTTAGGGTTTCCCCCATGACTGCAGCAATCCCCTTTGCTAGCACAAGCTTGGAAAGGAAGAGGTTTTGAGGGTTGCAACATGGGTAACACTAGTGGATGTGAAGGGCAAGTTGTACCAAGAGCTGCAGGAGGAGCAGCAGTAGTAGTGGTAGGAGGAGGAGGGCATTTCAGGGTGTTTTGAGGAAGCCAAGCATGGAGGAGGTGAGCAGTTCCGTTCATGCTTTTCTTGAGGACTCGAGAGTACCAGACATTGGTATGCAGAGTTGAGTGGTCAGCTGCAAGTCTTGGCACAAGGGCTCGGCTGCAGGTGTTCAGCCCTTTGCATCTGTTTCTGGAGTCTGCCATCATCCTGGACCTGATTTTGTCTGATGCCCTGTGGTAGGGAGGACCAAACTTTCTCTTCATCAACAAAGGTGGCGAGAGTCAATGCTATGTGGAGTGTGCTTCTACATATAGGTGAGGACCTTTTCTGGCATTGAACATTCATTCCAGGAGTTTGCTATCACTGGTGATGCAAATTTTTGAGTCAATAAAATAACAAGTCCTTATGAGGACTTCACTCAATGGCGAAAGGGTGCCATTTTGTTTTGCCACTTTGGTTCAATTGACTTGCAAATCTGAAAAAACCAAGACACTCATGTCCAATTTCATGTAGATTGATGGATCAGTTTCAGAATTGCTGAGGAGTTGCAGTGGTGGATGTAAGGGGAAATGGTGAATTGGGTCTAGCTTGTGGAAATTGGCAGGTGAGGACCTCATTTAAAAGTCTCTCTAGTCTGATGCTCTTTGACAGGCTCTGTTTCTGGTTGGGGACAATTTCATGTGCATCTAGATGTGCTTCCATGGCTCCAATTAGCAATTCCCGAGGCATCAGCCACCTAGTCAAACTTTGATCTTGGACATGTGGCAGGGTCCTCACAGGCTTTATGCCCCTTTTGGACCTGGTCCATTAGGGGGTGCAAAAGCACTAGGTTTTTCAGATGCTGATAGTGGAGGGTTTGAGGATGTTGCACCACATGACAGGGCACACCCATCTGCAATCTGTACAATGATTGCAGTTGACTTCAACAATGGTATTTATGAAGAACTTTTCTTCAACAATATTGGTGATAACAACCACTTATTCTGACAGGTGCCTGTCTCTCATGATATAAAGGAATGTTAAGACCTAGTTATGAAAGTGAGGGAACAGGTCATGCAGGTATTGCAGGCACACAATCCATTATTTCTGATTGCTGAAAATATGATTATTCAATGGCTGGATTCCTCGCTTCTTAAGTTTTTTTGTTAATATTGGAGATGCAACTTCCTATTGGAGATCTGCTTTAGACATTCTCCACTGAAAGCCTGAAGATTAGGTGCAAGCCTGGATGTGATGTGAGGCTGTTGCTACAATCATGAAGATGTAAAGGCTGATGGGCATAGACAATTCAATGATCTGGATGCAGGACGGACCTGGTAATTGGGTGGAATGTGAAATTGGGGATGTCAAAGAACCCAAAGGTCTTAGAAGGGGTGCTGCAGTGGCTGAAATTGATGGAGATGGCTGTCTTGAGCTCCTCAAGTAGGTTAACAATCATTACTTTTCTTTAGCTATTGACATATTTCTGGAATGACTAGATCTCTATTGACTTGTAGCATGTACAGCACAAAGCAACTTCTGAGGTCAGTAATAGAACGTTTTTGGATCCATTTAACTATTACATTACTTGCCTCACCACTGCTATGATGCTAATGGTAGTGTGCATCAAAGATTTGTTTGAATCTTGTCTAACAGAGAAGGATTTAATCAAGTTTGTAATATATTTGCATTATTGGCATGTGATGCATGTCCTCAGTGGCTGGAAGGTTCCTTCAGATCCCATGTAGAGCTTTGTGCACAGCCTCTTTCATTTTATCATCCCCTGGAAATTAGCAATGCCTGGGTTCATGTCAAGCAACTCACCTAGTAGGTGCTCTCTAACTCTCAAATGGATGTCTGGAAAGCTAGCACGGAATCTTTACGTCATGATATCAGGGTGAAACTTATTCTGTTTGGGAAATTTTTGTTATCAGGGTGCACCTGCAAGAGGTGCATCTGTGAAGCTTTTTGATGAGAATGGCCATGTCCAAAAGTGTGTAATTGATTGATGTTCTCTTTAAATAGTTTGTGAAGGCTCCAGCTTTGGGTTGTTGAATCTTGATGTGCCTATTTCAGGAGCCTTCAGAGAAATATGCACCACTTTTGTCAATGAATTAAAGAGCATTTTGATGGTCCTTTTCAAACTTTTGCAAAAGAGATGGAAATGGATAGAAACTGGATGCCATGAATCATGAATGTTGTTTTTGAGAAAGATCATTTAGGAGACTGATTTGGGCTTTTGGGGTGAAATTGTGGGGCCTTGTTGATTGGGAAACTGGCATGGGCTTGACAGTGGTTATCTATGTTGTATGGGAGGTAAGCTACCTTGTGCAAAATCCTGTGCAGTTCTTGGTTTTGAGTACACATAACTAAGCTGATTTGAAGTGTAATGACCATAAGGTTAAAAAATGAGAGATGGCACACAATTCAGTGATTCATGATTTGTATTAGCATATTCTGTAAGCATAGGGAATTCATTGCTAGCAATCCTATGCATTTTTGTGTGGTGAAAGTGGGAAATCCAGGCCACCAGCAGAGTCCTTGTAAGAATATCAAGTAATTGATAAGTAGCCCCTTTACAAATTTAGTCTGAGATACTCCTGCAAGTGCTCATTGCATCACTTCTCTTATATAATTTCTGATGATTTTCCATCTTGGGTTTTGTTGGGGCAGCTGGCGGCACAGTTTGGCTTGGTATAATTGCAAGGCACTGTGAGCATTCTAGTGACATGGCCAGATGGTGTCTTTCTGGAATGGAAGGGCATTTCCTCCCAACAGCTTCTATCAGTCCACCATCCCTTAGCTCTCATATTTTTATGCCAGGTATTGCTGCATTTACCACTTCCCTATTGATTTCCATCATTTATCCATCAATGTTTCTTTTGTCAATTGTAACTTGTCACCCTCAGGATGGGTTGATATTCAGAGATTTGGATCTCAAATTGGATGTAAAAGACACTAAAAACAGGATCGGTTTTTCTCTGGATTTCCCAGTGAGGATATATGGATCATCACTGCATACACCTATCAATGTGTGCCTTCTCTTTATTGAAGTATGTATATCTCTCTGTTTATTTTCCTACTTCATGATGGTCACTGTTCAAGCTGTTTTGTGTCAAGCATAATCTGGTCCTTCTTGTCCTGAACTTGGAAGAATGTTCGAAACTAAGAGATTATTCAACAAGAAACTTATATAAGCTAATCTGTCAGAGATGGAAGTTAGAATACTGCAACCACCAGGAATCAATCATGATAGTCAGTTGGTACCCACTTCCCTCCAAAGCTGTAGCATCCTACAAAGGAGCTCCCACACTCCTTTGAACCTTAACTTCTTTGACTATTGATCAATCACCACAACAACCTCATGTTGATTTACTTCCAGAGATGTTTGATCATGTGCCATTTCAAATGCGGCTCATTTCATAGGGACCTTATAAAACATGCCTTTTGAAATGACCCCTATGAGGTCACCCATCCCAATACTATTCTATTAGAAGTGGGCTCTCAACTTTAGAGGTCTTATGAAAAAACCAATATTTAAATTTCAAATTAATTTTTGGAGGTCAAAAGTCATTCTGAATTCAATAACCTTTGTTTCATTAATTAAAAAATTGCAATAAGATAACCATGCACAAATTGTTGAATGCTATTTTGTGGTACCAAAAGTGAAGCAAGGGGGCATGTAACATATGATGATGATAAATTAAAGAACTTAGGCCTTGATAGTGAAAAATTTAACTAAGTAAACTTGGAGTGAATTTTGGAAGTATGACAATTAGTTTATAAAGTGATTCATGTATTAAAAGTTGGGCATAAATAGTTTAAAAGATTATTCAAATTTTAAAATTTGAACATATTTAATGTTTGTGTTGATCTATTAGAGTCGGTTGAATCATTATGATTGTTTTTGAATTATGATTGACAATTTAAAATTAAAATTCACATTTGATGAGTTACAAAATCTTCATTAGCAATTTTAGGTTGGGTCCACATTTGATATGTCACATGATGAGTCATCATAGGATTAATATGAGAAGATGTTTTGATATGATGCTTTTGCTATTATTTAATATTTAAATAGTGTATGGAATTAAGAAATGGGTCTATGATGTATGGAGATTAGTGAATTCAAAATAAACTTAGTGGTTTACATGTTGAAATTTTGAAAAGTTGATTAAAAATTCATGCTTAGGTGAGAACATTTTGCAAACTTGTGTTTAATAATTTGTCATACAACTTGTGATTGTTATATTAATGAAAATTAAATGCATGATTCATTAATATGGTAAGGGAACATATAATTTCAAGAGCAAGGTTGAAGACGGTTGAATTCTTCTTGTTGTTATTTTCTAAGAACATTACATGTATTTGCTTCTAGTGGGAATGACAGACTATTTGAAGAGAAAGCCTTGAATGTTGTTCAAAAATACTAGACACTCATGGGACCATGTCACATGTCCTTATTTAAGATCTTAAATGATATGTTCAAACATGAGATTCTCATTGGTTTTTCACTTGTTGGGTGTTGTTATTGCAGGGTATGGAACTTCATGTCTTTTGTGTATCACATTTGTTTTGTGCATGCATGTGCATTCTGATAGTTGAGCTTTGGTTGTCATTTTTTTAACTATGAATTTGTCATTCACATTGTTTCGTATTTTTGAGTGGGTTTAACTTGTTGTAAAAAATAAAATTGTGAAGATTCAATTACCTATTGTGATTTAACCATCATCATTGACCTCTTTGTCAACCGTGTATCATTTCTAATATTTCCTCCTCTCACTTTTGTTTGTGTGCACTCTTTTTCTTCTTTTTCTATGTTGATGCTCCATTTTGCAATCTACGTTTTTAAATTTGAATGAATTGATTCATTAAAGCTTAAATTTGTGTGATGCAAGATTGAATCTCCCAAATTTTTGGAACAATAGGAAAAAAAGAAGAAAAAGAAAGGTTTCCACATATTTTTCAGAGGAATTTGTTTTAATAATGTTTATGACAACAAGTTTTAAAAAACCATGTGGAAATGCAACATTTTAATGAGATTTTTGAGGTTTGAATGTGCATAGATTATTGCACGTGTATTATTGGGATTGTCAATATTTGATAAAAAAATTCCAAGTTTCTTTGAACATCTTATAAACATTGGTGTTTTTCTTTATCCTTAACGTTTGTAGTCCTTTTCGTTTTTATCATATCTAAGAACAAAAGATGTAAATGCTTACTTTTTTCATCATATGTGCAACCAACACCCAATTTGACCTTCACTTTTTATCCTTTTAGACACATGCATGGTTCTAACCTTTAAATGTAACAAACTCCTTTGCTATCTTTCAATATGCATTATTTTATAAAACAACATGCCACATGGCTTTGGCCATCTATATCTATTTACAGATCAAGGATCAATGTGACAAAATTGTGTCGTGACGTGTAGTGTCGTGACGTACGGTGTCGTAAGGATGTAAATACGTAGTAAATCCTACTAAACAAAAAGATTAAAGCCAGTCAAATGTATAAACTAATCAACTAAAAGGAAATGCATGCACACATATATATACAATGCACAAGTGAGGCTGAGATGAAATTCTCCTGTATCCCCCCCCAAACCTGAGCCGGGAAAAGCAAGGCATGGTCTGAATAAGAATCAAGGTGTTGTAGGAGAACATGATGAACAGTACCAATTGCCGATGGGAACTTGAGTGAGCTCTGGCTTGAAGCAGAAGAGATGGTATCCACCATTATAGTTGTCACAAAGTAGCATCTAATCAGCATCGTCCGTCCTCTGACATACCTGACATGGATAATCAAGTGGAGGAATCCAAGTCGACGTGATGATGGTAGGATCCAAGTTCGGCAAGTGGCAGGGCGCACAATTTTTTGAATGATCATGAATTGTGCGTCCATCAGCTCCTTGTAACTCCAACACACCTAAAGGCCTGATCGCCTTAATCCTCAAGATAGTGCGACCGGAAGAAGTGTCTAGCATATCATTTGGTTGCCGTTAGAGATATACAAAATCACCAACATCAAATTGTCTCACCTTAGGTTTGTAACTACCACCTCGTGTGTGTGCATACCGTAAGGTGTCTCGATGTTGTGCAATGGACAAGTTTTCCATGGCCATGGGCATAACC
>Ga0116229_10015753_pt1 | contig 10247 bp, 7 predicted proteins | sample S1TSphgellanicum_3_FD_87313 | JGI IMG/M metagenome (GOLD analysis project Ga0116229, IMG submission 87313) | Host-associated microbial communities from peat moss isolated from Minnesota, USA - S1T2_Fc - Sphagnum magellanicum MG | ecosystem: Host-associated > Plants > Peat moss > Unclassified...
AGAGAGGTGCAGAGAATATTATATGGGGGAAGGTGGTGGCTTCCCCCGAGTTCGGGCCGTGGTGAGTCTTATGAGTCCAGAGTTGCCCGTGGCTTGTCCTAACATCAAAGGTGCTCAAGAAAGTGAACTAACCAACTTGTTGGTTGGTTTGATACAGGTTTGAGTAAGTAACTAAAGCTTGTCACACTTCCTAGTCCCATCCCCAAGGTTCAACATGCCCCTCTACCCCTTCTAGTGCTGAGAGTTGGGAATGTGCCCCATTTCCTCATAATTTTGTTGTTTGAGTAACTTAGGCCCATCCTGGGTCTAACTAGGCATTTGGGAATGCGTCATATGTGGTGTCCTTATATTTTATTATGCTTAAAAAGTTCCACAATCGTTTAATAGAGTTGGTAAACACATTTCTTTTTTACACTTGAAATTAATTTGTATTTTAGTAATGGGAAATCACATAAATGTGTAAGTGGGCATGGGAGTTTATTTGTGGTGCTTTAACCTACGGTTTCTTTTCATCCATGATCCTACATTTCAATGGGAGTCAAACATTATGTTCAAAAAGTTGTAGTTTAAATTTCAAGGTTTTCAAATTAATGAATTTAGTGGTGATGCTATGGTTGCTGGTCATTACCATACATACTATCAAAACTCTCTAACATCATTTGATTTTTTTCTGTTGTTGAATCAACTCTTCAGTTTAATCTTCCTTTTATTTTTTTTAGGGTTTCAATTTTATTTTATTTTTGTTGATATGTTGTCAAATTGAAAATCTTGACCACCTTCTTATCATTTCATCTATGATTTTTTTGACAAAATCATATATATATTTAAGTTTTCAATACAAATGGAAATCTTTGAATCTCATGATTTCCTCAGCTTTGGTGATTGAATTTAGGTTTTCTGGGAGATCACCACTTGTCATCATTGATCCAAGTTGTTGTCATGTGAACAATATTTTGCTATTCATTTTGGTCTAACATTTCTTTAGTTGGTTTAACTACGAAGGCATGTTCTTTTGTCTCACATTAAAGAGAGGTAAATAATGTGAGTATGTATTGAATTGTGCTAAGTTGTGTTAATTAATATCCAATAACACATCATTGATTGATGATTTCTTTCTCTAGAGTAGAAGAAGATGTAGACACGTCCAACTTTGAATTTTATTATCATGAATGCGCATCTTGAATGTACAATAGGTGTTTGTTGTTCAATTTGTGGTTTTAGTGGTTTGTGTTTAATGAGAGGAGTTGAAATAAAATGAGATTTGATAAATGATTGCAAGAAATTTGGACATGTGTTAACCATCAACTCCTAACATCCAATTGTAAGAAAAAATGTGAAAATATTTAAGATAGAATGTTATAGAAATGGAATATAGTTAAGTCATTGTGGGGCTTTGTTTTGTTTAGTAGTGAATGTGCTCTTTCAAACCATCAATGTGATATTATTTATTTTTCATCCTAAAGGAACTTGGAACATACATGTACACATGTAAAGAATACAAATCCTCATGTTTTTTAACTAGCTCAATGTCTATAGCAAAAGAATTACTAGGAAAAAAATTTGCAACAATAAAATCAATGGTAATATAATCAACAGTAAGATAATCAATTTGATTTTGATAATTTTGTTTCAATTCTAGATGACCCCAATCCTCCACCTTGTGATTCCACATTTTCACTTGTGCATTGGATTAGACATTGTAAAACCATCATTGGGCTATCAAATAAAGACAATTTTTTTTTTTGAAAAAGTATTGTTTCACCTGTCATTCAAGTTGGAAGATGTGATTATGAGGTCTACTACACAAATTGATTGCTATGAACAGACAATTTTCAGAAAAAAAAGATGATTGGGATCAATATCTCATCCATATTATAGAGGTGATTTTGTAGATCGTGTAATGTACCACAAGGACCCATTCAAAACATTATCTTCTGTGTTTTCATCACCTAGTTTCAAAAAAAACTTTCAAATTGCACCAAGCAATGGCATTCACCAAGGTGTTTACTTTACCCCCAACATTAGCTTGTGGTGGATACAAATGCAGGAACCAATTTTAGTCTTAACTCTCAAGTTATAAATTAAATATTTGGAGATTTGAGTTAGCATTCCTAAGGTGATCAAATTCTTTTTGACAAATTGTGGAATGTAAGAATTCTTAAACACACGATGTCCAAGGGTTGTAGTAGCTCCATTAATTTTGTATCACGACAAAACATTTTTACCTAATGACGGGGGAATGACAGGGTACTCATTAGTGATGTCCATAGCAACCAATGCATGTGAAAACAAGCATTAGACAAAGGCCATGCATTGACTAATCCCCAAGGTAATGAACATTAGGTTCTCCCTTTATTATATGCCTATGTTTATGACCACCATGAGGGTTATAAGGTGTGTTGTGTAAGTTCATGCTACACATATAAGTACATTCATGTTTTATTTTTGTGAAAATTTTGAACTTTCAAAATAAATTTAGGTTTTTCATTGTCTAACCAAAATGACTTATGAAGTGTGTTGTTTATGGATTAACAAGTTACATGTACCTATGACACAAATCAATGTTAACATCCATGTAGTTCATGCATGTGTCCAAAACAATCCTTAAGGGAGGTGGAAAAAAAGTTTGATTATTGAATTGAAATAAGAATGTGAACATTGGTCATGAAATGCTTGCATTTACAAAAAAGGATGTTGATTTGTTGTCAAAGGAAAATTCACTGCATTTAATAAAAGCAAGATAATTTTGCCTTCCTACCCATGAATTTGAGTCTTAAATTCTTTTATAATTGCTTCTCAAATGTGCATGTTCATTACATACTAAAATACCTTGTATTGCATCATGTCATTTATTAATGTTCATTGTTAGTTTCAAGGAAATTTCCTTTGAAGGTGGAATCTTTCCATGTGTTTGTAGCATAGCAAACATACATTGGAACTTATATACAAATACTCATAGAGGTTAAATTTAAACCAATAGTTTTGCTTTGTTTCTAGCTTTTAGACTCAAAGAACTTCCTCTATATGTAAGCATTTAATTTGTTTGTACGAAAACTCCTATGGGTGGGTTGTTTTTGGGTAAAAGTGCATGTGTTATTCACTACATTTGCATACACTAAATCAAATTGCTATATATGTGTAATTGGCATTAACCATTGTGATTTACTATAGTGTGCTCTTTGGGGATTTAGTGGGGGAGAAATAGATTGGGGCAATCCTTATAAAGCAATCCATGTGGATGATGCTTCTCCAGGAAAATCTAGGTGTTTTTTAACAATTATTGACATACTATAGGGAATTGCTTTGGTTTCCATAAACTCCAAAAACAATTCAAGCCTAAATCAATGCCCTTTTCATATTAAAAAACATTCAAAGTATCAATCATTTCGAATTCTTAGAACCAACAAGGGTGGGTATTTTTCTTCAAATGCGAATTTTGTTGCCTTTGAACATTGTTTTGTAATGTAGGTAATTTCAATTCCACACTTGGTTAGCATTCTTGTGGGGGGTTTTGTGAATCTTGAAGAGTTAACAAGTGGTTGCCATGAAACTTGCATGGCCATGTTGTCTTCATGAACATGACTTTGTGAACATGGGCCCTTCAATTATAACAAAAAATTATGAAAAGGGGGTTCCAGACAATTGACATTTGGCATAGAATTGTAGTTGTGGGTTTTTATATTTGAAGCATACTTGTACAAAATTGATTTGGCGAGACAAATAGGTTGGAGGTATTCCCACATTATGTTTAGGGTCTTGACTAAAACTTGTTAAAAAGTTGAACTTTTGCTAGATTTCTCAACTTATTCACATAATTTTAATGCCATACATGTTAATCTTCAAAGTGTTGTTTAAGGAGGGTCCATTGCATTCAATCAAGTTTGGATGTTGGATGTTGGATGTTGTAGGTTATTGTGCCATGTTTGGTTGGCCTACATTTTGAAAACATAATCCAAGCACTTTGTGAAGTTTTTTTAATGGTATGAAACTACATGTCACACTACGGAGTACATTGAGGAAACATTGAGGAAATTGGTCCCTCCAATGCAAGAGTAAGTTTAGATTCAATCATTTTGAACTATATGGTGTTTTCCATATGATGATGATGGGTTGAAATCTTTGAATATAAATCATGCAAACTTATCTTTCCAATTTCATATGATGAGTTGTGTAGAACATTGAATCCATTCAAAGGAATGTTGTCTTCATGGCAAAGATTCGAATTAAGTTGGTCAAAGTCCATGCAATGACACATTATGTGGATTCTATTTGTCGAGTTGGATATGTTTTGAGTATAATGCTAATATGTATGAACACCTCAACATAATCCTTCTTAAATAAGCCTATTGATTACATGGGCCACATTGCCAAACATAACCTTCAGTTTCAAACATTACAAAGAATTGCTAGAAACATGGATGGATTTGAAGTACCTATTGAATGGGTGATAAGTTTGGACAAGGTGAATTCCCAAATGTCAAAGGAATGTTATATATAATACCAAGTGTTCATACATAGACTTGAATGTACATTTAAATGTAGTGAAGTGGTCTAACGATTCAAAATTATATCATGGATTGTAAGTCATGGAATGTGGTCTCAACATCTTATTGGGTGTAGTTGGGAATTTGCGCCTTGTTTGGTTAAAGGATATTAACATGTTGAATGCTAAAGCAAACAACAAATATTGCTTTCCCAAAAATGTATATTCTATTTTATCATTCCATATAAGGATCATGGAGGAGCTTTTGAAGGCTTTTGAGGTTTACAAAGTGGACAACAACCTCATTGGTGGAGAGGTACAATATTCTACAACTTTGTAATTATTAATGTTCCTAATCTAATACCATGTTTGATGATGTTATTATATTAATAAAATATACGATAATGAAATTTAAAGTTGTTGTAGAAGAAGATTAATTGCTTGCATTAAGTTATAAGTTTTCATGACAATTGAATGTTATCAAAACATTTTGTAATTGTGCAGGTTTTACACAACTTTAGTGCTTTAACCATACATGTGAGAGTGGGAAAGTGATTCACATATTGGCCTATATATGCAAGGGCATCTCCTAGTTTTCATGGGGACCCTTGGTATAATGGTGTAACTATAGAAATGGAACCAAAAGGTCATCTTGAAGAAATCGAATACTTTGAAGTTATAGCATAATAGATATCTACAACATATTCCATGTTATCCAAGTCGTGCTTCATTTTTTAGAGAATGCCCATTTTTTTGTGAATAATTTCAAATTTTTAATTTAGTTAATTGAAAGACTAGTTGTGATTGGTGGTCCAATCTAATAGTTTGTCACACCAAAACACTAAAAAATCTACTAATGTTGATGGATTAGATCAGATCCTAGTGTGAGCTTTTAAAATTTGATATCTTTGACTTGTTATAGTAGTAAATACATTTGTAAATTTTATCTCAAGTTGTAATTGCCAAATTTTTTATTGTGAAATTCGAAAGTTATGGATTTCAAAATGTTCTTCTAGAAATCTTCCTCCCTCATGGAAGAACAAGTTGTACATGTTGTAACATGTTAGGAGAGAAATTATGGTAATAGGCTATTGCATTTTAGACCAATAATTCCATCGTTGGCACCAACAACAACAATGGTGTGATCTTGAGTAGTTGAATGTCATGAGTTATTCTATGACATCACCAAGTTATTTGCTTGTCATGTCAAAGTGTGGAACATGTAATAGTTTTTCTAAACCCTGTCATTTTCCATTTCCAATAACATACTACAACAACCACAACTTCAATATTATCTAAAATTGATGTTTTCCATGTACTTTTTTAATTAGTAGTTGGTTTGACTTTATTCATATAGTTTTGGAATGTTTTTCAAATTGTTTGAATAAGAAATATCCAACATCTACGACATATTTCATTCTTAATAGTAATGAAAGGAAAATTAAGGTTTGCTACAAGAATAATCTATGCTATCATGGGGATGAAATTGGACATTGTTGTAAACTTGAAAGAGAAGATTGTTAAAGCTAATGGGTTCATATGTAGGTGGAATGCATGTTGTAGTGGGTGTTTTGTTTGGCATTTACTCCTACATCCAAGGTCAACTACTTCATCAACCTAAGGATTAGATTCCATGTGTAATTATTGTTAGTAGTTGAGTTTAAAGGTAGGTGGTTAATGTATAAATTTTGCTATTGAAAGTTCCTAGACATGGGGATATGACTATCATTGGCATTCAAACCACTCCTCAATTATGTTTTTGGTCACTTTTTTTTAGGGTTGGGTTTCCTCTTGTTCATGCTTGCTATTTGGTTCCTTTTATGTTGTGAACCATGAAATATCCATAACCTCACTATGGGTTCATCTTCAATTCTTTTGAGATTGACATGCATTTTAAATATGGAAAAAATTTCAAAACTTGCAAAGATATTGACAAAGCTTTTGGAAAAAAATAATAATTTAGGATTGGTAAGCTTGTAACATATTTTAGGTGGTGCTGCTACAAGGAGGAGTAGCGAAGGTTTTGGTGTAAGTACTTGTAGTGCTAGCTAATGCCATTAGATTAGGTTGGTTGACTTGGAGCTATAAAGTATGGATGGTTTTTGTGATCTCACAATTTCTTTTGTGTTCAAATCATTTATTGACTAGTGGGTTTGTCTAGATGTTTCAAATTGTCTTCTCAAGGGGAACTTGAGTGTGAATGTGAAATTGAGATGTCCCTTGTTCAAATAAATTTCTTATGGGATGTAATTTGTGAGAATCTGTGTTGCCTTTGCTTGTGTGGAACTATCAATTTTACACTTTATTTTTGGGTACTAAGGAGTGTTTCTTAGATTATGTGTTGGATTAATAAGCGTTTCAAGCAAAAGACTTGCAAGCTTTGAAGACTATCACATCATTACTTTTGTTATTTCTTTTTTGTTTGAAGTGAGTAGTAGGCATGGGTCTAGTGCATGTTTGTGTTGGTTAAATTTGTAGATGATGAAAGGTTTTTCTCATTAATAAAGTGATTTGCAAGTTGAGTAGAAGCTTGAAATGAGTGGGTGTGCATTGCACGTTCAACTAGGTAACTTTAATGAAAATAGAGTTTTGGGGATGTGCTCCAAATGAACTTAGATGAATTTTGTAACCAAAATCAAGGTTTCATTAAAAGTTAATGGCATATGTTTGCATGATTGTTAGTGAAGTCAAACTTTTATCACATGTGGATACACATGCAATGTCTTTGGGAAAACACAGTCTAATGCTTAAGGGGTTTGGGATAAATTAAAAAGCCATGAACTAGGCCAAGTTACTCTTACATCAATTGTTCTATCTCAACAAGGTTTTATGCAACCTAGTGTGAGCTAAGAGTTATCTGATCTAGATAGAAACAACCTTTCATTGTTAATCCTTTGGTAAAAAAAACTGGTTGAATTTGAATCTAATAAAACATTGAACCCCTCTCTTGTGTGTGTGATTCATCGTTTTGCAAGGGGAGCAAATTTCTTGTCTCATCAAGGCCAAAAATTAACACATACTTGCCAAAGGTTAACACATATTTGGCAATCATCTTCTCATTATGTTGCATGTGTTTATCACTAATGCCCACAACATGTTCATCACAATTCTTCACTTAACGTCATCTTTGTAATTTAGAGCAATCTAAGAAGTTAGTGTATTTGGTAACCAAGGCCTACTTTGACACTAGAGTGTTGTACAATGCTTGTGGTACATGGGCATTGAAGGCTATGTTTGGACTAGACCTATCACCTATGTTTATTAACCATGTGAATTCCCATTAATGATATTTAGTGTTGATCACAAGTTGGAACATTATAAATGTAGTATCAATTTGCTATGAATCAATGTCAAAACAATGTTAATAGTTGATTCAACACTTATCAAATGTAAGATTTGATTTATATTGAAACAATGATTATCATTTGCCCATTTGATATTATAACACCTTGTAGGATTGTATCAATGTTGTGACAATGAATAACATTGTTTCAACATCCTTAATGTGGTGATTTTATGTGATATGTAACAACATTAAAAATCCATTTTCATGAAGGTTGTAACAACATCAACTCAATAAATAATCAATTTGTGTTGTTTCAACATTGATAAAATCTCGTCCATTGAATGAATGTTTAAAAAATCTAAATTATTTCAAAACAATCCCAATGTTAATTCAATACATGTTGTTATAATGTCATCTCGACATCATATCAATGATTGTATCAACATTGAATGTTGAACATATTGTTAAGGTGCTGTAGAAGCACCCATACAAGGAGCTTGGGGCAAGTTTGTGATGTTGTGACCTTCACCATTTATTTGGCCTTTGCTTTTGTTAGTTTGAAACAAAGTTGGGCATATATTCAAAAAATTTAGATATCAAGATTGGTTTTGGTGTTGAATGGATCAAATATCACAAATTATGAAAATTTTGAAATGGTATCCTAATCATTGTATTTCAAGTTATGAAATCCAATAATGTAATATTCCAATTTGAATCTAATGAAATATGAGGAGGATATCAAGTCACTATTTGGATCTAGATTCCAAATAAAGGCAATTAAGGTTTGGAAAAAAATTGTAATTTATTTAATACTTAAGAATTAGGTTTGAAAAAAATAAAATAAATTACATTTTGAAGTTTTGAAGTAATTGTCACCCTATGTGTTGTGTTATTGCTCTATAAAAGTGTTTGAACTCACACTTGGGGCCCTGCTTTTTTTTTGGGTCTCCTTGTAATGTTGTGTTGTTTTGTCTTCTTGTTCGTTTTGTTTCATCATTTGCTCATTCGTTCCTTTGTGCTATTGTTGTTGTGACTTCCTTTCATGTTTTGTATTGTTACTATTGTGCCATCCCTTGATGTTTCATGTTGCTATTATTGTGAAAACCCTTTGTGTCATTATTGTTATGCCCTCCTTTTGTGTTCCTATTGTTGTGCCCTCCCTTCACACTTCACATTATTTTTGTTGTGCTCTTCACACTTAGTGTTCACATTTCACACTATTGTTGTTGTGCCTTCCTTTCATGCTTCACATTGCCACTTTTGCCTTTCATGTACATACTCCTTTACAATGTTAATGTGCCTTTCCTTTGCACTTTGTGTTGTTAATGGGTCTAAGCCTTTTGTGTTTGTAGCTTTTATTGCCCCCCCCTTTTTTGCATTTTGCAAGTTGGAGTTTGGAACTTTTCTTGATGATTCAACTTCATTATATGTGAAGTAGGTTGTTTGTACCATTTCTCATTTTGGTTCCTTTTTTTTTTTTCCTTATATACATTTGTTTTGTATCTTTACGTTCTTTTTGCTTTGTTTTGTTGTTTTTGATGGTTGTATTTAGTTGAATGTTTTGACAATTTTGTGTTTTCTTGTGTATTTTGTGCATTAGAACTATATTTTGCAATATCATTTTTGCCTTATGATGAAAAGTGAGTCGATTTTATTCTTGCTTGTAAATTTTTACATTAATATTTTTTTAGGCATCCATAACAACACTACATTCCATATTTCATTCCTTGCAAGATATTTGTTTGCTTGAGTCTCTTTACCCTTGGTCTTGTTGAACACTCATGTGAAAAATGGAAATGTTTAGCAAATTTATGTAAATACATTAATCCAAAATGAAAGTGTCAAATAATGAAAAAAACTCAAAAGAATACAAATTTATAAACTCAAGGGTTTTAACACATGTTTAAAAAATGGTGAAGAAAAAACTAAACAAATTTTGAAACTATTGCATTATCAAAAAAAAGAAGTGAAAGCCACATAATAAGAATGCATTATGTGAATTTTTTTTTGTGTGAATGACAATGCAAAGTTACAATTCATGCACCTTCAATTATGCATTGTATCTCGTGTTATTCCATTCGTGTAATTCCATTAAACCCAAGAATAAAATTAAGGGTCTAATATCTCATTATAAAACAAGTGAAATAACATTTAAAAAAAAACATATTGATGCAGACCATTCCATAATTTTCAAAAAAAATTGAAAACAATATAAATTTACAAGTAAAATCATATTGTTTTGAGAAGCATTGCAATTTAAGGCAACAATTTTCTTTGTTATAATCAGCAACCATCAATAAAGATTACTTAATAAAGTTATCTCTAAGGTCACCCTCTTTTTCACCCCTTATCCCATGTGCTTTTACCCTTTATCCCTCTTTCAGTGGTATCCACAAAGTAAGAAATTTTTATTAAATATCAGTATTAAATGCTGAAACTCAGCATTTAATGCACAAGGTTCAAGAGTAATTATAGTAG
>Ga0116229_10015755_pt1 | contig 10247 bp, 4 predicted proteins | sample S1TSphgellanicum_3_FD_87313 | JGI IMG/M metagenome (GOLD analysis project Ga0116229, IMG submission 87313) | Host-associated microbial communities from peat moss isolated from Minnesota, USA - S1T2_Fc - Sphagnum magellanicum MG | ecosystem: Host-associated > Plants > Peat moss > Unclassified...
GAAATCTTGAGATTCGATCTCGAGGCACCGACCAACCGATCCCGCGGGATAAGCCTAGGCGATCGCGGGCGCTAGAACTTGCGGCGCAGCTGACTGGCGTCGATCACGGAGCGATTGGCGGCCCGTCCCGCCGCCGGGCCGCCCAGGCGTCCGACAACTTGTGGGCGCGGACCTCCAATCGTCGATCGTGAAACGGCCACGCGCGCACTCGGCGCCACGGGTCCGCCGGCATGTCGTTGTGTCACGCTGGAGTCAGGCGGGCGGGCGGCGCCCAAGCGTGCGTGCGAGCGGCCCGGGTAGTGCGCGGTGGTTTGGTCAACGAGCCGACCCCGAGACTGCGGCGCACGCAGCACCTTGGCGAGGGCCGCTGCTGATGGGCGCAAGGCCGCTTGACGCCGGTCCGGCGCCTGGGCCGCATGCGCTCTGCCGCCGTTCGCAGCGGCGCTCTTCGCGGCGTCGGGAGCGACGGCTCCCGCACCGGACTCGGCGCCGAACGCCCTGGGCGCGGCCGCGCACAGGCACAATGCGGCGACGAGCGCGACGGGTCGCATGCCGTCAACCTTGAGGCTCATCTTGGCGCTTCCAGGCTCATATCGTCAGTCCCGCGGCAGCTGGGGGCGGGGCATCCTTGCGCAGAAACACCATGCGCAGCGCCGGCACGACCACCAGCAACATGAGGGGCCCGAGCAGCATGCCGCCGACCACCACGGTGGCGAGCGGCCGTTGCACCTGGCTGCCGATGCCGGTGGATACCGCCGCCGGCAACAGGCCGATGCACGCGGACAGCGCCGTCATCAGCATGGGCCGCATGCGCTTCTCGGCGGCGTGTTCCATCGCGTCGCGCGGTCCCATTCCCTGGGTTCGCAGGGTGTTGAAGAACGTGATCACGATGATGCCGTCCATCACCGAGACCCCGAACAGCGAGATGAAGCCGATGGCCGCCGAGACGCTGAAGGGCTGGCCGGTCACGAACAGCGCGAGCACGCCGCCGGTGATGGCGAACGGAATGCCGGCGACGGCGAGCAGGCTTTCGCGCAACGAATTGAACAAGCTGAACAGCAAGACCATGATGAGCGCGAGACTCACCGGCACGACGATCTCCAAGCGCTTCTTGGCCAGCTGCAAATCCTCGAACTCTCCGGCCCACTCGATGCGATAGCCGCGCGGCAGCTTGACGTTCTTCGCGATCCGCTCCTGGCCCTCGGCGACCGTGCTGCCGAGGTCGCGGCCGCGCACGCTGAACTTGACCGGGATGTCGCGGTTCATGGCCTCGTGGTAAATATAAGAAGCGCCGCTGTCCAAGCTGATGGTCGCGAGTTCGCGCAAGGGGATGTAGGCATTCGCGCCGCTGCTCGTCTGGTAACCGACCTGAATGTTGCCGATGGCCTCGATGCTGGTGCGGTAGGACGGGTTCAAACGCACCGTCAAATTGAACGCGCGGTCGCCCTCCAGCACCTGGGAGGCGACGGCGCCGCCCATCGCCGCCTGGATGACGGTGTTGACGTCGCCGGTGTTGAGTCCGTAACGCGCCGCCCTCGCACGATCGATCTTGATGTTGAGATTCGGCTGGCCGAGGGTGTGGAACACGCCCAAGTCCTCGATGCCGCGCACTTGCGTCATCTGCGCCATGACCTGCTTGGCGAGATCCTCGAGCACCGCGAGATCGGGGCCGATGATTTTCACCGAGTTGGCGCCCTTGACCCCGGAGATCGCCTCCTCGATGTTGTCCTGGATGTATTGCGAGAAATTGAAGGTGACGCCGGGGAGCGCGGTCTGCATCTCCTGCTGCAGCTGCGCCGTGAGCTTCGCCTTGGTGAGTCCGCTCGGCCAGTCATCGAAGGGCTTGAGCGGCACGAACATCTCCACGTTCGAGAACGCGGACGGGTCGCTGCCGTTGTCGGGGCGGCCGTGCTGGGAGACCACGGTCCGCACCTCGGGATGGCTGAGCAGAATCTCCCGCATCTTGCCGGTGGCGTCGGTACCCGCATCCAGGGTCATGCTCGGCGGCAGCGAGGCGCGAATCCAGAAATTGCCCTCCTCGAGCGCGGGCAGGAACTCGCTGCCGAGGAACGGCAGCAGAATTCCCGCCAGCGCGACGAAGGCGACGCCGATCCCGACCACCAAGGCGCGCCGGTCGAGCGCGAACTTGAGCACCGGCATGTACACACGGTGCAGCGCGCGCACCACGACGGTCTCGACCTCCTTGACGGTCTGCGGCAGCAGCAATGAGGAGAGCACCGGCGTGATCGTGAAGGTGGCGAGCAGCGCGCCGGCGAGCGCATAACCGTAGGTGCGCGCCATCGGGCCGAAGATCTGCCCTTCGACCCCCTGCATGGTGAACAACGGGAAGAAGGCAGCGACGGTGATCGCGGTCGAAAACAGGATCGCCTTGTCGACCTGCATGGCGGAGATGAAGATCAGCCGCAGCCGCGTGGTCCACAGCGGCCGCTGTTCGGTGGTCGGATCGGACCCATAGGTGCCCTCGTGCAGGTCTTCGATCATCTGCGTCTGGTCGTGGACGGGCGCCTGCAGGTTGCGAAAAATGTTCTCGACCAGGATCACGGCCGCATCGATGATGATGCCGAAATCCACCGCCCCCAACGACAGCAGGTTCGCGTCCTCGCCCTGCAGCACCAGCAAAATGATCGAGAAGAACAAGGCGAACGGGATGTTGACCCCGACGATCACGGCGCTGCGCAAATCGCCCAGAAAAATCCACTGGATCAGGAACACCAGTACGCAGCCGAAGATCAAGTTGTGCATCACCGTGTGCGTGGTCACCGCGACCAGTGACATGCGGTCGTAGAACGGCACCACCTTGACGCCTTGCGGCAGGGTGCCGTCGTGGTTCAGCTTGTTGATGGCTTCATCGATGCGCGGCACCACGTCGGCGGTGTGCGACGTGCGGCCCATGACCACGATGGACATAGCCACGTCATCGTTGTGGTCCTTGCCGACGATGCCGAGACGCGGGACGTAGCCGACGTAGCAGCGCGCCACGTCCTTGACCAGCACCGGCGTGCCGAAATTCTGCGCCAGCACCACGTTCTCCACGTCGGCGACGTTGTGGCCCGCGGCGATGTCGTAGGTGCCGCCGTCGTCGATCAGACCGACGCCGCGGATGTTGACGGATTGTTGGCCCAGCGCGATTTCGCGGCCGCCGACGTTGATGTTGGCATTGCCGAGCGCGTTCACCATCTGCGGCAGCGTCACGCCGTACGCCTGCAGCTTGTCCGGGTCCACCTCGACCTCGAATTCCTTGGTCGGGCCGCCGAAGCTGTTGACCTGCACCACACCCGGCACCGTGTACAGCCGGCGCAGCACGATCCAGTCCTGCACGGTGCGCAGGTTCGTGATGCCGAAGTCCTTCGGACCCTCGACCGTGTAGCGGTACACCTCGCCGATGAGACTGGATTGCTGGATCTGCGGCGTCTGGTTCCCCGGCAGACTGATGTTCTGCGAGATGTTGTTCATCGTCTGGTTGTAGGCGAAGTAATAATCGACGCCGTACTTGAACGTCACGCGCAGAAAAGTGAGTCCATAGAACGAGGTGGAACGGATGTTCGCGACGCCGGGCGTGGGATAGATGCCCACTTCCATCGGAATGGTGTAGTAGCGCTCCATTTCCTCGGCGGAGAGTCCGGGCGCCTGCGCGGTGATCTCGAGAATCACCGGCGCCGGGTTGGGATACGCCTCGATGTTCAGCTTGTAGAAGGCGATGACTCCGCCCCCGACGAACACCAGCAATCCCATGAGAATGATCGCCCGGCGCGTCAGGCCGAACGCCAGAATGCCCTTCAGCACTTAGGACTCACCGCCGCTGGCGAGATTGTCGAGAAATATCGCGCCCTTGGTGACCACCTGCTCGCCCGGGCGCACGCCCTCGAGGATCTGATCGTAGCCCGCGTGCTGCAGGCCGATCTTGACGATGCGCTTGCTGAAGTGTTTGCGATCGGTGGTCGACCACACGGTCATTGAGCCGTCGCCCTCCCTCACCACGCCGTCCAAGGGCACGGCCGGCGAACTGACCGGATCGCCGGTGACGATGACGAAGGACGCGAACATGCCGGGCAACAGCTCGTGTTGCGGATCCTCGATCTCGGCGCGCACCAATCCGCGGTGCAGCTGCGGATCGACCTGCGCACCGACCATGGAAATCTCGCCGGCGAACAGGCGGCCGGGAAAGGCCATGACGGCTACGCGCAGGTGCTGCCCCTTGCGGATCTGGGGCATATCGCTTTCCATGACGCTCGCATTCATCCAAATGCGAGAGATGTCCGCGACCGCATAGGGCGCGGGCGGGTTGCCGGGCTGCACGAAGTCGCCGGGGGCGGCGGTGCGGGCGGTGATCTTGCCCGTGATCGGACTCGGCACCACGAGGTACGGGTCGATGCTGCGCGTCCTCGCCATGGTGTCGATTTCCGCCGCGCTCTTGCCGAATACCGCGACGCCGTCGCGCGCTGCCTTGAGCGCGCCCTCCGCGGTCTGCTGATCGGACACCGCCTGTTGCAGATCCTTCTCGGCGATGCCGGACACCTCGTAGAGTTGCTTGGCGCGCTCCAGCGCGTGCGAGGTCAGATCCAACACGCCGGCGGCGGCGATCAATGCCGACTCGGCCTGGATCAAATCGGGGCTCTCGATGGTGAGCAGCGGCTGGCCGCGCTTGACGTTGTCGCCCAGCAGGGCGAACAGCTTGACGATGCGTCCTTGATAGGGCGGATACACCTGGGCCGACAAGTCCTCATTGAAATCGATGCTGCCCACCGCTTCGCGCTCGAGCGGGAAGGCCTGCTCGGACACCGGGCCGACCGCGATCATGCCGAGTTGCGCGTCCGAGAGCTCCAGTGTTTCGGGATTCGCGGTGGACGCCGGCGGTTTGGGTCCGGCGTTGGCCCGTGGCGCATCGTCCGCCTTGGCGCTGAATCGACCGACACCGATCAGTGCGATGAGCACCGCCAGAGCGCAGCCGCCGAGCGCCTGCCAATAGAACCATCGACCACGCAAAAACCGTCGACCCCCACGCATGGCCCAGACTCCTCGTTGCAGGCTTGCCGCTGACTGTCACAGGCGCCGCCCCATCCCGGGCAGAACCTCCCCTACACAATGGCGGCAAGCGGCACGCGGGGCCACTCGGGCTTCTCACAGTACCGGCCTAGCCTTCGCCCACGCAGAATCCGCAGGATGTCGGTGAACGTTTGCAGCGGCAGGGTCCTCGTTACCGTGTTGGCAGCGCGCCGAACGGCCGTTGCGGCGTCGACTTTCGGCGCCGCCTCCTTGGGGGCAGTGGCGGTGAGGGCGGTGGCGGTGGGCGCGGTGACCTTCGGGATGGCGGCCGCGCTGTCCGGCTGCGCCGCGGGCCCGAACTACCGCAAACCTGACTCCCCGCCCGATGCCGGCTATGCGCCGGCCCCGCTGCCCGAGGTCAGCGCTTCCGCGCCGATTCATGGCGGCGAGGCGCAGCATCTGATCGCCGGGCGCGACCTACCGTTCGAATGGTGGCAATTGTTCCAGTCGCGGGCGTTGAATGCGCTCGTGGAGCGCGCGCTCAAGGCCAATCCGAGCATACCGGCGGCGCAGGCGGCGCTGGCCCAGGCACAGGAGCTGGTACGCGCGCAGCGCGGCTTTTACTATCCGAATGCCGCGTTGGGTTTTCAGGCCGAGCGTGCGAAGGTCGCCGGCAACTTCACCCAAGGCTCTTCCATAGGCATCCAGGGCAATGGCGATAATCTAGCGCAGCCCGCGGCGCCGGCGTCGCCACTCTATTACACGCTGTACACGGCGGGACTCAACGTGGGATACGTGCCCGACGTCTTCGGCAGCAACCGACGGCAAGTGGAATCGCTGGCTGCGCAACGGGACGGCGAGCGCTTCGCGCTCGAGGCCACTTACATCACGCTGGCCTGCAATGTCGTCGCGGCCGCCATCCAGGAAGCGTCGCTGCGTGCGCAGCTCGAGGCGACGCGGCAGATGATTGCGGCGGACGAGAAGTCGTTGCGCATTCTGCGCGATCAGTTCCGTTTGGGCTTTGCCATGCGCATCGACGTGGCGGCGCAGGAAGCAGCCCTCGCCCAGGCTGAAGCCTCGTTGCCCCCCCTGCAGGAGCAGCTGGAGCAGACACGCGATCTGCTCCGGGTACTGGCCGGCAATCTGCCGAACCGAGACGTACCCGAGACGTTCGAGCTCGATGCGCTGCGGCTGCCGCCGGAGCTGCCGCTGAGCCTCCCGGGCCAGATCATAGAACATCGGCCCGATGTACGTGCGGCCGAAGCAGCTCTACACGCCGCGAATGCGCAGGTCGGCGTCGCGGTCGCCGCCATGCTGCCGCAATTCTCCATCTCCGCGACGCTGGGCGGGACCGCGGACCAAATCCCGTGGCTGTTTCGCACGGGCGGCTCTTACTGGACAGCCACGGGGGGCGCCACCCAGCCGCTGTTCGAAGGCGGCACGCTGCTGCACGATAAACGCGCCGCGAGCGCCGCCCTGAAACAGGCGGCGGCCCTGTATCAGAACACGGTGATCACGGCCTACCAGAACGTTGCCGACACCCTGCATGCGTCGCTGTCGGATGCGGAAACGCTGGGCGGCGCAGTGGAGACCGAGAACGCCGCCAAGGTGACGTACGATCTCACGCGGCGCCAGATGGAAGTGGGCTACGTCAATTACCTGACCTTGCTGAACGCCGAAACGACTTACGACCAAGCCGTCATCCAGCGTGTGCAGGCGCAAGCGACGCGCTATGCCGACACCGTCGCCTTGTTCCAGGCGCTCGGCGGCGGCTGGTGGAATCGGCCGGCGGTGGCCGCACGATGAGCTGCGGCCGGCGCGACGACATGCGCCCTGAGAGATGCCGCGCAATGCGCGCTCAGATGCGCCGCAAATATCGACGTAAGCTGCGTCGAGTTCGCGCCGTCCTGCTGCTCACCTTCGCGGCTGCCGCCGCCGGCTGCGCCGTCGGCCCGCACTACCACCGGCCGCAGGCGCCGACGGATGCGGGCTACTCACCGACGCCCTTGCCACAGTCGACCGCCTCTGCGGACCAGGGCGACTCCGCACCGACGCTCCTGCCGTCATCGAGCGCGTCCGTCCCGATCCAGGGCGGGGAGGCCCAACGTCTGGTCGCGGGGCGCGACATCCCGTTCGACTGGTGGCAATCGTTCCATTGTCCGGCCTTGAACGCGCTGGTGGAGCGCGCCTTCCGGGCCAATCCGACGATAGCGGCAGCGCAGGCGGCGGTGGTGCAAGCACAAGAGCTGGTTTACGCGCAACGCGGATTCTTCTTCCCGGCCATTGGTGCGAGCTATGACTTCGAGCGCCAGAAACTCGCCGGCAACACCACTGTCGAGAGTGCTCCCGGCACGGAGGGCGACGGACACGATCTCACGCCACCCGTACAAGACCTGACCGGCAGCCCTCACACGGCGCCCCTCTTCTTCAACTTTCACACCGCGCAGCTCAACGTCGGATTCGTGCCCGACGTCTTCGGCGCCAATTGGCGGCAAATGGAGTCGCTGGAGGCGCAGCGCGATGCGCAGCGCTTCGCGCTCGAGGCCACTTACATCACGCTGGCATCGAATGTCGTCGCCGCCGCCATCCAAGAAGCATCGCTACGCGCCCAGATTGAAGCGACCCGGCAGATCATCGCGGCCGACGAGAAATCCTTGAACATCCTGCGCGACCAGTTTCGCCTGGGCTTTGCGATGCGCATCGACGTCGCGGCGCAGGAAGCGGCCTTGGGACAAGCGAGGATGTTGCTGCCTCCGTTGACCAAGCAATTGGAGCAGACCCGCGATCTGATTCGTGCGTTGGTCGGCAATCTGCCGAACCAAGAGGTCGCCGAGACTTTCCAGCTCGATGCCCTGCAGCTCCCGCCGGAGATGCCGCTGAGCTTGCCGGCCAAGATTATCGAACAACGGCCCGATGTGCGGGCCGCCGAGGCGGCGTTACACGCCGCCAATGCGCAGGTCGGCGTCGCGGTCGCCGCCATGCTGCCGCAATTCTCCATCACCGGAACGCTCGGCGGCAATGCCGACGAATTCGGCTGGCTGTTCCGCACGGGCGGCTCCTTCTGGACGGTTGTCGGTGGGGTCACCCAACCGCTCTTCGAGGGTGGCACGCTGCTGCACACGAAGCGTGCCGCGGACGCCGCCTTGAAACAGGCCGCCGCCCAATATCAGAACACCGTCATCACGGCTTACCAGAACGTGGCCGATACGCTGCATGCGTCGCTGGCCGACGCCGATGCGCTCACCGCGGACGTCCGAGCAGAGACCGCGGCCAAATTGAGTTACGAGCTGGCACAGCGGCAGATGCAGGCCGGCTATGTCAGCTATCTATTCCTGTTGAGCGCGGAAACGGCCTACCAACAGACGCTGCTCACGCGAATCCAAGCGCAAGCGATGCGCTATGGCGATGCCGTCGCCCTGTTCCAGGCGCTCGGCGGCGGCTGGTGGAATCGACCGGCAGTGGCCGCCCGATGAGCGACGAGCTACAGCGCGAGTTACATCGACATCGGCGCCACGAGATGCACAAGCGGACGATCCGCCGCCACATACGCCACGAGATCCGCGGCGAGATGTCCGGCGAGGTGCATTGGGTTGATTGGGTTCGCGCCGCCTTGCTCGTCACCGGTGCGGCGCTCGCCGCAGGCTGCGCCGTCGGCCCGCGCTACCACCGGCCGTCGGCGCCGGCGGATCCAGGCTACGCGCCGACTCCGCTGCCGCAGTCGCGCGCGTCCGCTCCGGTCGAGGGGGCATCCGCCCCAGTCGGGGGCACAGCCGCTCCAGTCGGGGGCGCATCCGCGCCCGGCGAGGGTGGGTCGGTTCATGGCGGGGAAGCGCAGCAGCTGATCAGCGGCCGCGACATCCCCTTTGAATGGTGGGAGCTGTTCAAATCACCGGCGCTCAATTCGCTGGTCGAGCGGGCGTTTCGGGCCAATCCGACGATTGCGGCCGCGCAGGCGGCGGTGGTCCAGGCACAAGAGCTCGTCTACGCGCAGCGCGGTTTCTTCTTCCCGACTATTGGGGCGAACTATAACTTCGAGCGCCAGAAACTTTCCGGTAACCTCAGCCTCGACAACGCTCCCGGCACGCAGGGCAATGGCGACAACTTGAACCCACCGCCGAACGTCCAGCCCCTCTTTTACAACTTTCACACCGCGCAGCTCACGGTGGGATTCGTGCCCGACGTTTTCGGCGCCAACTACCGGCAAATGGAAGCGCTCGCCGCGCAGCGCGACGTGCAGCGCTTCGCGCTCGAAGCCACTTACATCACGCTCGCCGCCAACGTCGTCGCCGCCGCCATCCAGGAGGCGTCGCTGCGCGCCCAGATCGAGGCGACCCAGCAGATCATCGCGGCCGAGGAGAAATCGCTGTCCATTCTGCGCGATCAGTTTCGTGTGGGCTTCGCGATGCGCATGGATGTGGCCGCGCAGGAAACCGCACTCGCGCAGGCCGAGGCGACCCTGCCGCCGCTGCAGAAGCAGTTCGAGCAGACTCGCGATCTGCTTCGAGCCCTGGTCGGCAATTTGCCGAACCAGGACGTCCCTGAGACCTTTCAGTTCTCTGCGCTGCAGTTGCCGCCGGAGCTGCCGTTGAGCTTGCCGGCCAAGATCATCGAACAGCGGCCCGATGTGCGGGCCGCCGAGGCGGGGCTGCACGCCGCGAACGCGGAGGTCGGCGTCGCGGTCGCCGCGATGCTGCCGCAGATCTCGATCACCGGCGCGTACGGCGGCAATGCCGACGAATTCGCCTGGATGTTCCGCCACGGCGGTCCGTTCTGGGACCTGATCGGCAACGTCACGCAGCCGCTTTTTGAGGGCGGAACCCTTTTGCATAGAAAGCGCGCCGCCCAGGAGGCGCTGAAGCAGGCCGCCGCGCAATATCAAAGCAGCGTGCTCACCGCCTATCAGAACATAGCCGACACGCTGCACGCGTCGCTGTCCGATGCCGAAGCGCTCGCCGCGGACGTCCGATCGGAGAATGCCGCCAAGGTGACTTACGATCTTACCCGGCGACAGATGGAAGTGGGCTCCGTCGATGTGCTGATCTTGCTGAACGCGGAGATGACTTATGCCCAAGCGGTTCTCCTGCGCGTTCAGGCGCAAGCGACCCGCTATGGCGACACGGTGGCGCTATTCCAGGCGCTCGGCGGCGGTTGGTGGAATCGCTCGGAAAAGCGCAGCGCCGGTACGGCGCCCGCGGCGAACCTGGCGCCTCCCGCCGCGAATCTGGCGTCCCCCGCCGCGAATC
>Ga0116229_10015757_pt1 | contig 10245 bp, 6 predicted proteins | sample S1TSphgellanicum_3_FD_87313 | JGI IMG/M metagenome (GOLD analysis project Ga0116229, IMG submission 87313) | Host-associated microbial communities from peat moss isolated from Minnesota, USA - S1T2_Fc - Sphagnum magellanicum MG | ecosystem: Host-associated > Plants > Peat moss > Unclassified...
AGTGCTGCACGTTCGTGTTGGGATCCGCGGGGATCAAACCGTCGTCGTTATAGTAGCCACCGCGGACGTAGAACACGCCGCCGTTGGCCGGCAAGGCATTGTTGGTGACGTCGGTGTAGAACTGCTGCAAGCCGTGCAAATTGCCAGGCTGATTCGGCGTGGTCGTGCCGGTCTGCGTCTGGTTGACGATCGCATTGTCACCCAGATAGCCGAAGTACTGCGGACCCACGTGATGCGTGACGAGTGAAGCGTGCTCCGGTGCGGCGGTAAAGTGGCTGTTATCGTTGTAGATGTTGGTACCGTCGATTGGCTCGGGCCCGAATCCCTGCTCGTACCAACCCCAGGAAATATTCGGATTCTTGACGGCAATCGTCTGGATGTCTTGCTTCACGTCGACCAAGTCGGTCGCCGCATGCTGATCGGCGCGCGTGATCGTGCCGATCTGATTACCCATGAAGGACAACGGCAGAGATGCGAACGTCAATGGCACTTGTGTCGTGGCAGTCGGAGCAAACGAGTTCGTGGCCGCATTGTAGGCACCGTCGTCAAACCCGAACGGCGGCTTGCCCGACCAGGTGTCGCCCGTGCTGCCCGGGAAAGGCACAGTATCGGTGAGCACTGGCAGCGACAATCCCGTCGGGTCGCCCTCGGTCGGATGCAGCACCCACTGGGTGTCGCCTACCTGGCCGGCAAGCATCGCGATCGCGTTAGGCGTGGACGGCCCGGTCGCGGTCTGGTGGAAGTTATCGAACAGCGTGAAACGATCGGCGTACTGCCACAAGAAGGGGATGGTGTCGCAATCGACGTGCGCCATCACGATCTCGCCCTTTTGCTTCGTCTGCAGAGTCGGGTTCGAGGTCGGCGCGACGTTGCTGGAACTGTAGATCGTGGCGGTGGTGCCAGACGCGTCGGTTGCGTAGTGCAACCCTTCCTGATCGAGTGGATAGCCGTCGTTCTTGGTGGTCGATTGACTGGCCGCATCCGCATGGTAATCGTTCAGATAACCGCTATGGCTGTGATCGACCGAGTAGATGCTCTCTGGAAAGAGCGAGACCGTTGCGCCATTCGTGTTGACGATCGTGCGCGGCAACAACCAGGGCGAGATCGTGCCATACGTCCCGTCGACGTTGCGGATCACCGAGTTATAACTGCCGAAAGCGGTCGCGGGCTGCGAGTAGGGATCGGCGGCATTGGCGCCGGGATAGGTGGACGTGAGGCCGTTGGCGCCCGGATAGGTGCCGAAATAGTGATCGTAGGATCGATTCTCCTGAAAGAGAACGAACACATACTTGACCTTGGTTTTGAGCAACGCGATTTTCTGTGCAGTCGTCAGGCTGGTTTGAGCCGAGGGGTCATGCAGGAATCCCGACGTGTAGCCGTACGAAGTCTTCGATCCGGCGATGGTGATCGCGGGTTCGCTCGCCGCGGGATTGGCACCGTAGGTATTCGCGAATGCCGGCGCAATCCCGATCAAATTCATGGCAGTCGCCAAAGTCGTGAAGCCCGCCATGGCGGACTTCGATCTCGAAAGCTTCTTCATTAAAACAACTCCCTTGAGGGTTTGGATACTCCTGGGAGCACGATAGGGCACTTCACACCGAGTTCGTTTGCCAATATGTGAACATTCGGTAACAGCTATGCGCGCAAGGGTCGAGCGTGCGATCTTTCAATGGCGGATTAGAGAAAGCGAAGGTTACCGGCCACCTGCTCTAGCACGTCGCCATGCAGTATGGCCGGCACCTTTCCCATTGGATTCAACGCCAGGTAGGCGGGCTCACGATTTTGGCCCGGCTTCATGTCGAGCACGTGCGACGTATAAGGCGCGTGCAGCTCTTCGAGCAACGACAGCGCACCGGTGGATCGAGTTTGCGGAGAATGAAAAACCGTGATCGGTTGCGTCGTGGGCATCCGCATCTCCCCCGGTTTTCACGATGTGGCCAGTCGACGCGCAACCGCGCCCATCCACTGACGGCGGCTTGAGGTTACTGCATGACGCCGTGCCATGCATCTTTCTGTCCCTTGCAACATCCTTTTCATGCGCCCGACATCTGGTGCCTAATTGAGGAGCGCTATACTATTGGTATTATTGCCTGCGGGTTCCATCCTAATTGATCCCGACGATTTCGCGCGACAGCACTCCGTTCATCGTCGGTCTGGCGAGCCATTGGGATCTGGAGCCCACGCAAATGCCGCGGCTCATCGAGACCGTTGCGGGGCTACTGCGCGAGTTGCGGGAGCAACTGCCGAATACGGAAATCCGTTTGATGCTGGACGCTCACTGCGACGTTGCCGTCGAGGTCGGCCGTGGCTTGGACCCGTTCGGGATGCCGGTCGATGAGCTCAGTGCTCATGTAGCGGACGTGATGGTCCACCGCAGCAGCCTGTTGGTCGTGTTGTGGGATGGGGAAGCATCGACCCAGGCAGGCGATACTGCCGACATACTGTTGCGCTTTCTCGAAGTCGTCGGCGAACGCCGGGACGCGGGCCTTGCGCTTGAGATCGCCTCGACGGAGCACGATCCGGACGTGACCGAACGTCTGGCCTATTGGGTGCCGGCGCGACGCCGCCGCTCACCCGCCACGGCCGGCAGCCCTCAACCCGGTTTCTTGCTCGCGGTCGGCGATCACATCATGGAAAGCCAGGCGACGCTGCCAGCGTCTCTGCAGCACCGGCTTGCCGATTTCGATGAGTTCAACCGCGATTTCGCTCTCTTCTGCAAGGACCCTCGGCTCTCGCGGAGCGAATCGCTGCTGCGCAATCTGCAAGAGGAAAAGGAGGCCAACGATGCGCCGCTGCTTCGCTACATAGACGCTCAGTACGTCAAAGCCGATTCGCTCGCCGTCCACATGCAGTGGCGCTCGGATCGACTGTTCAGCTTGTTTGGAATCATGACCTTCACAATGGGGCTTGCCTACCTGATCTACGACAAGGTCACGGAGTCGCGCCTGCTGTTGCTCGTGTACATGCTGATATTGTTCGTCAGCCTCTGCGCGTATTACGCTTTCCAATCCCGACGCTGGTTCGGCAAGCATCTGGCATACCGCGCGCTCGCCGAAACGCTCCGCGTGCGGTTCTATCTGGCGCTCGCCGGTCTGGACCGACGCATGCATACCGGCGACCTTTTGGAATTATCCGGGATCTACCGGTTTCGCGGCTTTAGCTGGCTGCGCTTCGTACTCGATTCCATCGAACCGTTGGCGGCCGAAACGGACTGCGCGGACGAACAATTGCGGCAGCGCGCGCGCTTCGTCGATCAAGAATGGATCGACAACCAGTATCAGTACTTCGTACGCAAAGTCGCGACGATGGAGAAAGGCAGTCGGCGGGTCAAGCGGCTGAAACGACTCATGTTCATCGCCATCCTGGTCGATATCTCGGCGATGTTCGTGTTCGGCGAGGCGCTGCATCATGTCGATACGCTAACCGGGCTGCCGGTGAAAAACGTGCTCACGTTCTGCAGCGGCTTTCTGGCGGTGGTGCTCGGCGTTTGGGAATTGCGGCACAACAAGATGGCGACACGCGAATTGCTCTGGCAATACCGCAGCCAACTGAGCCAGTTCGCGTGGGCGAGGAAACAATTGCACCGCATTACGAACCAAGCCAGGCGGGCCGAGGTCTTGAGCGAACTCGGCGAAGCGTCGCTGATGGAAATCTATCTTTGGGCGATTCACCGCTACCACCGCGAACACTCGCCGCCCGCCGGTCCTTGACAGTTGGGAATGGAATCTCTTCTGACTTGGTATGTCGAGGTCACCGTGTCCCGCGACGTCGCGGCGGTCACAAACCCATGCGCTGCAACTCAGGCTGTTTATCGATGAACTGGTGCTTGAGCGCTGCGCCGACGTGCACGGCCAAGAGGACGTACAACGCGTAGCCCGTCCAAGTGTGCCAAGCGCCGAACAACCCATGCAGGGATTCGCGAGTGGCCGGATCGAGATGCAGGATATAGGGAATTCGCGGCCATTCGATGAGGTTGAACCAGCGCATCGGGTGACTCGCCGCGTCCTTCCACGCGGAGTCGTGCATCCACCCCGTCACGGGCAGCGCGATGATGATGAAGTAGAACACCGCATGGCCGATGTGCGCGGCAATGCGCTCCCAGCGTGGATAGCTCGCCGGCAATGCGGGCGGCACATGGCTGAATCGCCACAATAGTCGCAGAAGTCCTAAGCCGAGTACCGTGATGCCGATCGACTTGTGGGTGTCGATGACCGGGCGCACCCATCGGTCCGGAAGCGAGTCCGCCGACAGCGCCAAGACCACATTCGCGATGATCAAGGCAGCAATGAGCCAATGCAGGATGACCGCCACCCGCGTATACCGGACCCCTGACGACAGCGCCATTTCGATTCCTCTTATGTCCGTTTGCTGGCACGCCCAGCGCAAGGATGTAGCCTACCACCATGGTAAACCCGAGGGTTCTGATACTCGCAACCGTCAAGGCCGCCGTATGCTATCGTCCTTGCCGTTTTGGCATGTGGCGTGTGGATGACGATGGGTATTTTGGAGAACCTCGAGTGGCCGTAGCTCTATCGGAGCTTCCTCGCTTTCAGCAATCGTATTTCGTGCCCGGCCGCGGCGCCTGCCGCTTCACGCTACAACCGGGACCTGGTGCCGTAATCGTGGATTTGGAAGGACTGCAGCGCGCGTGGCTTTTCGTGGCGGATGCCGGCGAACTCCAAGGCCTGACCGCCCCATCGGAAGCGCCGCTTTCGCTGAGCGCACTGTCCCCAACCTCTTTCGATGTCGAAGCGCAGGCAACCGTGCGATCGGCCTGCGCGGAGGGCTTTGACGCGGCACGCGGTTTCGAAGTGTTTGGCGACACGGGCCTGCCCGGCCGGCGCGCGGTGCTGCAGGCGGACACTCCCGTCCGCTGCCTGCTCCTCGCACCGGGCGAGAAAATGGCACCCGAGGGCCACTCGCCTCCGACGATGCTGCAGCTCATGCTGGACGTCGCCGACGCCGAACCGCCGCCGCCCTTATACACGCCGAAACTGGACATTCGGGTAAATGCGGCGACGGCGACGGCGTACCGCGTCCAAGCGGGCGACTACATCCAAATCATCGACATCGCCGGCAAACAGTGCTCGGATTTCATCGCCTTCGACGCCGCCGCCCTCGCCGCCGGGGAGGAATGGGGCATCGATGCCACGGCCACCAGGACACTGATGGGTCACACGATGCCGCGGCCTGGTTTGCACGCCAAGTACTTCGACGGCCGCATGCGCCCGCTCGTCGAGATGGTGCGCGACACAGTCGGCCGCCATGACGCGTTTCTGCTCGCCTGCACCGCAAAATACTATGAAGACCTGGGATACCCCGGGCATGCCAACTGCACCGATAACTTCAACCGCGCGATCGCGCCTTACGGCGTGGTGCCCCGCGCCGGCTGGCCCGCCCTCAATTTTTTCTACAACACGTTCGTGCAAGCGGACGGCACCGTGGCCAGCGATGAGCCATGGTCGCGCCCGGGTGATTATGTCTTGCTTCGCGCACTGACCGACCTGGTTTGTGCATCCTCGAGTTGCGCGGACGATATCGATCCCGCCAATGGATGGCAGCCCACCGACATTCAGGTGCGCGTGTACGATGCAGAGGCTGCCTTTTCCAACGGGAATGCAAATCGTATGACTCCTGATGCCGCCCCAGAACTCACCCGCCAGAGCGGCTTTCACGCTCGCACGTCGGCGCTGACGCGCTCGTTCGTGGATTACAAGGGCTTCTGGACGCCGACCTGTTTTGCCGCCGCCGGCCCGATCGAAGAGTACTGGGCCTGCCGTGAGCGTGCCGCCTGCATCGATTTGTCGGCTTTGCGTAAATTCGAAATCACGGGACCCGATGCCGAGGCGTTGTTGCAGCTGGCGGTGACCCGGGACATACGCCGATTGGCGGTGGGTCAGGTCGTCTATACCGCCCTATGCCACGAGACCGGCGGCATGATCGATGACGCGACGGTGTTCCGCCTGGCGCCGCAAAACTTTCGTCTCGTATGCGGCGACGCCTACTGCGGCGTTTGGCTGCGGCAACTCGCGGCCGATCGTGGATTGTCGGCATGGTGCCGATCATCGACCGATCAGTTGCACAATCTCGCCGTGCAGGGGCCACGCTCGCGCGACATTCTGTCCGGCATCGTCGTCACGCCACCGCATCGACCTTCGTTGGCCGAGCTTGGCTGGTTTCGATGCACCATCGGCCGCATCGGAGCGGCGTCCGTGGTGGTGTCGCGCACCGGTTATTCCGGCGAGTTGGGCTACGAGATTTGGTGTCACCCGGATGCGGCGGCCACGGTATGGGATGCCGTGTGGGCCGCGGGTCAACCCCACGGTCTTGCGCCGATGGGGCTGGCGGCGCTCGACATGCTGCGAATCGAGGCCGGTCTTGTGTTCGCCGGCGCCGAATTCTGTGACCAGACCGATCCGTTCGAAGCCGGCATCGGCTTTGCGGTTCCCGCCAACAAGGCGGATCGATTCATCGGTGATGAGGCGCTGGCGAGGAGGCGCGCTCATCCACAGCGCCAACTCGTGGGACTTACCATCGCCAGCGAGGAGACCGTCGGTCACGGGGACCCGGTGTTTTGCGGACGCGCGCAGGTGGGCATCGTGACCAGCGCGACACGGTCGCCGGTGCTGCGCGCGCACATCGCGCTGGCGCGCGTCGATGTGAGCTGCGCCGCAGTCGGGCAGGCACTCGAGATCGGCAAGCTGGATGGCCGCCAGAAACGGCTGTCGGCGGCGGTAACCCGGTTTCCCCACTACGATCCAGACAAGACGAGAGTTCGGGCGTGACGATTGGTCAAACAACACGGGAGGATGGGATGACGAAGCGGATTGCCGTGATCGGTGCGGGACCCAGCGGCATGGCCGCATTGCGAGCATTCGAAAGCGCAGCCAGAAAAGGCGCTGCGGTTCCCGAGTTGGTGTGTTTCGAGAAGCAGAGCGACTGGGGTGGATTATGGAATTACACCTGGCGCACGGGGCTCGATGAGTTCGGCGAACCCGTCCACGGCAGCATGTATCGTTTTCTGTGGTCGAACGGCCCGAAGGAATGCCTGGAATTCGCCGATTACGGATTCGAGGAACACTTCGGCCGCCCAATTCCCTCTTATCCGCCGCGCGCCGTCCTGCATGACTACATCAAGGGCCGCCTCGCCAAGAGCGGCGTGCGCGACAAGATCCGCTTCTGCTCCGTCGTGCGCCGTGTGCAGTACGACGACGCCACGGGCCGGTTCATCGTGGCGGTCAAGGATCTGCAAAAGGACAGTTTGTATGAAGAGGTGTTCGACCACGTGATCGTGGCCAGCGGCCATTTTTCGACGCCGAACATGCCGGGTTTTCCGGGCTTCGATCGATTTCCCGGGCGTGTCCTGCATGCGCATGACTTCCGGGACGCGAACGAATTTGCAGGCAAGGATATTCTCCTGGTCGGCAGCAGCTACTCGGCGGAGGATATCGGCACCCAGTGCTTCAAATACGGCGCCCGGTCCATCACCTTCAGCTATCGCACCAAGCCCATGGGGTTTGCGTGGCCGCCGGGGTTCGAGGTACGCCCGCTGTTGACACACGTGCAAGGCCGCACGGCGTTTTTCAAGGATGGATCCAGCCGCGATGTCGATGCCATCGTGCTCTGCACGGGTTATCTGCATCATTTTCCGTTTCTGGACGAGAGCCTGCGACTCAAGACGAACAACCGGCTGTACCCGCTCGGCCTTTACAAGGGCGTCCTTTGGCAGGCGAATCCCAAGTTGATCTATCTGGGCATGCAGGATCAGTTTTTCACGTTCAACATGTTCGATGCCCAAGCCTGGTTCGCACGCGACGTCGTCCTCGGCAGGATCGCGCTACCTGATGCCGCTTCGATGGCGCAAGACATAACGCAGTGGCGTGCGCGCGAGGAAGCCGTGGGCAATGCGTTCGAGGGCATCGATTTTCAGGCCGACTACATGCTCGACCTGCTGGCCATGACGGATTATCCGCCGATGAACGTGCGGCAGATGGCCGAGCTTTTCAAGCAATGGGAGCATCACAAGGTCGAGGGCATCGTCACCTATCGAGATCGGTCTTATCCGTCCACCCTGACCGGTACCATGGCGCCCCCGCACCACACGAAGTGGATGCAGGCATTGGACGATTCGCTGGAGGCATTCCTCGGCTAGCTTGGGTTAGCTCGGCTGGCGCACGTTGACGGTGAGCCGCGCTTTCGTGGCGCGGACATTACTCGTCATAGATGATGATCGACAGCATCCTGATGGGCACGCGGCCGAGCGTTTCCGGACCATGCGGTACATCGCCGCGGAAACTCAGCGAGTCACCGGGCCCCAAGGCATAGCTGTGGCTGCCATGGCGATAAGTCAGCGTTCCCGCCAGCATGTAGATGAACTCGGTCCCCGGATGCTGAAAGCCGGGGAACACCTCGCTCTTGTCGGTCAGCGTCACGAGAAACGGCTCGAATGATTTTCGCGGGCCGCGCTGCGCCGCGAGCAGATGGTAGGTATGACCGCGCCGGGTGCCGCGCCGCACGACCTCGAGACCCTGACCGGCCGGAACGCGCTGGGCGCCTTCCTCGGCGCCGCCGACTTCCTGTAACAACAGCGCCGGTCTGACGCCGAGCGCTGCCGCCAACGCAACGAGCGTCTCGAGGCTCGGGGTGACGTGGCCCGTTTCGAGACGGCTGAGCATGCCCGCACTGATGCCGGCGGTGGTCGCCACATCGGTGAGCGTCAATCCCTGCCCCTCGCGCACCCGGCGCGCCACGATGCCCAGTTGGCGCCCGATGTCGGGCGCCGCTGCTGCCGCGCCAACCGTATCAGTGCCTCCGGGCAGGGTGCTTGGGGCGGACTTTTTGGAAGAACGCGTCACGCGAACCGTTTTGGACTTCCCTGGGTTTGACCGGATCAAAAGGATTCCCTGCATCCAGACGGCAAGTTACACTGCATGCAATCTATTTGCACTACAGTAACAGTCGTGATATTAAATTCTGCCCTCAATATGATTAGGGCTCCCTGAAGAGTGGCTGTCCATTTCCATAGGATAAAGCTAGCACGTGCCGCAATGCATCGGTGAGGAATCCAACGCACGCCTGATCGCGACCGATGGGGGTCTCCCGCCGGCGTCGGCGGAGACGGAGGGACTGGAACGTGGCATCGACTGGACCGGCGCCTTTTGGGTGGCGAGCGGCGTGCCACCACTGGTGCTGTTCTCGATCGGCGCGGTGGCTGCGACGGTCGGCAAACTATCGTGGGTGATATGGACGGCATCCATCGCTCTCGGGTTCATCCAGTCGTTCACGTACGCTGAGATTGCGGGGTTGTTCCCCAATAAATCCGGCGGCACGTCGGTGTACGGTGCCATCGCGTGGGTGCGCTACAGCAAGATCATCGCGCCCATCTCGGTATGGTGCAATTGGTTTGCGTGGTCACCGGTGCAGGCGACCGGCTCCGCTTTCGCCGCCGGCTATATATTGAATGCCCTGTTCGCACCGTCGTCGCTGGTCAATACCTGGACGTTCACGCTGCTCGATCTCGGCGCCATCAAGAGCGGTCTCACCTTGCGGATCAACGCGGTGTTTCTCTTGGGGGCCGTCATCATGTTCGCGGTCAAAGGGATTCAAGACGGCGGCATCCTGCGGTCGGCCAATACGACGAAAATATTGGGCATTTCCGCGATGATTCCGTTGATTCTCATCGGCGTGGTACCGATCTTGACGGGCGACCTGGTGACGGCCAACTTCTTTCCTCTGGTCCCGCTGGCCCATGACGCGGCGGGCCGTGTCATCGACGGCACCTGGAATCTATCCGGCGTCACCGTGCTCGCGGGGGGCATGTTTCTCGCGGCGTGGTCGACCTACGGTTTCGAGACCGCGGTGTGTTACACGTCGGAACTCAAAAATCCGCGTACCGATACGTTCAAGGCCATCTTTTACTCCGGCCTGTTGTGCGTCGTCGTATACACGTTGGTGCCCTTCGCTTTTCAAGGTTTCCTGGGTCTGGGCTCACTGGTGACGCCGGCCGTCGTGGATGCCGGCGGCGCGATCACGACGCCGGCCGTGTATGGCGGCATGCTCGCTCCCGATATTTACAATGGCATGGGCGTCGCCGCGGTGATGTCCAAGATGGTACATGCCGGACCGATCATCGGCGTGCTGGTCGTCGTGATGCTGGTGCTGGCATTGGTGTTGTCGCTCATCACGTCGATGGCGGGCTCGTCGCGCACGTTGTATCAGGCATCGGTCGACGGATGGTTGCCGAAG
>Ga0116229_10015759_pt1 | contig 10244 bp, 8 predicted proteins | sample S1TSphgellanicum_3_FD_87313 | JGI IMG/M metagenome (GOLD analysis project Ga0116229, IMG submission 87313) | Host-associated microbial communities from peat moss isolated from Minnesota, USA - S1T2_Fc - Sphagnum magellanicum MG | ecosystem: Host-associated > Plants > Peat moss > Unclassified...
GCAGAGAGATCAGCATGGGCGAGAGCATCATCATGCCCATGGACATGAGCACGCTCGCGACCACGATGTCGATCACGAGGAACGGCACGAAGATCATGAAGCCGATCTGGAACGCCGTCTTCAATTCACTGGTCATGAAGGTGGGAATCAGCACGGTGAGCGGCACGTCGTCGGCGGTGGCGAACGCGGGTTTGCCGGACAGCTTCGCGAACAGCTGCAGGTCGCTCTCGCGGGTCTGGGCGAGCATGAACTTGCGGACCGGCCCGATCGCCTTCTCGATCGCCACGTCGCCGGCGAGCTGGCCGTCGAGGTAGGGCTTGATGCCCTGCGAATAGGCCGAGTCGAGCGTCGGTCCCATCACGAAGAACGTCATGAACAGCGCGAGACCCGTCAAGACCTGGTTCGACGGCGTGGTCGCCATGCCGAGCGCCTGGCGCAGGATGGAGAGCACGATGATGATGCGCGTGAAGGCCGTCATCGACAGAAGCAGGGCCGGCAACAGCGTGAGCGCGGTCATCAGGATCAGGATCTGCAGCGACAGCGAGTAGGTCTGGCCGCCGTCGCTCGCGGTCTTGATGGCGACCGCCGGCAGTCCGACCTGGGCGTGCGCCGCGACGATCGGCAGTGCCGCGAGCGCCACGGCCGCGGCTGCGCGGATAAAGAACCGCGTCATCCGGCACCGCCGGGGCGCTTCATGAGCTCGCGCAAGCGGTCGGCGAAGGCCGGCTGTGCCGCGATGCCGCTCGACACCTCGATGCGTGCGGGCAGCGGCGTCAGCGGCACCATGCCGTTCGCGCCGACACCGATCAGCAATTGAGCATCGCCGATCGCCACCAGCACGATGCGTTCCCGCGGACCCACGATGAGTTCGTCGACCACCGTGAATGCCCCGCGGCCGCGCGGCGCCGCGAACTTGAAGCGCTTCAGTGCCCAGGAGAGCGCGAAGATGAGCCCGAGGATGAGCAATAGGCTCAAGGTCAGCTGCGCGAGGCTGCCGGCGCTCGCCGGCATGCCGGATTGCGCGACGCCGCCGTTCACCCCACCTGCTCCATGCGTTCCGCGGGACTGACGACGTCGGTGAGGCGGATCCCGAATTTCTCGTCCACCACGACCAGCTCGCCGCGCGCGATGCGCACCCCGTTGACGAGCACGTCGAGCGGGTCGGTCGCGAGACGGTTCAGCTCGACGATGGCCCCCGGGGCGAGCTGCAGTAATTCGCGCACGGTCATCTGTGTGCTGCCGACTTCGAGCGACAAGGTGACCGACACCTCGAGGATGAGATTCAGGTTCATCTCCCCCGCGGCGCCGACGGGGGCATTGGTCCCAAGATCGCCGAACTGCGCGCGGGCGACCTGAGTCGGTTTCGGATCGTTGCCGCTCACGGCGCACCGCGCGCGACGATCTTCACGGCGTTGCGGCCCTTCGAGACGCCGAATCGACCCCGATACAGCACGACATTGCCGGCGAGCAGCGTGGCGTCCTGCGGCGGCTCGATCGGAATGATGTCACCGGGGACGAGGCGCACCAGTTCCCCGAGGGAGATCTCCGTCTGCGCGAGAATCGCCCGCGCCTCGATCTCGGCACGCTGCAGCGTCTCCCCGAGCAGGGGAGCCCAGGGCGGCTGCTTGCGGGCGGCGGGCTTGCTGCCATCCGAGGCGAAGGCTTCGCGCAGCGGAGCGATCAGGCTTTCCGGCAGCAGCAGCTGCAGCCGCCCGGTCGCATCGGCGAAATCCACGGAGAATTTCGCGACCACGAACCGGTCCTCCGGCTCGCCGAGCTGCACGAAATGCGGATTGGACTCGAGTTTCACGAGTTCCAGTTCGACCGCGACGACGGGAGCCCACGCGGCCGCCAGCAAGGGACCGACATGGCGCAGCAGGAGGCCGAAGAAGCGCTGCGCGGCGGGAGCCCCCGCCGCCTGAATATCGGTCTGCGTCCGGCCGGAACCGCCGAAGAATCCATCCAGCATCGACAGCAGCAAGGCGGGTTCGACGCTGAGGTAGGCGTATCCGTTGAGGGGCTTCAAGCGCAGCACCGCGAACGCGCAGGGAACACCGAGTCCCGAGAGCAAGTGAGCGGCTTTCGCGCTCTCCAGAGTGTCGAAGCGCAGGGGGACGTCGCGGCTCAACAGCTCCGAAAGGACGCTGCTCGCGCGCATCGCGAAATTGCGGCTCACGATGTCGAGCATGGGCAGCTGGGTGCGGCTCACCCGCCGTGAGGACAGGTCGAACGGCTGCACGCTGTCCGGTCCGGGCTTTTCCAGCAGGGCCGAGACCTCCTCCTCGGAGATCGCGGCCTTGGCGGCGGAGTCGTCGGGCGCGGGATCGGCCGCGGCGGGAGTGGCCTCTTCCATCACTGCACCACGAACTGCGTGAACAGCACGTCGTCCGGCTCCGGCACGCCTTCCTTCTTCGCAATCGAACGAATCTCGGCGAGTGCGTCGTTGCGAAGTTTCTCCTTGCCCTCGCGCGTCATCAGCGACTGGAAGTCGCGATTGCCCATGATCAGCAGCAGGTTGTTGCGCACGAGCGGCAGGTTGGCCTTGATGCCGTCGATGGCCTTCGGATCCTTCGACATGATTTCGGCCGTGATCTGCAGGAAGCGGACCGCCGCACCGTCCTCGAAATTCACCACGAGCGGTGGGTCGATCGCGAAGTAGTTCTCGGCCGGGGCGCCCCCCTCGCCGTGACCGCCGCCTGCGCCGGAAGCCGGCAGGATCGGCGTCATCTTGCCGTCGGCGACCTTGTATTCGGGCGGTGGATGCAGCTTGGCATTGACGAAGCCCCCGGCAACGACTGCGCCCAACGTCAGCACGAAGATGCCGATACCGTTGACCAAGGTGCCCATCATCCCGCCTGACTTCTTCGCCGGCGGTCCCGCTGCTTCTGCGGCTTCAGCCATGATGTCGATTCCCTAAGGTGACGGCTCGAAGGCCGCTCACAGGGCATTCAGCAAGTTCTGTGCCATGCCCTCGACAGGCTGATTAATGCTTGTTATTCAATAGCTTGATAGGCCATCGAGGCGCCGCCTGCAGGGGCCGTCGGCGGCGCGTCGCCGAACGAGGTGTCGGCTTCTTGACGTTGTGTCGCGGTCTACCAGATCGTCACGCGCTCCGCGGGAGGTAGATACATCTTGTCCCCCGGCTCGACGCCGAAGGCCTTGTAGAATCCCGCTTGGTTCTTGAGGGGCGCCTCCCCGCGCACCGCTTCCGGCGAGTGCGGGTCGGACTTGAGGTACAGCACCGCTTGGTTCTCGCGCACCTTGCCGCGCCAGACCTGCACCCAGCCCTCATACAGGCGCTGTTCCCCCGTCAGTCCGTCGATGACCGGTGCGGCTTTTCCGTCGAGGGAGATCAAATAGGCCTTGTAGGCGATCGCGAGCCCGGAATTATCCGCGATGTTCTCGCCGAGCGTGAGTGCGCCGTTGACGTGCAGGCCGGGCACGGGCTCGTAGCGGTCGTATTGCGCCACCAGGGCCTTGGTCTTCGCGGCGAACTTCTCGTGATCCGCCTTGGCGAACCAGTCGCGCAAGTTGCCGTCCGCGTCGAACTGGCTGCCCTGGTCGTCGAAGGCGTGGCTGATCTCGTGACCGATCACGCCGCCGATGCCGCCGTAATTGACGGCGTCGTCGGCGAGCACGTTGAAGAACGGCGGCTGCAGGATCGCGGCCGGGAACACGATTTCGTTCATGAGCGGGTTGTAGTAGGCGTTGACCGTTTGCGGCGTCATCTCCCACTCCGTGCGATCGATCGGCTTGCCGAGCTTGTCGATGTTGCGCTGGTAGTCGAACGCCTGTGCCCGCACGACGTTGCCGAAGAGATCGTTGCGTTTGATCGTGAGCGCGCCGTAGTCACGCCACTTGTCCGGGTAGCCGATCTTGGTCACGAGTTTGTCGAGCTTCTCCTGTGCGGCCTTCTTGGTGTCGGGCCCCATCCAATCGAGGGTCTTGATGTCGGCGGAATAGGCGGCGATCAAGTTGCGCACCAGCGCATCCATGCGCGCCTTGTTCTCGGGCGGAAAGTACTTCTGCACGTACAGCTTGCCGAGCGCCTCGCCGAGGGCGCCGTCGACGAGTGCGAGGCCGCGCTTCCAGCGCGGCAGGTTCTGTGGAATGTCGCGCAGCGCCGTGCCGCGAAACGCGAACTCCTCGTCGACGAAGGTCTTCGACAGGTACGGTGCCGCCGCCGACAGCAGATGCCATTTGAAGTACACCTTCCACGTGGGCAGCGGGGTCGCCGCGAGCAGCTTGCCCAAGCCGCGGAAATAACTCGGCTGGTTCACGATCACGTAATCGACCTTGCCGGCGAAAGCGGCATCCGCGGCATACCGCGCCCAATCGAATCCCGGCATCAATGCCGGCAGTGCGGACAGCGCGGTCTTGTTGTAGGTCTTGACCGGATCGCGGTTCTCCACCCGGGTCCACTGGATGCGGGCCATGGCCGTCTCGAGGGCGAGAATCGCCTGCGCGTCGGCGGCCGCATGCCGGTCGGAAACCAGCGCGAGCATTTTCCGCACGTGCGCGACGTACTTGGCCCGGGCCGTCTTGAACCGCGCATCGTTCTTGAGGTAGTAGTCGCGGTCCGGCAGACCGAGTCCGCTCTGGCTCACGGCGACGGCGTAGCGGGTCGAATCCCGTGCATCCGGTTCGACGTCCATCCCGAGCGGGGCATCGGCGCCGTTTCGATTGAACTCGGCGATCAGCGCCGGCAGCGCCGCCTTCGAGGTGATCGCGTCGATGCGATGAAACTCGGCGTCGAGCGGATCCGCACCGAGGACGTCGAGCAGGGTCTCGTTCATGAAACTCGCATACAGATCCTCGATCTTGCGGACCTCGTCGTCGCCGGCGGCCGGGATCGCCGGCAGCCCCTCGATGATGCCCTTCAACTCCAGTTCGGTGTCGTCCTCGAGTTCATAGAAGGCGCCGTAGCTGCCGCGATCGGCCGGTATCACGAAACTGTCGAGCCAGCGACCGTTCAGGTGCCGGTACAAGTCGTCCTGCGGGCGGACCGCCGGGTCGACGTATTGCATGTCGATGCCGCTGACGGGCACCGCCGCCGCGACCGGTGCCGCAGCCAGCACGGCGAGGCTCAAAAACAATGATTTCATACCGATTCCTTCGCAGACTGGATATCAAAACTTCAGTGCCACGCGCAGCCCGGGCGCGGCATCGTCGAGCACCAACCGCGCACCGTGCAACTTGGTCACGGCGGCGACCAAGGACAACCCAAGCCCGGACCCGGGAAGTTTCCGCGCCTCGTCGAGCCGCACGCGCCTGCCCAAGACGATTTCACGCTTGTCCGCCGGAATGCCCGGACCGTCGTCCTCGACGACCACCTCGGGCGCGCCGCGCACACCGCGCAGCAGCACACGGATATGACCGCCCTTCGGCGTGAATTTGAGCGCGTTGTCGAGCAGATTGGCCAGGGCCTGCGCCAGCAACTGGCGGCTGCCTTGCACCTGTGCGCCCGCGTCGACGGCGCTCTGCAAGGCAATGCCCCGCTCTTCGCTGACGGGAGCATACAGCTCCACCATGCTCGCGACCAGTTCGGACAGATCCACGGTCTCGCGCGCGACGGTGCCGGTTTCCGCCAGCGCGATGCGCAGCAGCGCATCGAGGGTGCTGCGCATGCGATCGACCTCGGTGGTCACGCGCTCGAGCACGCGCCGTTCGGACGAAGCGGGCCCGAGCTGGCTCATCGCAGCCTCCGCGGTGGATTGCAGCCGGTTCAAGGGCGTGCGCAGATCGTGCGCCGCGCTGTCGAGCACCGTGCGCATGCCGAGCGTGAGCTGCTCGATCTTGTCGAGCATCCCGTTGATCTCGCGCGCCAGATTGTTGATCTCGTCGTCCGCCTGCCGGACCGGCAGGCGCTGCGACAGGTCGCCGCGCATGATCTGCTTCGCGACGGCGGAAATCGCGCCGGCCTGGGCGAGAATGCGCCGGCCCATCCAAAATCCCCCGCCGAGACCCAGGAACAAGGTCGAGACGACGGCGACGATGAGCCCGCGCATCATCAGACGCTTGACGTCCTGGCGTTCCTGCACGTCGTGACCGACGAGCATTCGGTAACCGCCCGGCAACTTGAAGCGCTGCGCCCGCATCTCGTGCTCGCGCGTCTCGTCCCCGAACGGCACGGACACCTTGAACTGGATCCACTTGTCCTGGTCGGCCCCGATCTTGGGCCAGGCCGGCACGTTGCCGGCCACCGGCCGCAGCTGCGGGTCGACCATGAGATAGACCGCGCCGCGCACGTCCTGATCCTGGGAGCGCTGTTCAATCAATTCGATGAAGTCGCTGCGCGACAGCACCAGCACCTGTTCGCGCAGACCCTGGACCTCGGCCTCGATCAGATTGTCGGTGCTGCCGTCGACGACCTCGGACACGGCGAAGTAGACGGCGCCGAGCAGAGCGACGGCGCCGAGCGCGAAGGCGATCGAATACACGATGGCGATGCGAAACGGCGAACTGCCGAGCACGCCGAGAAAGCGCTGTTCCTGATCCACGACGATCCTATTCGTCTTCGCGTAGCGTGTAACCGGCTCCGCGCACGGTATGCAGGAGCGGGTTGTCGAAGTCCTTGTCGATCGCCTGGCGCAGGCGGCTGATGTGCACGTCGATGACGTTGGTCTGCGGGTCGAAGTGATAATCCCAGACGCCTTCGAGCAGCATGGTGCGCGTGACCACCTGGCCGCTGTGCCGCATCATGAATTCCAGCAGCTGGAATTCGCGTGCCGTGAGTTCGATCTTCCGGCCGGCACGGGTCACGCGGCGCGTCATGCGATCGAGCTCCAGGTCCGCGAGCTTGAGCTTGGCGTTGCCGTCCCCGCCGCTGTCGCCGCGGCGCGCCAGCGCCTCGATGCGCGCCAACAGCTCCGACATGTGATAGGGCTTCGTCAGGTAGTCGTCGCCGCCCGCGCGCAGCCCCGTGATGCGGTCATCGACCTCGCCGAGCGCGCTCAAGATCAGCACCGGGGTTTTCCGTCCGGTGGCCCGCAAGGATTGCACCAGGGCGAGCCCGTCGAGCTTCGGCAGCATGCGATCGACGATCAGGATGTCGACGCCGAGCGAGGAGGCCATCTTGAGCCCGTCCAGGCCGTTCACGGCGACGTCCACCGTATGCCCGGCCTCGCGCAGCGCTTTGGCCAGCGAGTCCCGGGCCACCTGGTCATCCTCCACGATCAAGATGTGCATGGCGTACTATCTTACAGACCTTGGCCCGTTGATTGTCGGCACGTGAGAGTCGTGCTCGAGAGGCGAATGCATGCTGGTGTCGCTGTCCGAGATCGTCGCACTGATCGGCGCAGGCCGCTATGCGGAACTCGAAGCCGCGGCCCGGTCGGCCGTGTCGGTCGACCCCGCCTCCGGACTTCACTGGAAGGCCTTGGGTGTGGCGCTCGACGCGCAGGGCAAGGATGCGCTCGCGGTCTGGCAACGGGCCGTGCAGCACTCTGCCGAGGACGCGGAATGCCACAACAACCTCGGCGGTGCGCTCGCGGCCCGGCGACGCTTCGCCGAGGCGGCCGCGAGTTTTCGGCGCGCGCTCGAGCTCTCGCCCGAGTACGCGGAGGCGGCGGCCAATCTCGCGGGGGTGGACCTCGCGCTCGGGCACTACACAGCGGCGATTGCCGGCTATCGCCAGGCCCGGCGTCGCATGGCGCTGCCGGCGACCGCGCTCAACAACTTAGGCAACGCGCTGCGCGCAGTCGCCGCCTACGACGAGTCGGAGGAGAGCTACCGCGCGGCGCTCGCCCTGCGCCCCGACTACGCCGAGGCCTGGAACAACTGGGGCAACGTGGCCTACGAGCGCGGGCAGCCGGCCGCGGCGCTCGAACGCTATCGGCGCGCCATCGAGTTGCGGGCCGCCTTCGCCGAGGCCATGAGCAACTGCGGCAATGCGCTGCGGGCGCTCGGTCGCCACGCGGAGGCCGAGGCGAGCTACCGCCGGGCGATCGAGGCCGACCCGGCGTTCGCCGCCGCCCACGCGAACTTGGGCGAGGTGTTGCGAGAACAGGGGGCGGCGGCGCTGGCGGCTGCCAGTTGCGAACGAGCCCTCGAGCTCGATCCGAGTTCGGCGCTCGCGCACAACGCGCTCGGCAATGCCAGCCTCGACTTGGGGGAGCTCGAGCGCGCCGCGGCCTGTTACCGTCGCGCGCTCGAGCTCAAGCCCGGTTTCACGGGCGCTCAGGTCAATCTCGCGATGGTCCTGCGCCTCTGCGGCCGCTCCGACGAGGCCGCGGCCGCCGGTCATGCGGCACTGGCGGCGGACCCTGGGTCGGCCGCGGCTCACGTCCTGCTCGCCGAGCTCTGCACCGACCGAGGCGACTTCACGGCGGCAGAGGCACACTGCCGGCGCGCCATCGACATCGATCCCGAGTTGCCCGAAGCCTGGGCGGCCCTCGTGTATTTACGCAGAATGACGCCGGCCGATTCAGAATGGCTCGTGGCGGCGCGCAGGCTGGCCGACGCTGGATTGCCCGCCCGCGAGGAGACCTATCTGCGCTACGCGATCGGCAAGTACTGCGACGACCTCGGCGATTATGCGGAGGCGTTTGCGGCTTTCCGGCGCGCGAACGAACTCTGCAAGTCGTACGGGAGCGCCTATGATCGGGAGGCTGCGGCCCGCCGTGTCGACCGCTTGATCGAGGCCTACGCGTCCCCCAGGCCACCGGCGCGCGCGGAGGCCGCGGCGCGGCCTCTCTTCATCGTCGGCATGCCGCGTTCCGGCACGACGCTCGCGGAACAGATTCTCGCCTCGCATCCGGCGGTCGCCGGCGCCGGCGAACTTCCCTTCTGGACGGACGTGCTGGCCTCGGCGCCGGCGCTGCCGCTGCACGCGCAGCCGGACGGCGCGGCGAGCGCCGCGCGGCTGCGCGCGCAGTACCTCGCCGTGCTCGATGCCGCATCGACCGGGGCGCTGCGCGTGGTCGACAAGATGCCCGCGAATTTCTTCGCGCTCGGGTTGATCCACGAGGTGCTGCCGGGCGCGCGCATCATCCATCTGCGCCGCCATCCCTGGGACACCTGTCTGTCGATCTACTTTCAGCATTTCAAGCGCGGCCATCGGTACGCGAACGACTTGGACGACCTCGTGCACTATTTCAACGACTATGCGCGCCTGATGCGGCACTGGCACCGCGTGCTGCCGGCAGAGTCCCTGCTCGAGGTCCCCTACGAGGAATTGGTCGCGGACCCGGAGGGCTGGAGCCGCCGCATGGTCGAGTTCGCGGGTCTTCCCTGGGACGCGCGCTGCCTGGAATTCGAGGCCACGCCGCGCAACGTGCTGACCGCGAGCAAGTGGCAGGTCCGCCAGAAGATCACCCATCGGTCGGTCGGCCGCTGGCGGCATTACGCCGAATTCTTAGGACCCCTGCGCGCACTCGCGACGGCGGACGAGGGTCGCTGACCGCCGGCGTCAGGCATAGGCATCGACCCCGCCCAGCGAACTTGAGCGCGTGCGGGCCACGACGCCGGCAGCGGCGGTCGCGGCGGAATCCGACTCGGCGTCGGCAGGCGGCGTCCAGGCCTGCGTTTGCGGGTAGGGCGAGCGCTCCTGGAAGGAGCGTTGCGAGACGTCGACGCTGACTTGCGCGAAGCCCTGGGATCCCAGCATGTCCTTGAGCTTCGCGGAACTCGAGGCCAGCGCGTCGCAGGTCGCGGAGTTGTGCGCACTCAACGAGATCTGGGCATGACCCCCGTCGATCGAGACGCGCAATTCGATCGGGCCCAGTTGCGGGGGGCTCACCTGCAGCGTGGCGGCACTCTGCTGATTGCCGATCATCGTGGAGACGCGGTCGGCGAGCTCCTGCGAAAACTCGGGCGTATTGATGCCGGCGTTCAACTTCGACAGCGAGGCGGCCGCGCTCGCGCCGTCCGGGGTACTGGTCGCACCGGCGACGCTTTGCGCGATGACGCCCGTATCCGGCGCCGCACCGGTCACGGCACCGACCGCCGACACGTCGTGTCCGGATCTGCCGCCGGCTCCCGCCACGTTCTGCGCCGCGAGTGCCTGCGCGCTGGCCGCGGCGAGCGCAGCGGCCGGCGCGGCATCGCTCGTGACCGCGCTGCCGCCTCCCGCGAGGCTCCCCGGCGCGGTATCGCCCTGCGCCGCGGAGGCGGCGAGGGCCGCCGCGGCACTGGCGGTAGTCGGGGCGCTGCCGACAGCCACCGCTTTCGCATCGGACCGCGGCTTTCCCGGAACCCCCGACGAATTGCCGGCGAGCACTGCCGCGATCTGCGCAGCGGCGGGA
>Ga0116229_10015760_pt1 | contig 10244 bp, 10 predicted proteins | sample S1TSphgellanicum_3_FD_87313 | JGI IMG/M metagenome (GOLD analysis project Ga0116229, IMG submission 87313) | Host-associated microbial communities from peat moss isolated from Minnesota, USA - S1T2_Fc - Sphagnum magellanicum MG | ecosystem: Host-associated > Plants > Peat moss > Unclassified...
ACCCTCCCCAATTCTCCAGGTAAAGCCTATGGATGGGGGGTTCACTAGAATTCAGGACCTGCCCTCAGCTCCTGCCTCAGGCGGCTCCCTTATTCTGGTAAGGCCCCCCTCTTTTGCTTTGTGCCTGCTATCCCTGGGACGTATTCCTCCTCTATCTGGTTTTTTTTGGGAAAACTCTATTTATTTTGGTGCGGATGGGAGGCCAGTCTATATCTCCTAGTTCGTAAGACTTTTCACAAACATTATTTTTGTATATTATTATTTTTAAATAGTTAAATTATTTATTATTAAAGAAAGTGAAGAAATGACTGCTTATATACAAATTTATGTAAGTTCTCTGTTGCCTTCCTTATCAAAAAGTTCTATCGAACTTGGTCTAATTGTATGTGTAATAGTTTCTACCTTCTTTAGAGAGGAAAAAATAAATAATCAAATCCACGGGGTGTAGAATGAACTTAAATACCTTGCTACATGTGTACAATTACATCCTTATAATGCAATTGGTTTTTCTGCTCCAATTGTTGTTTTTGATTTTTGCATTTCTGATTTATCCTCTGGGTCAATCTGGTTGGTTTTTCATGCCCCCATCCTGGGGCTTTACCGCAAGCTGAAAGACTCGGGTCAAAACTGAAATCAGCCACCATTTGTTGCTGAGTGAAACAAGTATCCCAGCTGACTAGGCAGACTAAACAGAATTCACTTGCAACAGGATACTTTCGTGGCGGGCCCTAGAAAGCCTGAAGCTTTGACACCACCAATTATCCATCCATTTTGCTCAAATCCTGCTCACCCATAAGTGCCCATGATGCCCCAAGTTCTTGGACGCAACACTATGAAAGAACTGGTTACTTGTTTCAACTGCCTGTTTAAAGTATTCAGTATATATATGTGTGTGTTGGAAGGTGTGTTCCTTTAAGACTTACAGAGCCCTTGAGCTCAATACTTGGGTGGTGTTTAGAGAAGACACCTTTCCATTGGCAACAGCAAAAAACCTTGGGGAACTTTCCGTTCTGCTATCTTTCATCTTTCAGGCATGGATGATTAAGTCTACCGTAAAGCCCAAGGGTGATGGCATTACCAAAACAAGGGTGTGTTACACAGGCCCGATTCCAGTAATGCTCTCGCCCACAGAATTTACACAGCATAAAAGTCAATGCACACCCTCAGAGAGTGGGGTTTACAGTTATTGCAAAGCTCCCTGTGAGAACAGAACTCCTGGTCACAAGGTGCAGGAGTAACTGTGCACTATAACATGCCCTGCAGTTACACTACAAAAATCCTACGAGGTTTTCAGGATTGAATTGAACAGCCTGTGTGGATCTTAAGCATAAGTACCCTCTGAGCAAGATCTTACAGGTTTATGCTCTCTTACACCACTCCTCCTGACAAGGCCCCTCAACTAACAAATTGAAATTTCTCCAAGGTTTTTATGTTGGCAAAGAAGATGCCAAGAAGTGCATTGTGCAAGGGGTGAACAAATTACAAGCTCTTGGAACAAATTACAAGCTCTGGGTATTATATTCAGGGTTGGGAGTAAATAGTACGATCCCCATGAGGTTGTCTGCTCCCTTGAGTTTTTTTCTTGGGATTGTCACACAAAAGTTCACATTAAAAAGTGTAGTTAGTGTTCTTGGTGATGTCTCTTTTGGAGAAAACAACAATAAAAATTATACGTACACATGCTTCACAACTAATAGTAATGTGTGACATATCCTGTAAGCATTTTTCACAATACTCTGATTATTAAAAAATTAGTAATCCCGCAGTCTTCTGTAAGCTTTTGATGAAATTGGTACCAATATAGGTATGGCCTATATGGAGATGAGTAGACCAATAGTATACTCCACACTTCAGTGACTGCAAGGACAACTCTATAGTTTGAATACAACAGATGGTACAGAGTTAACTGTACGTCTGAAAATTGTACACTTAACTAATTGCACATGGTGCTTATACAATATAAGGATGTAAAACTGGTTAAGTTCAGGTCATTGGGTTGGCAAATAGGTTCCCCGACAGCCAGCTCTCTTCAGGCTATGACAAAACAAGGCGTCACAAACACACTGGCCCTGCCAATAAATAAGGTGTTGTACATCTACTTACTGTGTCCACACTCTGAACACCAAAAAACATCTGCTCCAATTGAAACAGTCTGAACACTTTCACCAAAGAGACCGGTTCTCCTAATGTGAAATCAGTTTGAAATAAGGTAAAACTTCCAAAAGTTGGATCAAATGTGATAGTCCCTGTCCCTGTGGGGGCAGGGCCCAACAAACAGCACAAATTAATTGTGCCAGAACCCTGTCAGTAAATATGAGGAGTAAAATCTTAATGTAAAATCAAATAGGCCTAATGATGTGCAAAACCCCAAATTCTTGTTAAAAGCCCTTGTGAATTTGCATGCAATATGTAAGTACTAGTTCATTAAGATAGCATCAATTTGAACAATATCTTCAGTCACAATTTTTTTTCTTCTTGCAGCTAGACATAAGCCAATGATGCTATTATAACATTTAAGTGGCAGTTTCCTGAAGTAATTAAACTCCTCAAAACAATTCAAGGTTCCCACTCTAATAATCTAATTAGCCATATAGGCTTTTTGTATATCTAGGCATTAGTCTATTCCATAAACCCAATATATTTGTGTATATTTTTTACACTAATCCTAGAGCCCTATCTGTATAAACTGATGGTGCCAAGGGATCAGCTCCCCCCCTGAGTGGCTCACCTGAAGTAGTCTGCCTGAAACTGGCATACACAGAAAATTGAACTATGTTCTTTGTTTTCTTGTTTATGAACACAACTGTGTTCATAGGTTTTTAAGTGTATCTCCCAAGTTACAATAAAATAGTCTACTATTGCTGTTTAAATGTGTGAGTTCTGCTTTTTTTTCTTTCTTTTTTTTTAAGCACAACAGCTGACCCGACAGACATTTTCATTTTCTACTCCCACGTTCCTCAAAGTTTGAAGTGAAGAAAAGTGAACATGCCAAGAGCCACATCTTTACAGTCATCTGGTCCCGCTGAATCCAAAGTGAGGACAAGCACTTGTTTCCCTCCGTCTCAAAATCAGTGATGGCAAGCACATGTTTCACAGATTGAAGGTGATTCGTGATATGTGACTATAACGTCATCAGTGTACGTATGTCATATAGGAATGGTGACTTTCATAGTAAATGGGTTAAATGATGAGTGTACATCTCCTCAAGAAAGCAGAAGCTCTTTGGGTAATGGACAAACAGTATCTTCATTTGTTTCTTCTTCTTGTATCTTTGCATTGGACACAGCTGAAAATCTACACAAACAGTTTGAGACTTTTAATCAATAGTCTCAACGGAGACACCACATATCGGGTAGGTTGATGGGTTTGCAATGGATTTGAAAACATTAGACTGACAGCCCATCTTCAAATTCTGTGACTATTTTACAACCTATACTCTCCAGAAAACTTTCAATCCAGATCATTAGGCAAACCATAACACCAGGATTTTTCCTGTAGAGAAAGTTCCAACAAAACTTTGTCCCCTCAATCCATGCCCCTGCCATTAGCCTAAGTGGTGAACATAGTTTGGAATAGAAATTTTGCTTGACCAATTAGGAATTGCAGCATGCACCCAAAAGATCCAGTTTTGTTTCTTTTGGGGTGGGTATGGGGGTGTTAGATTTTGGTTTTTCCCAATGAGTTCCCCACCCAGTTCCCACTTCGTTCTCAACATGTTCCTCAAGTTCTCAATGTGTTCCTCCAAAAGTTCCCAATATCACTTCATTTTGTCCATATGCTTTGCCCAACTAGGTCCTCTTGGAACCTATATGGGTGAGAGAGAATATTGAGACCTATATGATTCTATTTTGGAGTGAATACTGATACATTGGGGAGTCTCCAAAGTTTCATTCAAAGAGGCAATATTGAGACCTATATGATTCTATTTTGGAGTGAATACTGATACATTGGGGAGTCTCCAAAGTTTCATTCAAAGAGGCTCAACACCAAATTTCTTTCTTTTAAATCTCAACTTCAAAAGACGTCACACCCCAACTAATTACCCTATTACGTAGAGTAATTCAACAGCAACCTGTCAAATAATTTTTCTGGGTCAGTTATTGTTCAACAAAAACAAGCAATAATAATGTACAATTTGGCATTAGGAGCCTACGACCCTATATTACAACCCGATACTAACTTACAGTATTTGGGAACTTCATTCAGATTTTGGGCATGGCAGGCACTCATTATTCAAAAAATTTGACAATATGAAAAAGCAATTAATTAGTGCTTAACCAGCCTAGGTACTAGGGTATGGATAACATTGACAGTAACATAACTATATGTGATGTGTATGTTAGAACATATTGAGACCCTCATAGGATAAGGCAGGGGCAGGGGTACTAAGGGTGCATTTTACCCATACAGAAATCTAGCAATCTTTGGGCAAAAAAAAGTCCCAAAACAAATCAAACCATTTTTAACTTTCTATAACAATAGAAAGTACAGGTATGTAGTTACCAGCATTTTTTTCTTTTTAATTTTTTCAGATTTGGGTTATGGTGGAGGTGGCAAAACATTTCAGCAACCAAAAGCACATGTGACCAAGATAGAGAAGTGTTTCCAAAAATTATCTGGCAAATGCCATTTTTATGAAGAAGCCCTTGGGCGACTATGTAGAAGGTCACAGAGTCCATGGTGGCAATGAGCCCCATTACTTTGGCTATATCCTCTGGCTATTAAAGCCCCTATATGGCTCTCTGTACTAGTTGTCAGTAGATAATCTGGCAATAAGCCTAAGCTAAAGAAGTTCTATGCAACAACAAGCAATCAAAAAGACGGGCACAAAACCAGTAACAAAATTCAAGCATATCGACCTTGAGAATTTGTTGATGGAACGTTAGATCACATCTCATAGGCAGCCTTGTATGGAAAGATGTCAAGAGTGAAGAATTGTTGTTCATGCATAGCAACAACTAGCTATAGATGATCGTTCAAATGATTGCACACTTCGTTTTTCAAGAAAGCAATAGAATTGAAACATTTTTCATCCTCAACAAAACTAAGCACATGCACCATAATAATCTCTTTGCCCTTCAAGTAGTCAAGAAATGCATGGGACAACAATTGTGATGCATGGATCATTCATCACATACATGTGATAGGATTGACAATGATAGGATTAACCATGTTGGATGCAAGGGTCATGACTTCAACCACGGTTTGAGATATATTGAATATCATGTTCAATTTAAACAAGCCTTGTTGAGCATACAAATCCCAACCTGAAAGAATGGCAAAAACCATAGGTGTTCTCCCTGTTGGCTTGTCCACATGGACACAGTTGTAATAATGTTTTTAAACATTTCCAAAGGTCGAGGAAATGTTGTCTCACCATTTGCTTGCAAATAGTATTGGGGACAAACAATCCCCATTATACCATCCATGATTTTTTGCTAAGGAAACCATGCATCCAACTTTGCTATTAGGCCTTTTGTAGCTTCTACCATCCAACATAACACAAAACAATTAATAGAAAAAATGGTGGAAGATCATCAACATCCAAATCTACAAGTTGCAAAATAGAGGTTAAAAAAACCCTTCATGGTTCATCACCAAACTTTGAAAGGAAGAATTCAAAGGGGGTCAAAAGTTTACCTTTGCCACCATGGATTATGTGACCTTTTACATAATTACTTTTGCAAGCTTGTGTGCAAGTTGTACCATAATTGCAAATGTCCCTTGTGTGACTAGCAACTTAGCCCTTATATCTAAGCAAACTACTCCACAATGAACCCATATCTTCTCCCCGTTTATAATAAAGGCAAGATTTTTAGCCAATGCAATTTGTATTCTAATCAATAACCCATTTCAAATGGATTTAACTATGGTCACCATTAATAGTTTGCAAAATAAACAAAATTCATTGCCTTGGAATAACAAGGTGGCATCACAATATAAAGTGTACAACTAATCTTGGCATACCTTCATGATGGCTATGAAATCATATATGAAGGTACCCCTTTTGAGCAAATTTGAAAATGAATTATATGTTTTCCATAAGTGGCAAAACACAAGCAAGGCCAAGGAGCAAATGTATGTAAAAAAGAAAGCCCAAATTGATTAACCATATACAAGACAAAAATAACAAATGCCACTCAACATTGGCAAAGATCTTAAATAAGAAAAGTAAAAGAAAATAAAGAGGACCACAATGGTTCAAATCCAAACCTACACAACCAAAAGGCATATAATTCACACCATTACATCCCATTTCTACCATTTAGAAGGCAAAGTTAATGGCAAAGGAAGATCATGAACAAAATTTGAAAAAACAAAGGTAAAAAAAATAAAAATGACCATAATGATAATTTAGATCTAGAGTTGTAGAACCAAAAGTAATATAATTCACACCATATATTTATTTTGTTTCCATCTAGAAGACAAAGTTAATGGCAAAGAATACCATGAACAAGATTTGAAAAAATAAAAATAAAAAAATAAAGAAAACCATAATGGTTCATATCTAGTCTACTTACAAAACTAGAAATAATGTAATTCATGTTTCATTCTTGCCATTTGGAAGATAAAGGTAACGGAAAAAGAATACCATCAACAAGATTTGAAATAATAAAAATAAAATAAAAATGACCATAATAAACTACAAAATTTAAAACTACAAAAACAAAATAAAATTATTCACCTTTGTCATTTAAGTTGTAATGCAATTAGTTTGAATCACTACAAGCAAAGGGCAATATTCCACCATGATCCTCTTCAAAGGCTCAAGCATGGATTCCAAGCATGTAAGATGAATATCCATGCTCAAGCATTCTTGCAGGTTTTACTCCCCTTTGTTTCCAAGGTTTGAACAAGTATTTAGAATTTTAAATGCATGTTTGGTGAGTGGCAAAAACAACCATACACATCCAACATAAAGGCTTCAATCTTAGTAACGAAGGTCAAATCCCCTAAGCATTGGATTACCAAATTAATGCAATGAGCAACACAATGAACACCCATTGAAAATGGTGCTCACAAATCCTTATTTTGTTTTGTCACTTTAGTTTTACCCCCTTGAAACACATTCACTCCATCAACCCCAAAGCACAAGAACTTTTTGGATAGCTCCTCCATGCTCAACACCCCACCTTTCATCATAGAGTTTATATTCATTTCAATGAGGTTGTTAGAACTCATGTCAACAATTTGGTCAATATATATATCAAAATTGATATTAGAATCCAACCATCAACCACATATGCATGGACACAAATCAAAAAACCATTATCAATGATTCTACCCTTGTCACAAGAATAGGCCAAAATTTATCACATGGACAATGGTCTTTTGGACTTGCTAGTACATAAATTTAATGAAGCTATATTTAATAGAATTTGACCAATCCGTGGTTGGATTATTAGGGACCTTCAAGTTGATAAACATTCATACAATGATTCATATTCCAACATAAGTTGGCCATGCATGCATAAGAATGTGAAACAAAGATTTGAACTAAACCATCTTTTGATTTCCCTTTCTTGGGGGTTTATTAACTTGTAGAACAAAATTAGGACCCCTTTGGGCCCACATATTCATTTTTTTGAATGAATGTAATTTTTTGCAATGTACTCCCCCATTTTTTCCACCCAGTTAACAAGATTTTTGTGACCATTTTTTGTTAGTGTTTTCCACTTTCACTTGACAATTTTGTCCTTACTTTCAATCAAAGAACAACCCTACAACTTACACTATGGATAATCTCACCTTTAACCACTAAACCCTCTACTCATATTAGCTTTATTACTCATTATGCTTGGAACATTCTTGTGGAATCATGTAATGTTTTGCCCTTCTACACATTGCCATCCACATCAAGTTTTTGTTTCTTCTTTGTGTTTTTGACTTGGGATTTAATTGGGATTCTAACAACTCCACAATTTTCTCAAAATCCATAACAATAGTACAGATTTCAAGGAAGATTTCAAGAATCACAAAGTTGCAATTAAGGTCTTGGACTCCTATGGCTTGGTTACTTTTACCAAATTGATTATAAACTTGGGGACTAAAGCTAAGCTTCAACCGGAGATATTTTTTCCCATTAAAAAAGTTACATGACCTTGGAAACATAATAAAATTTGATATAAAGCACAATGGCATGGTAAGATTAAGGTTTCTAGAGGAATTGAAATATTGGGAAATAATAGAAGACATGGTAATCATGAAGAAATCTAGAACAAAGTTGAAACAAAAAACTAATAAAAATAGTTTTGCATACCATGGTGCTATAAACTAAAAGAAAGTAAGCTAAAAATTTTACAACTAACAAAACAACATAACTTGGATAAATGCAAACAAAGAAAATTAAGAAAAACGCCATAGAGGGGTTTGACAAAAAGAAGAACAAAACTTGGAAAAGCATAGGCAAACAAAGCAAACCAAGTAAAAAAAACACTATGGATTTATTGCAAAGCTCCACTTGACCTTAAACTTGTACAACAAACCAAATCACCCAATAACTTGCAAAGTGGATTGTGGGATTAAGGTTAAACAAATTCACCTTGAGCTCATTTTGAAAATCTAAAACCAAATCCTTCTAGATTCACAATACTATCATTATTCAAAGTTGAAACGACCACCTCCATTACTTTGCACATAGATTATAGTACAAGTTACAACATTCACAATTTTAACTTGTAAGATTCACAAAGCTTCAACAAAACAAATGGGACTTGCAACTTGGGAGTGGTCATTTCAATTTTCAAGCACAACAAACAGTTGTGTACAACCATCACATTCTACATAATTATCAACAACTAAACAATGTATATGAAAAAGAAGATTCAATCAATTTGAACTACAAGAGAAATAAATCATGGCAAATTATAGTGAAAAATTAAATTCTAGCAAAAACATTACACTTTGGGGCACCATTTTTGGTGTTGACAACAACACTGGGATAATGAATTGGTTTCTCAAAATAGAACTCCAAGTTGATGGGGTGATTAGGTTTAGGGTTTCAACAATGAATGGGCAATGGGTTGACAATCTTGTTAGTTACGAAGATAGACTTTCTAGCTATCCAAGTGCATCCAATCAATGTAAAGTAGCAATGTACAAATCCATCCAACAACATGGATAGTGAAACACATCCTAGTAGTCCTACTAGCCCTATCACATGATGCCAAGAAGAGTCAAAATCTAGTCATAGATTGTTAAAAGGAAAAAAGAAAAAAGGTTAGTACTTACATATAATTGTGGTTGGAACTTGGGGTGGGACCAATAAGTTTCAAGCTTTCTTTCTTTTTGAATTGAAATGTTATGTTGAATCATCAACCAATGTAATTATTAAATCTTCATGCATGCGCACACACACTACAAGGAATTCAAAAAATGACACAAAATACATATTACATCATTTTCACAACAATTTATAAGGCCCAATTCTACTCCAAAGGACCTCGTATTTATATAATTGTGTTATTCCACAATCTATTATCTCTATCTTGGTTATTTTAATAACCTTGTAATCAATTGGATTTACAAACTTGCAATATGCACAAATATCCAAGCCAATAACCTATCTATTTTATTTTCAAACATGTTAATTCCATGGATGCTAATTTTAAAATGTCCAAAAAAACCCAATCCAAAATTGTCACTAATGCACTAGCACCTACTCAAGACCATCTTCATAACATTCCCATAATATTTGGTTGAACAATTTTCTGTATTAAAAGGAAGTGGGTGCCATCGCCTCCTTATTTCATAATAGATATTAATGTTGAACATGTATTAAAAAAGGTTGAAATTGGGTATGGTTTTAAGCTAAATTTCAAGTTGAATACTTTTGGGTATTACCTAAGCTCATACCTTATTTGAAACCCATTCATTGATTTTCATTAGACTAAAAATTGGTCATTTGAAACTTTGTATTTATATATTTTTTAAAAAATTGATAGCCTATCAAGGTATTAAAAAATACCATGGCTTAGGTTTAAAATTTTGCCCAATACTTTAATACATTGAACAATCAATTATTTGTTAAGTAAGATTTAAAGTTAGGTTTAAAGTTTAGGAGGTGCCATTGGACAATGGCTACCTTTCAAATTATAAATTATTTGTTTCCTCCAAAGTTAATTACAATTCTAAAAAAAATTACAACTTGTGTTTTGAAGGGTTTTGTACATCAAGTGCTTTTGCTCCTTTGTTCAACATTGCCTCTTCTAATTCTCACTTCTTGCCAAAGATTCAAACATGCC
>Ga0116229_10015761_pt1 | contig 10244 bp, 10 predicted proteins | sample S1TSphgellanicum_3_FD_87313 | JGI IMG/M metagenome (GOLD analysis project Ga0116229, IMG submission 87313) | Host-associated microbial communities from peat moss isolated from Minnesota, USA - S1T2_Fc - Sphagnum magellanicum MG | ecosystem: Host-associated > Plants > Peat moss > Unclassified...
AAAAAAGAATGATACCAATTTAGGGTTTAGCTTGAAAAAAGAAGCAAAGATGAGAAAAAAGAATGATACCAATTTAGGGTTTAGCTTGAAAAAAGAAGCAAAGATGAGAAAAAGAAAGACATCAAGAAAGAAAGAAAGAAAAAAAGCATATGAAAGTTGAAGTCTTGGTCCCTACTTTTTGGCCTTCATGATTTTTATACACATGAACTCATTGACCCCAAAACAAATAATATTTTATTAATAACTTCAAGCCAAACAACAAGTCAAGTCAAGTCAAGAAGTAATGCTCAAATTTCTCATTATGGGTCCTCAAGATTTTGTTGGCCCCAACTCTTTAGTCTAAAGTGGGCCTAAGTAAAGTGTTGATTAAATAGTCTAGAGTTTTGAAAATATTGTGAAATATTATTAATAGGCTATATACATACTATCTATCTATCACAAAGCACCTAGTAATAAGCTAATTAGAGAGGATTCCCAATTTCCAAATTGCTTAATTAAAAGTTTTAGATGACTTTTATTGCTATTGTAGCACAAGCCAATTAAAAGCACATTTTTTTTGTCATATCCTTTTAATTATTTTCCTGACAGTTAATATGATGATAGATTGAAGGAAGGCCATTATATAGAAGACATTGGAGCACACGAGAGACCAAAACTTTGTCAAACTTACACACTTGAAAAACTTGAGTGACATATTTAATGCTTTGGATTTTAAGTCTACATTTGATCATAACCCACAAAAAAAAACCAAAAAAAATAAATTATTTTCATTTTTATTTTTTTTTTGGTTTTGTTTTGAAGATGATTATTGAAGTTTTGTACATACTTCATATATGATGATTTATAGCCAGATTTGGCTAAAGCTTTCTAGGGATGATTGCCACTTTCTTTTTTTACATCTTTGTATGGATGATCATCACTTTGGCTTTAAAAAAAAAAGGGAAAAAGAAAATTCCCCAGGAAAAAAAAAAAAAACACTGGTGAAGAGAGAGAAAATTCAAGTTACTCTTTAGGTCTAGGGTTTAGGGTTTAGATTTAGGGTTTAGGGTTTTCACAGTTGTTTTTTTTTAATAGAAATTTAATGAACTTTTCTGACCCTTTTGCAACACGACAAAATCAGAGTCAGAATTACTGAAGAAATCAGTACTTAGAACTTATTAGGAATGTCTGTTTTGCCCCATGAGTACAGACTGAGTCCTGACCATCTTTAAGACTCAGCTCTGTGTTGTTGCTTTTGCCAAATTCACAGTGTCAGGACTCTCAGGACTCTCAGGGTGGGTGAAATTCAATTCAATTCAATTCAAGGTGAATCCAATCACACCTCAAGTAAGAAGAATTGAGAGAGGATTGATTGATCCACCATTACCTCATGAATTGGAAAAAGTTAGTGATGAATTGATAATCTTCTGTGGATTTTAGAAGTCATTGGATTACCTTACTCATTGGGTAGTGTTGATAATCTTCTATGGAGTTGATTTAGGAATGCAAATCACGAGCGCAATTTAGTCACATAAATGTTTGTTGAATTGATGGTCCTTTTCTCATTTTGCTCCTCATGATGGGTCAAGGTAGAAGAATACTTCAGTTGTTTCCATTTTCTCATGATGGGTTGAACATAGAAAGAACACTCGGGTGGCCACTTGTTTCCATTTTGCTCATGATGGATCAGGATAGAACTCTCTCTCTCTGGCTGTTTGTTTCCATTTTGCTCATGAATGCTTCTATGTTTCCCTTTGCTCATGATGGGTCAAGGTTGTTGAACACTCTGGTTGTTTGTTTCTGTTTGCTCATCACGAGTTTTATCAAGGATAGAACAGTGCACACGGTGGAGGCGTGCGGCTGGCTGATCAGGTTCTTCCATGATCAAAAGCTGGATTATGATGATTATGATGATGATGATGATAATGGGGTTGTGTGTGCTCATTTCCATTAATCTGTGTTCCAATTTGGTCTGGGTCTTTAAGTAGGGTTTTTCTTAATTTTTGTTTTTCTAGAGGGTTGTGGTTGTGGTTGTGCTTGTGTGGGAAGAAGAAGAAGAATGGACATGAGATTTGGAGCTTTCCATGGTGGGTGGAACTTTCACACGTTGAGAGTGGATCTGGAGGGTTAGTTAGAACTCTTGAATTGAATTGTCTTTGGAGCATGGCATTTAGGTATGTTATAGGGTGGGTTCCTGCCCCATTGTTGTGATCTTGGAGGCTAAATTTTCTTGGTTTCCTTTTTCAAAGTTGTTTCTAGTTCTTGATCACCTTTAAAAAAAATAAAAATGCTGGGCTTCTTACATTTGCATTGAGGTGTGAATGGATTTATTGATAGACTTGTTGTATAATTTGAGTTGGGTGAGTGAATTTGTTGTATGGAGAAGTTGCAATCAATTTGGTGTTTGTGTGCGTTGTTGCAATTGAGGTTGAGATTGAGATTTTTCAAGATGTTTATTGGGAGGGAGAATGAATATGAGAAGGAGGAGTTGGAGTCGCAAAGGATCAAATTCAACATCACCATCATCACCACCACTAGCATGAGCATGAGGAATCCAAGGAAAATCATTAGCAACATTCATATGCTATTTGGTATGAGCCTAGCTATGCCAACAATGAATTCATTTTGGGTTTTTATGGATACAAACTTTGAGTATGAAGGAGGTTTTGGGTGATGTCGACACTCATCACAATCACACTTAGGATTAGCAAGAGATTGCTAGAGGTTATACAATAGTAGGAGATGTGGTCCAATTGATCACATATTTCACAAGGGCATCTAGTGAAATGGGATCCATTTTGCGACTCTAAAATCGCGGACCAATTGCCATGGGCCTATGTGATTTCACCTAGTTGAATTCTAGTGAGGTAGGCCACCATTGTCCCCATTATTAGTGTGCCATTGTCATTTGTGATTTGTATGACAATTTTGTGATATGTTCTCTATTCCTCCTTTGTTTCTTTGAGAGTCCAATGCATGGATTTGCTAAAGAGGATGATCTTGATGAAGTTTTGGTATTTCTTTGGTGAGATTTAATGTAGTTCATCTTCCGTTCCCTATGGGACAATCATGTATTATGTACCATATTTGCATGCAACACCACCACCAACGCCATAAGCACACAAAGATGGAAAGGAAAAGAAGAAGCTATGGAGCAATCAATGACACCACATGATGGACATATGTGGGCACTATGTGCACTAGATTGCTGGTTTCTCATGTTAGAATGAGTTGCACTTTTGGGAACTAGCACCTTATCGGCCATTCCTAAATTAGGAATTGGCCTTAAAACTGGACTTGGAATCGTCCCCAATTACCTAGGTAATATTGTGATGAGTGAGCATTAGGAGCAACCTTCCTTTCCTTGGCAAAATTTCACCCATAGGAGAAATTAAAAATTTAAGATTCTGAAATGAAATGATTTTGGATGTTTTTAATCACCAAAAGTTAGGGAAAACAATAGCAAAAATGGCCATATTCCTATATGTGGTTTTCATTTTGTAGCCAAAAATATAGAAAGATGATTAAGATTTGTACTTCACCTCTGGTTTATAGCCAGATTTGGCTAAATCTTCCTTCGGACAATAGCCACTTTTTTTTACATCATCATAAGGATGATCACCACTTTGGCTACAAAAGAAAACTTTTAGAAAGAAAAACACTGATTACCAGGGTTTACAAAAAATAGCTTATAATGGTAACTCAGTGGTGGTTCATGGGATGCTGATGTGCATTTCCAAGTTTCTGCAACACCATAATATTCACATGATGATAAATGGGTTTCAGAATCTACACTTTCTGAGGACCTTTCCGGAAATTGTAAACTTATGAGTATCATTTGTGGAACCTTTAAAAAGTACATGACTAGTTTATACATAACTTATTATGGTAATATCATTAATTAGTGCATCATTAGTTAACAATCCATTCGAGAAGCAAATTAGTGTGGACACAAATACAAGGTCCAAGGAGATGCTATGGAATACTTGTGTACACCACCTCTCTTGTATAGCCCAATATACAAACATACATACATACATACATACATATATGTATACATGTTTATGCATAGTGTATGATATATCATATATGTCAATTCTTAGCCATGAGATTTTGGGTACTTCGTTGCAATAACAAGTATGTGCACATATAATGTTCCAGAAATTCGGCAAAGTTTAAGGATTTTGGAAATTTAAGGATTTAGGGCTCTTAACCTAAATCAATATAAGGGACTCATAAAAAAATTGGGCTTTTTCAGAGAATTTTTTATAATAAATAAATAAATAAATATACAACAATAGGGTATTAACTATTACTTCCTAAACTTTTTGTATCAACCCACCATCCGTCGGGAAATACCCACAATGGATGAAATGGTAACCCATTTGGAGTGGATGAACCACAACCAAGTTACCAAAGTTCTGCATTGCTAACTTAGCCTATCCTTTATAGTCTCCCTTTAAGATTTGGGGGGTTGAACCCATCAAATTTCCCTCTATTTCAATATGCCCAATTTGCTTACATTAGCCAAAGCCCCACACCAATGTCTAACACATCCAAAATAGTGTGCAATGGTGGGAACTCGATGTAAGAGAAGATTGCAAACCTAACTTAGTAGCTACAATTTCTACCTCTTTTCATACTCCATTGTCACATACCCATGAATGAAGAACAAGAGAAAGTGGATGAAATTTTGAATGTTATCATAATACCTATCATTATCATTTGTCAAAAGGAAAAAAAAACTGAAAAAAAGAGTACTATGAGGACATTTAATTGCTCTTGATCTTCAATAGGTAGAATAGAAGGTTGTAGAGTCAAAACAAAAAACAATGAATTGCTTTGCCCCCATCATTATGGTCTTAAACAAAATGGATGATGAGATATCCCACTTCAAAGAAACCCTAAAAGTGGATTGTCAAGTGAACTCTCTAATTGGTGTGGTTGAACTTGTTAGTAATAATCGGCTCATCCATTTGGATGGATATTTAACCCATCCATATGGATGTAACCAATGTGGTTACCTATTATGGTTTACGCATGGGATAAGAATACAATGAGAATGTGTTTTTCTTGTCTACATTTGCGCTGGTCGGTGCTAGTTCACTTGTGGCGCCGTACATATACGCTTTATATGACAATTCAACACCATAATCCGAATCGATCCAAATTGGGGTTTGGAAGATTTGATTAAGTCAAGGTTTAGTGGGGTTAATTAGTATGATCCCCACCTGATTATAGTCACACACAATACTTTTGTTTCATGTAAGTATTTGTACGGGCCACGTTTGTTTTTGGGTGGGGCTCGTTGATCCACCCATGATTCCCATATTAAACATTACATTAGTAGCCCACGGAGTACACGTTTCACTTGATACAAACTTGTTTAATTGGCGTTTGCTCTATCAACTTTGAAAGCATCCTTGACATTACTCTAAGCAAAAGCTTGGATTAATGTATCTCGTAGGGGTGTCGAGTTGTTGTCATTAGAAACGGCACCAAATAATTCGTGGTTAATAACATGGTTTTTAAAGATAAAATAACAACAATTATCAAAAAATATTAAAAATAAAATGATAAGGATGTATAAGCATTTATCATCTCTACATTCGATGATGTTAGTCTAAACCTAAACCCCAATAACACCACATTTATCCCATATCCTTTGCACAAAGTTTTACTCTTCTTCAAGGTTTAGGGTTTAGGGCATATATGCTAAAGCCAAATTGAAACACCATTCTAATTTCCATGTTGGGATGAGAGCATGGAAAGTTTGGAAGCTATTTTTTTTGTGTGGGAGTGTTCAAAATTTTCAACAATGTTCAACAATTTAAAAATTTTAAATTTTAAATTTTAAAATAAAAATAAAAATAAAAATAAATTAAATTATTCTTGGGGTGGTGGGCTAATAATTGAACAAAAAGCCTGCATCAAATCATGTTTTAAAAGCGACTTTGGATGCAGCCAAAAGTAATTAATACACTATAATAACTTATGGGTACCTCTCTAGTCAAAGAAGGGAGTAAATAAGGAATCCAATATTGTGTCAGGCTCCATTGACAATACAAAAAAGGCCACAAGAAACTCAATAGCCTTTTTGACTTCAACCCTAATTAATACATAAAATCCAACAACAAGATTCTTGAGGAGTGGAAGCTACTATCCCACCACAACACAACCCTAATCACCCCAAAAATAATAATAATAATAAAAAAGAAATCCCAAATGAGTAGTAGTACCTAGGTACCTTAGACACTAATTCTATTATTTTTAAAAAAAAATTCCAAAAAAAAAATCATCAAAATTTTTTTTCCCCTATTTTTCCTTCTCAATATGTTATGAATACATCAGAAAATATTATGGGTTTTTGGAAATGGAATTTTCAAATTTAAATAAATAATTATTCAACAGATATGTGTTGAATAAGGTGACCCCATTTACAAGGGTATACAAGTTACCTAAAGCACGAACAAATGAGACTTGACTTAAAAAGATTTATCATCTATGTGTGATGTAAATTATATGATTTCATCCATTTCAACTGTAAAACATATGTGAAATCAAACAAGATATGTATTTATCATCCATTAAAGGATGAAAAATATAAATAAATAAATAAATACATATATTGTTGATTTACATTGTTGGTTGATTGTTGGAGGAAAAACCAACCAACATATTTTTGTTGTAGTGCATGTTTGGTTGGCAAATTTAATAGCATTTGTGACAATGACAAATTATTAAATATTGCTCACGGAAGATTAGACAATGAACAAACGTCTGACAACACAAAGCTGTTGCAACTGGGAGAGAATGTGTTTGGTGATGGGCCAATTTGTCCTCACCCGAGTGAGTGCCTATGGACCCACTTAAACATTTTTCCCAGCTTAAATAAAGCCACTAATACGAGGGATGATTATGTGACCCAACCCAACAACACCCATATGGATGAAACACATCCAAAACCATCATAACCTATCATGTAAAGCCTCGTACATACATACGTATGTGGATTGACTTCACATCACCCAAGTAAACTAAACTATCTATGTACATGGTGAAATAATTAAGTAACATAAAGAGCCACCTCCATTGATGTGTTGTTGCGTTTGTGACAATATCACAAATTGAAATGTATGTCCAAATTTATTGTTAAAAACCGAGAAGGGGTTTATTATGCCTTCCTTACATAACCATTCAATTTCAGTATTTGTATATAATGTCCATATGTTTATAATAATAACACATAATTAGTTTAACATAAGTTAATTTATCCTCAACCTTCACTTCTTTCATAGGCCACCAAGTGTCATATTAACACACACACTTACTTTGCGCTAGTTAATGACAAGTGCAAATTTGCTATCTAAATGTTGTGAACAACAACACACTTATTAGGTCCAATCCATGGGACTATGCATGCAATAAGAAGGGGCTTATGCAAACTTGACATGAAGAGTTACTTACTTAATCATATTTAGTTGATAAAGTACAAGTTTGATTCTAACTCTCTACACTCTTAACCACAATTAGATAACAAACTACTTGTTTCATTCTTACCCATTACAACCAACCTACTTACAAGAAGGGTTTAGGTTTAGGGTTTAGGTTTTACAATAAGGGTTTAGGTTTAGGGTTTACAACCAACCTACTTACAATAAGGGTTACCAAGTCCAATGGATTGTAATTGGGGAAAAGCTTGGGCACATGTATCCACTTTGTTTCATTCTTACACATGGCAACCAACCTTCTTTACAATAAGGGTTACCAAGTCAAACCAATCAATTGGGGAAGGTTGGTTGGGGGCAAGGATGGCATGCACCTCTTCATGACACTTCAAAAGTCATCATCTATGAAATGGAGGCAAATCCTATTCATTTGGTAGCATGAATAGTCACTACCTTTACTATATGACAATTAGAAAGTGAACACCTCCAAATGGAAACATTAGCCTTCAAAGTTGAAGAGTCATTCCCGTATACCCAACCAACAACTTAGGGTTCTTTGGCCCTTTTTGGGTGTTGCAATTCATAAGCTTCTTCTTTCTCGGCTATTGTGTGTGGTTTCATATACGTTCATAACACATTTTGTTAGTTATTAGGTTGGATTTGAGTTTGTTCACCATCTATATTGTTATTGGTTGTTTCAACCAAGTGTGCAAGACTCATCATATCCACATTGCCCATGGTTGTGAGTTGAATTCACCCTTTAAAGTCATGCTATCGATGTCCATCAATCAACCTAGTTGCAATAAGGGGATTAGGTCAAGTAATCACTAGAAACCATTTGGGTACCTAGGGGTAAACCTTGAGGAGGGTTAGGGCTAAACCTTGAGGAGGGTTGAGGAATTATCTTGATCCTCTAACTAACTAATATCTTAACAATGTGGTCGGTTTCTAATTTAAAAATTGTCACTTGGGCATGTTATGTTTAAACATGTTCCGTGAATAAGGGTGCAATAGGACGGAACCCTAAACCCAAACCCATAGAATTTAACCACGCATATCTAGTCCTTCAAATGCATAGGGTTGAATTGGCTTATCACATTTCCAAGACAATTCCGTAGTCCGTTAATGTCTGGGGTGGTAGATTATGTCATTTTCTTGATCACATTATATGAAATAATCTTCTGATGATGATCATAACCGCATCATAATAGTTACCAAAATTTGTGTTGAATTTGCCACTCTACTAGACCTTCATGTCATGGAATGGTCTATCGTCTTACCCATGTCCATTATGTTGGGTGCATTGCGAAGCTCAACCCAATGGGATTGCATGGCACCTTCCCTAACATAATGGGTAGGGGGGGGCTTAACTATGTTGGGTGCATCGCCAAGCTCAACCGAATGGGCTCGAATGGGCTCCTCGCCTGACGCCTCCTCACCCAACATAATGGGCACGGGCTTGACCATTCCATAGTACATTTTTGACCCCAAATGCATAACTAGTCCTTCAAATTTCCATTGGGTGTATATATTGTCAGATTGGGAATCCAATGGTCAAATATCCACAACTAGGGGTTAACCCTAGTTAATAAGTGGGTTAATAAGGTGGTCTGCTGGTTCACTTTTCTTTCAGTCTAGTTTAGTTTCATAAGTAAAAAATCAAAGTGTTCTAGAGGGGGGGGGGCTTCTTTAACCTAGGAACATGGTTAAGACACACCAAGCCTGGTAAGGTGGTGTACATACACACACCATTCCGTCAGCTTGTAATAGTGGGTGGGTTCTACCGGGGGCCTGTTCTTGAGTGTAATTGGTGTTCCGCCACTGTCTGGTTTACATCACAAGAGAGTTGTTCAATGTTCGTCATTGATTGATTCACATTACGAGCGGAATTGGCACTACCAAATGTGGAATCGATTCACATTACAAGCAGAATTGGCACTCCCAAATGTGGAATTGATTGACATTACAAGTGGAATTGGCACTACCAATATGTGGAATCGGCAGATGACTACTACCTGTCCGACTTTTGGTATGGTTAGTTCCACTTGTAATGTGAATTGATGGTGGAGAATACGCTTGAGACGTAAATCGATAATGGGAAACACCCGTTGTTGCACTGCAGAAAAGGCCGAGTGGCCAAAATCCCATTACCACATAATGGAATCGCAGCTCGCCTTACCTAGCTCACCACATTCCAACATGGAACACGTCCTACTCTGGGCCTGTTCCGTAGCACGTAATGGTTTTCATCTAGGCTTTTTCTACCTCTTTTTAGTCCCCCTTACAAGGCACAATAGTTGGGGGGGGGAGGGGGGGGGTGTGCACGCTCGATTATTACAATACATAAAATGATGTGATCATTGCTTTGGTGGAGGAGGCGGACGAGGATGAGGTTGAATTTTTTTTTTTTTTCTTACAACCGGCCAAATTCTCGAGTGAAGTGTTTGTACTTTTTTTTCGACTTTATTGACCCCGTGATATATTTTTTATATTGTTGTTGTGTATCGATCGTAATAAGGCGAAATGACGGAATCATACACAAAGGATATTGGGGTATGGGTTGTCAACTACTACTATTTACCACTACCGTACGCGTCTCTCTCTCACTTGATCCAACCAACCGTACCCAACAACGGAAGAAGAGGAGGAGGATGAAAAAAAAGTCGTTTCAAATCAACCCCCAAAAAGTCTTCCGAAAAATCTCCACCTGCAACAATTGCCACCGAAGTCCCTTTATGGGCGTGTATGGACTCAATTTGTAAGTAAGTGAGAGGGGCGTCAAGCGTTCGTTCGTGTTCCAATTGAAGACAAGTGATG